>Ga0185342_1000635_pt1 | contig 16842 bp, 18 predicted proteins | sample ConPoolayeEmetaG_FD_128045 | JGI IMG/M metagenome (GOLD analysis project Ga0185342, IMG submission 128045) | Hot spring microbial mat communities from California, USA to study Microbial Dark Matter (Phase II) - Cone Pool mat layer E metaG... ...
ATTCACGACTCGAACACGAGGCCGACGCCGATCACAGCCGGGACCCTCAGACTCACCGCCGCGTAGCGAAATGGCCGTTCTTCAACGGGCTGCTAGGGCTAATCGCGACCTTTTGGGTCGGTAAAGACGGGCCGGCCCGCGCCCAGCGAAGGAAGATACCTGCGTACCAGGAAGTTGTGCCAACCCTACGGAATCGGAACCGCTCCGTACTTGGCATCCGTGACGCCGCTGCCGATAACTCTTGCCAGCGGCCGTCGTTCCGGCCCGGGTCCGAGAGCCTTCGGCGTCTGGTAACCGCTCAAGATCCGGCTGCGGCCGGCGCGCCGAATTGCTCGCATGGCTTGATGCCGGCTGCCCGCCGGTGCGGGGGGGCGAAGGGGGCGGCGCGATGAATCGAGTGACTACGACAACGACCGTTGATATCCAGCCGCGACGACGGCTAACAGACATTCTCGCCAACGGGCAATACGGCAATCTGCGCGATGCGTGGAACCGCACGGAAGCCGCGGCGGACTTCGCGCCGCTGCCGGCGGGAACCTATGAATGCCACGTTCATAGCGTCGAGCTGTTCAACGCCCGGACTGGCACGCCTGGCGTGAAGATTCGTTTCGACGTGTGCGAAGGCGAGCACGCCGGGCGGGCATTCTTTCATGATTGCTGGCTCACGCCCGCGGCACTGCCGCAGACAAAGCGCGACCGCCTCAAGCTCGGGCTCAACTCACTCGACAAGCTCGAATCCGCATCCGTTCCGCCGGGACGCATCCGCTGCAAGGTGCGCGTGGCGCTGCGCCGCGACGATGACGGCACCGAGCGTAACCGCGTTACTCGCTTCGACGTGCTGCGGGTGGACGAACCCGAGCGCGATCCGTTCGCGCCGTCCGATGGCGCGGACGCGGGCGATGCGAGCTTCAATTTCGGGGCTAGCGCCAAGCCGGAAGGGGGTGCATCATGCAATTGACGCGACCCGTTTTGAAGTTTCAGCAGGCCACGGCACTCGGGCAGGCCGTGATGGTCAATCACTGGCGCGCCGACTTGCTGCGGCATGCCGTGGTCGCGGTCGGCGCGGTGCTTGATGATGCCGCCGGGTGGCCACCGTTGACGGAAAAGGCGCGTGACGAGCTTTGCGAAGTTCTGGCCGTGATCAGGATGCTTGCCTTGTCGCTTGATCCCAATCCGTGGGGCCGTCCATGAACGCAGTGGAGTTCCGCTTTGGGTTCCGGGTGCTGGGCGACTGTCGCCAGCCGCGGCGGCTGATCGACTGGCAGACCGCCTTTGCAGCATACGCCGCGTGCGACCCGCGGGCCGAGTGCCACAAGGAAGCATACCTGAGCACGTTTACCTTCGGGGCGGACTTCCGCGAACATCTGGCCGCGACCGGCTCGACGGCCGGTTTCGCGGGGCCGTGCTGGGCGCCGTGGGTCTGGTTTGACGTGGACCGCGAAGGCGACCTGGCTGCCGCGCTAGACGCTGCCCGCCGCTTGTACGTGGCGATCACAAACATGCTCAACATCGCCGAAGATGACGTGCTCGTTTTCTTGAGCGGCGCCAAGGGGTTTCATTTGGGCATCCCGTCGGCCGTGTGGCATCCGGCGCCCGGGCGCGACTTCGCCCGCGTCGTCAGAAAATTCGCCGAAGCTGTGGCCAAGCTTGCCGACGTGACGATTATTGACGTGGGCGTGTACGACAAGGCGCGATGCTTTCGGGCACCGAACAGCCGGCATCCGAAAACCGGCTTGCGCAAGCGGCGGTTGTCGGCTGATGAACTGATGTGCCTGGACATCGATGCCATCCTCACGCTCGCCGTGGAACCCGCGGACTTCGAACTTCCGGCGCCGACGTACCGAAGTGAGCCGGCGGCGCTGTGGGCCGAAGCGGCTGCCCAAGTCCAACGCGAAGTAGAAGCCCGCGCAGCCCGGTTAGCGAGCGGTGACATGCCGAACAAGCTCAACCGGGCGACGCTCGACTTCATCCGTGAAGGGGCATCCGTGGGAGATCGACATCGCTTGCTTTATTCGGCCGCGGCAAACCTGGCCGAGCTGGGGGCACCGCTGAGGCTGTGTTCCGCGTTGCTTACTGAGGCGGCGCTTGACTGCGGGTTGACGCCGACGGACACCCGCCGGGCAATCGAAAACGGTTGGGCGTCCGTTCAACCGGGCGTCCGCGACGTGTGCGGTACGTTCGGCGGCGAAGTAATCGCCGTGCAGTCGGCGCCGGCCGACACTTCGGCGAATGCCGGAAAGGGCGGTGCACGGTGAACGCGACGGCGAAATATCAGACTGCGGTCGACGTATTTGCCACGTGGCGCGACGCGCTGTTCACCGGTGCCGCACCGCCGCTGTATCCGGTCGGTATGGACGCCCTGGCGAGCGTAAAAATCGGGCCTGGGCGCGTGGTGCTGGTCGGCGGCTTACCAGGCGGTGGTGAGACCGCGCTGGCGATGCAATGGGTTATCGAGGCGCTGCGGGCGGTGCCGACGCTGCGGGCCGTGGTCGCCAACGTCGAAATGTCGGCGGCGGTGCTGCTAAACCGCCAGCTCGCTCGGCTGTCGGGCGTTCCGCTCGACGTAATCGCCAAGCGGCAGCTCGGCCCGGAACATGCCGACCGCATTGACCGCAAGCTTGCGACGCTCGAATCCGTGGCCGACCGGCTGGCGTTCGTCGCGCCGCCGTTCGACCTGGGCAACATTGCCGCAACGGCCGATGACTTCGGCGGTGCTTTGCTGACGCTGGACTACCTACAACGCATCCGACCGCCGGGTGAGCACACTGACAAGCGCGGCTCGGTCGATGCCCTGATGGACTACCTGCGCCAATTCGCGGACGCCGGCTGTGCGGTGCTGGCGGTGTCCGCGGTGGCGCGGACCAAAGATCGGAGCGGGCGTTCATCCTCACGGCTTGACATCGGCGGCCGAGAACTTGACGTACACCGTTTCCGAGGAGAAGTTGTTTGACACAATGAAGTTGACTTTCCAAATGAAAGATGTCGCATTGGGATTGGTAAGCTCGTCAACCAAGAACATCACGTTCTTCTTGGTCCCCGGTTGCAGCTTCTCTTTTGGGTGCCCCTGGAACGTCGGCAAATCGAGATCGAACATTCTGTATGCAAGACTTCGGTTGCCGTATTCATCCGTTACGGATGAGTAATCCCAAGCATCTCCTGGGCCAAGCGGATCGAACACTTCTCCGGTCGAGTGATTAGTGACCTCAAAGGCCAGCACCAAGACAGGGCCTTCCGTTTCGTCAAGTTTCTTTTCTGTGTTGAAGTAACTCTCTCTCACGTACTTCACGGTGCGTTTCCAGACACCCAACGGACGCACCTCAATGTTCCCGAGCTTCAGCGTTTGCCCGATCTCAATGGTGTTCGCTTCCTTATTGCCATGTTCTCGTCCGAACGATGCGATCGACGGCCGTTCGGCGCCGCTGGAACCGGCCGTCGTCCCCGTCGGGCTGACAAGCAATAGGATCGCAATACCGAGGACCACGGCGCAGCCCTGTGAAATATAGTAAAGATGCACCTTGCCCGTGCGGGAAAGCGCTCTGACGCCGAGGAAGCCGAGACCCCCAGCAGTGAGCAAGGCTCCGATCAGGCCGAGGTACAACCCGCTGCCTGGACTGACCTGACTCGCAAGCATACCAGCAAATGGGTTGTCCCTGATTTCGGGATCGTCGAACATGCCGCCGGCCTTCCAAATCAGCCCAGCCATCCAAAACGCCGCGATGGATGCCCAAGCTTGCGATGCCAGAAGTAACGAGCGGGTTTGTTTCTTCCGAAGAATTGATACGCCGAATCCGACCAGTGCCAGCAGCGTGACGGCGAGAACGATCTTCCCGTCACCTCTGACCCCTATGACGCCACCGCTGCCGAACTTTAACCACTTGAAGAGAGGCGACAGCGCGAGAAGCAATAGCCCAGCGGCCCCGACCCATGCGGCGACCCTACTGTGCAAGTCGAAGGCAACGTCGTCGACGTTCGCAGGTACTGAACTCGGTGGTCGTTGCGGTTCGCTGACCGGCGGTGCCGCGGGAGAAGCGACCGGCGGCACGACCTGCAAGACCGCATGAGTGAAAGGTGCTGGCCTGTCGGTCTCGGAAACGCGGAGCAACGCGCCGCACTGTGGGCACTTGCCACGTTTGCCTGCGGCATCACCGGTGACTTTCAGCTTCTTCCCACATTCGTAGCAGTTGAATTCGATCATCAGCCACCCGCTGCTACCATCAGCGATGAATCACAACTTAATAGGGATTCTCATGGCCCGCAAACTCCTGCCGCACGCGCAACAGGCGTCATCGCTTGCCATAACCTGTATGCCGCAGTACGGACAGGGCAGGATGTGATCCTCCAGAAAGTCGATGATTCGTTTTGCCTCGCCCCGGGTCACTGCACGCGGCAGAACGCCATGGTACTCCTTGATCCTTCGAAGCTGCTCTTTGGTGGGCGGTTCGGCGCTACGCTGGTGCTCGATGGCTTCGTCGATGGCGTCCGACATCATCCACTTGGTCATGCCATGACGGACATGAGCGCCCAAGGACATCGCGTAGCCGAACTGCTTTCTGGAGGGAGGCGGATCACCCCACCTGAAATCCTCGTAGCGCACACCCGTGTGGCCTGGGGCAGATGGCGCCTGCGGCGCTGGCGAGAGAGTCGAGCGATCCTGGTCCTGGTGCCGCAAGCGCCGCACGCCGATCAATGCCAGTAGCACGGCGACCCCGGCCAGAACGCCGGCGATCACGCGTCCGCCGGTGTCGTCGCTCACCGTCCATCCGAACAGCGCGAACAGGCCCAGCAGCAGTGCCAGTCCTATGCACACCAAGCCGAAAACGCGGATGATTGTGCGAACTACGGCCAAGGCACGAGTCCTCCGGCAGAACGGGCGCTCGGCGGCTCACGCCTCCACGGTCGCGCTGGCCGTTTCGCTCCACGGTCCCTTTTCGCCGGTCGTGCTGACCCAGCGGAGCATGTAATGGGCCGTCTTGCCCGCGTCGGCGCCGTCGAAGTCGGTCGTGTATGGCGTTTGGGTATCGACAGCCAGGAACGTCAGCTCCGCCGAGTCGGCGGGCGGCGGGTCGCCGGCGGGGGCGACCTTGACCCATACTTCCGCGCCCATCACGCCGTCCGGCTTGGCCTTGCGGGTCGGCGTCGATTCGTCGGCGAAGTGGATCATGCGCTGGAGCCGCTGGCTGGTATCTACCCGCACCACCTGGCGGCGGGTCGGCGGGCCGCCCTTGGGCGAAAGCTCCTGGTCCGGCACCGTGATGCCCATCGCGGCCCGCTCGGCGTTGTCCACGTCGGGGCTGGCCTGGAGCCGCCGGACCAGCGGCCGGATAGCGCCTTCGAGGCCAGCGTGGGCGTCATCCTTGGCCTGCCGCGCGGCCTGCGCCGCCGTCTCGGCGGCGGTGTGCGCCGGGTAGTCGGTCGTCCAGGTGGCCTGGGCGGCGTTCACCCGCGCAACGTCACCCGCGACCAGGCCCAGGTCGGCCAAGTGCGTGTTCACGTAAGTGACGAAGTTGTTCTGCCAGATATGGAAATCGCCGTCCGGCGCGCGCGGGGATGTAACCGCGGCCATGACGCGTCGTCCCGAAGCATAATCGGTTCCTGACGGCTACATTGTGCGCTGTCGGGAAGCGGTGTCAACAGGTCAAAGGCGGTATTGGCCAGCGGACCCATCGGGCCGTGAACCGGACTGCGTCCGAGAAACTCACCGCGGCGGGGCCGCAAAGGCGGGCAATCGGCGGCAGCGAATGACTCCCGGACGGCGGCGGACGATCCACCGCCGGCGGAGGATAAGTCCCGGAGGGCTGGGGACTATTCCCGGATGGCGCCGGATGATTCGCGGAGGGCAGCGGATGAGTGGCGGAGGGCGTCAGACCGTTGCCCGGGGTGCGCCGATCATCGGGGCAGCGCCGGCCACGTCGGGCGATGACCGAAGATGAGCTGCGCCGGCCGCTCACGGTGGCACGCCTGCGCCCGCTCGCCGAGTACGGCCGGCCGACGGTGAAGCTGGCCGCCGGCAAGCGTGAGAACAAGCGCAGCCGGAAGACCTGGACCCGGGCGCCGCTCACATTCGAGGACCTTCAGACTGCGGCCGACCGCGCCCGGGTCGCGCTGGCCAAGCGGCCCGACTTCATCGCCGAGCTTGAGCGGCGGGGACTGGAACGGGCGCTGATCTACAAGACGCTCGTTCTAACCGGCCTGCGGCTCGGTGAGCTGCGCTCGCTCACCGTTGGCAAGCTCGAACTCGATGGCCGCGTGGCGTTCGCCGTGCTCGACGCGTCCGATGAGGAGGCAGGCCGTGGGGCGGAAATCCCGCTGCGCTCTGACTTGGTAGCCGACCTGCGCGACTGGCTCGGCCAGCGGCTCGACGCGGCACGGGACGCGGCGAAGGCGAAGGGGCTGCCGCTGCCGGCCCGGCTGCCGGATGATGCGCCGCTGTTTGACGTGCCGCCGAATCTGTCGAGTATCTTCAACCGCGACCTTCGGGTTGCCGGCATCCCGAAGTGTGATGACCGCGGGCGGACGGTTGACGTTCACGCCTTGCGGCACACGTTCGGGACGTACCTGAGCAAGGGCGGGGTGGCGCCGCGGGTCGCACAAGCGGCGATGCGGCACAGCACGCTTGAACTCACGATGAACACATACACCGACCCGCGGCTACTCGACGTGGCGGGGGCCCTGGACGTGCTGCCGGCGCTGCCGGTTGATGATCGGCCGGACACGCAGCAGGCACGGGCAACCGGCACGGTCGGGGGGCAAGCTGATGGTTGTGGGTTCCCGGAACCGGTTTTGTCCGAAGAAAACGCAAGCCGCGCTGGCGACCGCTTGTACCAGAAATCGCCCGCCGAAGCGGGAAGTCAAAGCTCAGCTTCCACGAATTGCGGCACTTACGCGCCGCGAACGCTTGTACCAACGCTTGTACCAACTTCCGGCAAAACGTGCACGCCGCTGGCACAAGCTGTCACAAGTGACGATAAGCGGCTTTCGGGCGGGACTGCCGGAAGTGGCACGACTGACACGGCTTGCGCGTCTGTGTCACATCACGTCCAAAAGCGGGTGATGGGACTTGAACCCACGACATTCACGTTGGCAACGTGACGCTCTACCACTGAGCTACACCCGCGTTGCCGGCCTAGCCTTTGCAGCTCACGGCCACCCCGCTTATATACCGCAAGGCAGGCGGACCTGCAAGGCCCGGCCGGGCGGCTGAACGGGGCCGTGTCAGGCCGGCCGCCCCCCGCGGGGGCGATCGGTTGCCTCGATGCACACTGCCTGGCTGCCCCCTCCCGGGCCGGCACCCCCAGATTCAAGTGGCCTGCGCGGAACTTCCGCTACGAGGGAGCGGCCGACAGGGCGGGTGGAATGGGGGGTTGACGCTTCACCAAGGCGGGGCCACATCCAGCCGGAGGTGGCTTTTTCGGCGGCGTCTGTCCGTTTTGCGCCGGGCTGCTAGACTGTCGGTCATGCTTGGCACGAGTCGCGATGCCCGGCCCGGGTGTGCCGCGCCGCCGTCTTACTTGATGCTGAAGGCGTGTATGGACCGGTACGTGGCATTGGCGGCCTTGCTGGTGGTCGGGCCGGTTCTGCTGCTTCTGGCCTGGCTGGTTCGCCGCGACCGGCATCCGGCGCTGTTTCGCCAGACTCGCGCGGGGCTGGGTGGGCGTCCGTTCACGTTGTTGAAGCTGCGCACCATGCGGCCAGACGCAGATCCGTTCGGCGACTCGCCCCAGAGCGGCCAGGATCCACGGCTGACCCGGATTGGCCGTTGGCTGCGCGAGACCAGCCTGGATGAATTGCCGCAGCTCGTCAATGTCTTGCGGGGGGAGATGTCGCTGGTCGGGCCGCGCCCGCTTTATATGCAGCAGATCCAGGAATGGGACACCCGCCAGCGGCGGCGTCTACTGGTCAAACCCGGTCTGACCGGCCTGGCACAACTGCGTGGTCGAGGCGGCCTCACTTTGGAGGAGAAGCTGGAGTGGGATGTGCGCTACGTGGAAACGATCAGCCTGCGGACCGACCTCTCCATCTTGTTGCAGACCTTCCTGAGCCTGTGGAAACGGGCCGGAATCTACGAAGTCCGCTATTCTCGGACCAAACCCCGCCGCAGCGGGAGCTGAGCTGCGGCGTGGCACAGCCCGCTGGCTGACCCCGTCGGGCGGTCGCAAGGGCGACATTGGCCGACCCGTCTGCCGGGACCCGCTCGCGGGCTGCAAAGCGTTGTGCAAGACTCGAGCAACCCACCGGGAACCCCGGCGCGGACCGGCGCCGGGGTTCCCGAGGACCGATATCACGGACAATCGATCGGCAGCGGATTAGTGGTCAGCAGGGCCACGAACGGGTTGACGTCGGCGAATGAGGGGTAGGTCCCATCGCCGTTGATGTCGCCGTTTCGCGGGTTGCACCCCGGGTAACTCGACTGCCAGGCCGCGAAGTTGACCATGTAGATCACGAACGGGTTGATGTCGGCGAAGCTGACCTGGCCGTCGCAATTCATATCGCCGACGCAGATCGGCGGGACGCCCGGCTTGGTAGCTCCGACGTACAGCAGCACGTCATAAGCCTCGTCGGCCGGCAGGTTGGGGTTGTAGTAGGTGGAGGTCGGGTCGTTGTAGGTGCCGTCCGCGTTGGCGTCGTAGAGAATCTTCGTATTGAGCACCAGACCGCCGAGGGTAGTTGGATCTTTGGTGTCCAAAGTCGGGCTGGGGGTGGCTCCTAAGTGGGCCATTTCGCTGATGTTTGCGGACCAAGCAGTGCCGGAAGAGACCGAGTCGGCATCGGCGACGCCCATGAAGGCGATGGTCCAGGGCCGGCCGGAGTTCTGGCCCGGGAAGACCATTCCCAGCTCCAGGACCAGTTCCAGTTCCCAGCCGAAGACCGCCGGCTTGTACACCGCGCGGATGAGGGCCGAATCCAGGTCGTCGTCCTGGGTGCCCTCGATCCCGTCCGGGCCGAACCAACGCATGGCCGAGATGAACCAGACGTTGCCGACCGAGTCGATCATCGGGGCGGACATCGACGGTCCCAAAGGCGTGCCGCCGGTGACTTCATACAGCCCGACCAACCGTCCGATCGCGGCCCCGCCGGGCCCGTTGAGGATCGGCTTGCCCGAATTCGGGTTGCCGTACTGGTCGCAAGAGTAGGCTACCATTCCCCATTCCACGGTGCACGAAGCACCGACTCTTGCGGCCGCAATGTAGTTGAGCGGGTTATTGTTGAAAACCTCCGGCTGGTAAACCACCGCCGCGGCCAGTAGCCGCCCGGCCTGGTCGATGTTGAGTCCGATCTGGCCGTTGCCGCCTCGGAAAGCGACCTGGCTGTGGTAGTGATCGAACTCGTTAGTCCCGGACATATTGGTCATGCCGGTGATGTGGTCCACGATGGTAGTCGGTAGGGTGAGTGCCAGCGGGGTGCCGACCACGTTGCCGGTAGGACCCAGGCCCCAGAGATTGATCGTGTCCGTCGGCGCACTGCTCCCTTTCTTGCCCAGGATGGCTGCGGTCCCATGCGTGCCGCCCACGCAGGAATGATTCTTGGTCATATACGACAGGTTCCCGCGGTGATCGGTGACACCGGCGGCCAGGTGTCCGGAAGTGTAAGTGGGCGGATACGCCGCTCCGTAGCCGTATTGATTATTGTAGTTGGTGCCCAGGAAGTACGGCTGGCCGAAAATCGATTCCGGGCCGATGTTCGGCGTGTTGTGCGTGGTCCCGCTTTGTCGAACGAACCACGTGCCCGCATTCGGAATCCCGGCATTATCAATCACGTTGAGCAGTCCGCAGCTACGAGCCAGGACATCGACAGCGAAGACATTGTTCCCGGTCAGGGTGTTGGGCCCCGTGCACTGGTTGCCGTCCGCCCGGAATATCACATTGCCCCAGTCGTCCACCGCCCCGATCCCGAATTGCGACCGGTTCTCGTCCGGGTTGGCCCCATTGATCGCTGCGGTGACCCGCTTGACGTACAGCCGGGTCGGATTGACCGGATCATAGTTGACCACCGCTCCGACAATTCCGTTGTAGGCCCGGTTGTTATCGGTCGTGCCGAACTCGGCGAAGCTGACCGCGAACTGGTTGCCGCTGCCGGTCGGCGAGAGCGTCCCCGGCGGGTTGTTCATGGTTGGATGCACGCCCTGGCCCGGCACGGTCCAAAACTTGTACGTGGAAGCGGGGTAGCCGACCCCCAGGCTTTGCCGGCGACTGATACCCTGGGCCGAAAGCTGGCTGTTGAAGTACTCCTTGGCCGGCGGAATGGCCCCCGCAGTGCTCGACTTCCCCGCCTTCACCAGCGGCCCGACCGCGAATTGCGTGCCCCAGGAGGCCGTGAAGGGAGTCAAATCCACGACGTACTCGGCACACTGGTGACCGGTATTCCAGGGCGACAAGGCGTCCCCTGGCAAATTCCCCAGATTCTTCGAAACGCTATCCTGTGCCAGCCCGGGGACCGCCAGCACGATCAAGGCCCAGATCACTGACCACTTCTTCATGCTGTACTCCTCCTCTGAACTTTCTCACCTGAAAAGCCCAGCCCAATCCTCGACCATGGCCACGACCACGGTTAGGCGCGAGGGTCCGCAGTTTCGAGTCGAACGCCCCCACTCCTTTCGCCCTCGGTTGCTTCGGGGGCCCCGGCCGCCCGGAGCCCACATGTTTCCCTTCCTCCACCCAGCCCTCAGGGCACCACGTAGCCTACCGGTACGTCGGTCATTCCAGAGGACGGATTCTGCACCACGGTGCCGGATGGATACCACAGATGCACCTGCCGCGACTGCCGATCCGTCAGGCGCTCCACATGTCCGTCGAAGAATACGGCGTTGATCAAGCCGCGATTATCATGCGCGTCGCCGGACAGGCACCCGGCTTGTCCGCCGTGTCGGTAGCTGACCGTCAGGTTCTGACCCTGACTCTCCGACCCGTCCGGTACTGGCAGGTTGTCCCAATTCAACGTATCGCTTTTCACACCGTAGGCTTGCGACCCGCAGTACCAGGCGCCCCAGTCGGCAAACGCGCCGTTCCAGTTGGGGATCGGGGCCACCTCGATGTCGATGAAGGTGCTGTAAGTCACGTAGCGTGTGCCATCAGCGGCGAAAATCTTCCGGGCCGCCGCACCCACCCGATCGATGCGAGGCACATAGTCGTCTACCCGGACCTCCCAGTCGGGATAATCGGGCGCCGCCTTGGTCATGACCGGAATGGCCTTGATCTTTTCGTCGTAGCAGAGAACACGCTGATTCCTCTGCCCCCAGTACTGGAAATAGACCGGCATCAGATAGCTCACCGCCGGCCAGGGAGCCTGTTTCTGGAACTCTTTCAGGTCCGGCGCGCTGCCATACAGGCCGGACGAGTAGGTCAGCGACGGGCAGCGGAACTTTTGCAACAGGAACTTGAAACGCTCCGCGCGCACCGAGGGCAATTCGGTCGCTCCAACCAGGCAGGGTGTGATCCAGTCGAAGCTCTGGACCGGGAGCTTGGACTAGTAGAGCGTCGCCGGGTTGGCGTTCATGCTGAACAGCTTGGCCCGGACCGCCGCCCCGCTGGTGTTCAGCCCCGGGATCCAGTCGGCATTCTGGGCCGCATACTCGCCCAGCCCGGTTCCGAGCTGGCGCAGATGCTGAGCACAGACCACCGCCCGGGCCTGCTCTCGGGCCGAACTCAGGCTGGGCAGGAGGATCGAGATGAGCAGAGCGATGATCGCCACCACGACCAGCAGCTCGATGAGGGTGAAGGCTCCTCGGCCGACCTGCCCACCATCGAGGGCCGGACCCGACCCGTTACGGTACCGTTCGAACGGCCAGTGTCTCGGGATCCACATGCCTGTTCTGATCTCCCAGTTCGATGACAGCTTCGCGGTACCTGGAATCCACGTAAGTCACGCCGTCTTTCACATAGGCCGGAAGCAACGTCATCTGCCCGGTCTGGGGATTCTCCGCCGGCAGAACGACGACCTTGTTCCGGTCCAGCCAGTAGGTCTTGCCGGTCGCGACGCACACGAACCGGACACCTTTGGGTAAACGCCCGTGCCCACTCCGTAACTGGTAATAGACCAACCCTCCCAGCGCAGCCACCAGCACCCCGGCCAGCGCCAGTCTGCCGCGATTGCTCGTCCAAAAGCTCGCCATGAATGGCGACTCTCTGATCGTCGAGCCAGGGACTGATGATTAGCCTTCTGCCGGTAGCTCTCAGCTTACTGAAAAAGGGGCCGCTGCCAGCCCGCGCCAATCTCCAGGGGTCATGTTACCCGTTGATTAGTCTGCTGTGAAGAGACGATCAAGGGTTTGGCCGCCGGAACCTAGCCTGGCCGAGGCGGGATCCGTGCCGGGCCGCTGAGCAATTGCCGTGCGCGCTCCACGGGGACCACCGCGGCTGCCGGATCGGACAGTCCGGCCAATCGCTCCAAGCTCCAGCTCGCCTGAAAGTCGAACGGCCCCACCGCCAGCCGGGTCAGCCCAGTCAGGCAGCCGCCGGTACCCAGTCGCAACCCGATGTCGCGGATTAGGGCTCGCACGTAGGTTCCGCGCCCGCAGGCCAGCTCAAACACGATGACCGGCCAGTCGTAATGCCGCAACTGGATCCAATGGATGCGCGCGGGCCTGGGTGCCAGGTCGGGCTGGCGTCCGGCCCGGGTGAGCTTGTAAGCCGGCCGGCCGCCGATTTTCAGGGCGCTGAAGGCTGGCGGGACCTGCATAATCAACCCCTCGAATTCCGCCAGGACTTGTTGGACGCGGCGCAGGTTCGGAGGCTGCGATACCGTGACCGGTCTCAAAGGTCGCTCGCAATCGAAGCTGTCACTGGTCAGGTCCAGGGCGGCCACAGTCCTATAATCTTCGGTTGTTCCATCAGGGATTCGACCAGCCTAGTGGCACGGCCCAGGCAGACCACCAGCACGCCGTCGGCCAGCGGATCGAGGGTGCCCGCGTGCCCGGCTTTCGGCTGGCCGAGCAGCTTCCGCACCCGTGCCAGGGCTTGAGCGCTGCTGAGCCCCGCCGGCTTATTGAGATTGATGATTCCGTCGAGTGCCGCCATTTTCGCAGTCCGCCTGACTCCAGCTTGCGTGCGGTCGGGCTGATCCACTATTGTGCGCATGATATCCTCCGAGGTCAGGTGAGTTCATGCTGAAGCTGGACGGACGCGCGGCGGCCGGTTGCCTGCTGGTGGGGCTGATGGCCGCGAGCGGGGGTTGCATACGCATGCCGGGCGGCAGCGAACCTGCCGCGAGCAGCCGGGCCGCGACCACCCGCGAGAGCCACACCGGTCCACGGGTCAGCGACTCGGCCCGGCGCTACCCGCTGGATTCCCTGCCCACCTCCACGATAACTATTCGCGGTCACACCTTCCGGGTCTGGCTGGCTCGCGAATTCGATCCTCAGCGGCCGGATGTGGTCCAGGAAGGCCTGATGCACGTTCCGCCGGAAGAGATCGCCGACGACCAGGGGATGCTGTTCGTTTTCTCGGACGAGCGGCTCCGCGGTTTCTGGATGCTCAACACGATCACGCCGCTGGACATCGCCTTTGCCCGAATGGACGGCACGATCGTCAAGATTTGGCAAATGCCGCCGCTGACGCTGCGTACTTTCGGTTCGATCGAGCCGGCCATGCTGGCCCTGGAGGTCAAGCAGGGGACCTTCAGCCGGCTGGGGATCAAGGAAGGCGACCGGATCGAGGTTCCGGCCGACGTGTGGCTGATCCCGGAGCGGTAGGGCGGGGGTTGCAGGTGGGACGGATATGCGAGAGCCCCGGCCGGAGGGTGGCCGGGGCTCGAGGGGAGCTGATCACGACGTCTGAGCTGAGGCTAGCCCATCGACCTCCGGATTCTTAGCAGCAATGGTCCCGCCAGCAGCAGGCCGTAGGCGGCCGGCTCGGGAGTTATCACCGGAGTAACCTCGAACCACTGCTGGTCGGCCGGAGGCAGCGACCCGCTCCAACTGAAGGTGACCGTGCCGCTGAGTATGAAGCCACCGGCCAGCGGCAAGTCGGTCTCGATCAGCAGGTAGTCCGTGGCGGGCGCGAATGCCACGTCGCCGACATCATAGATATTGAACGGAGGCAGGGTGAGCTTGAGGTTGCTCACCAAGACGCTGCGATCGGCCCCGTCCGCAAAAGCGGTGACCAGCAATCCGTTGGTTAGCGGGCTGATACTGACCGGCAGCTGAACCGTGTACACATCGTCGATGCTGATGCCCGCGATGCCGCCCGCGTTGTACACCACCTTGAAACCGTGCGGTACGCCGGAATTCCAGATGTCGAAAGGAACGTGGGCCTCGGCCGGCGGATCCGTCCGCGTCATGCGAAGCTTCTCGGTGTCCCCGCGAGCGAAGAACTCGAAGCCGCCGATTACGTGCGCCTCGACCTCGGCCCAGGTATGGTAGTGTTCGGTGGTGATCAGGGCCGCACCGGCCGGCCCGGCCAACAAGCACCCAATCGTTAGCCCAACCAGATACCTCATGATCCCGCTCCTCCAAGCCCTTTGACGTCTCATTGAGGGGACTTCGTCATGTCGTACACCGCGAAGCAGAATCGGGTGTTTATGGGGTTCAGCCACACGTCGCGGAACGTCACCTTGAACCGATAATCCGACCCAGGCAGTATGTCGGAAGTGATTTCTTGCTGTACCAGCGCGTCTGGGGTGATCAGGATCACTAGCTTGGATGGGTCGAAGTCCGAGGGATATCCAATCAGTGTTATCCGATAGATGCCGTTTTCGCCGCCTACCTTGGCGACGGAATAGCCATATCCGGAGATGGACTGACCAGCGTGGTCCACACAGCCCAGGGCTGCTGCGTAAAGATCCTCACCGTCTTCCCCGGGCGGCCCTTGCTCGCCCTGAGGCCCCTGAGGCCCCTGCTCGCCCTGAGGCCCCTGAGGCCCCTGAGGTCCCTGCTCGCCCTGGGCTCCCTGCTCGCCCTGGGCTCCCTGCTCGCCCTGGGCTCCCTGCTCGCCCTGGGGGCCTTGTTCACCCTGAGGGCCTTGCTCACCCTGAGGGCCCTGAGGTCCCTGCTCGCCCTGGGCTCCCTGCTCGCCCTGGGGGCCTTGTTCACCCTGAAGGCCTTGCGGGCCGGTCACGCCGATCTTACCGGACTCCAGATCGCCGGCCACGGCCGCCGCGGCTTGAGCGGCCAGGTCGTTGGGGTCGATGGGGGTATTGGTGCCCTGGGCCTCGTCGACGAGTTCGGCGGCGATGACCGAGATGGGCAGGCCGAGCAGATCTCGCCCCCAATCCTCCAGGGCAAGGGCACCGGCTCCCGGTCCTCCGAACAGGGGCGAGCAGCCGGTGGCAAAAAGTGTAATCCCCAGCGCCAGGGTGGCCAGGTGAAGCACGCGGACGACGCTCTTGTTTGGCATCGTTGTTCCTCCTATGGGGAAACGGTGTAGCAGGTCCATCAGGCTGGAAGCTGGTGTGAACCCTGCACGTAATCGTAAGGCGATACCGGTCCCGCGTCAACAAATACTTTTCAATAAAAGAGTTACGAAAACGGACCTGGCGCGGTATCGAGCAAATGCTTATCGGATGGGCGCCCCCGAAACAAAATCGTGAGTGGTGGCGGGCGGACTAGGACTTTATCAGAGCATGCGCGACGGACGTTGGACGGGCGGACGACCACGGTCAAAAAGCAACGTTGGCAGGCTCATCGCCAGTCCCCATAAGTCGTACAGGCTCTCGACTTCCCCCCGACAGTTGTACCAGCAGGCGCGACACTTGGCGGCGACCCGATCACGCCGTAGCCGCTGGACTATCTGCCAGGCAGAGTGGCGAAACAGGTCGGCTACCGGGCGACTGCGTTCCTCGACGCATATTGCGATCTGGCCCGTGGAGTCGATGCTGAAAAAGCCGCGTCCAGCCCGGCAGCCCGGAACGCCGCCGTCCAGCGCCATATCGAACCGCGATAGGAAGTATGGATTGCTGAGGAAGTTAGGGTACTTGGCCCGGAGGTTCAGCAGAAAGTCGCTGACCCTGCCATCCGACGGGTGGGCAAAGCGGGTCGTGCCCGTCTTGCGGGCCCCGTACGGTTGAACCATGAAGTACACACCCCGGTCGGCGGCCATTCGGACCATGGGCTCAATCTGGTCGAGGTTGTCGTCCATCAGGACGGCCATCCAGTTGACCCGCTGCCACTTATGTTTTCGGGCCGCAGCGAAGTGCTCGACGGCGGCCAGCGCCCGCTCAAAGGCCCCGGGCATCCCCCGACGCCGATCGTGCCGCTCGGGGACTGCGTAGTCAATGCTGACTGATACGCCCCACAGCCCGGCGTCCATAAGGTCTGCGGCCAACTCGGGCGTGGAAAACCACCCGTTGGTGGTAATGAACGGGAAGTGCCACTCGCCTACTGCGGCGACTATACCCACGATGTCGGGGCGGATCAGCGGCTCACCGCCGGCCAGACTGATCAGCAGTGAGCCGAGCTGAGCCAGCTTGCGCGACCCGACTTCGAAGTCCGCGACCGACAGCTCGGGCGCATCCCCCATCGGATCGGCCCAATACCGGCAGAACAGACAGCGGAAGTTGCAGCGGTAGTTGACCTGCCAGGCACACCAGACCGGGCAGCCCGCCAAGTACGCTCGCAGTAAGTGGAACTTCTTTTCGACTGCCGTTCGGGCCAAGTCGGACCCTCACACTCGGCGCGCCCGCGCTGCCAGAGCCGGCCGGGCACGGGAACCGGCACCGCACGATAGCGGAGCAGCCGGACCGAGGCCGGCGGCCAGCGTGGTTGCCCCGGCACAAAAATATACCGCCGACGGCACCGGGCAACATCAGGGCGACGGCGTGGGTGGCGTATCCTTTCGTGTGTAATCTCGTTGCCGAGGCGTAGGAAGGGCGTATCCTCTGGCCCATATTGAATTAACAGACAAGGAGGACACG
>Ga0185342_1000638_pt1 | contig 16821 bp, 17 predicted proteins | sample ConPoolayeEmetaG_FD_128045 | JGI IMG/M metagenome (GOLD analysis project Ga0185342, IMG submission 128045) | Hot spring microbial mat communities from California, USA to study Microbial Dark Matter (Phase II) - Cone Pool mat layer E metaG... ...
ATATTTACAACGTCCGAATCTTGGATCAATTTCTGATTCTAAATCTCTACCTTGTGATGTAATACAAATTTTCATGATTCCTTCCTCGTCTTTTTTAGAATAATAAAAAAAACATTTTTAATGTTTACAAGTTCCGTGCTCACCATGTTCACAAAGGCTTTCGCCACTAGTAAGTGTACCATTAATAAATTTATCAATCACTTCTTCAACTTTTCCTGTAACTCCAACAATTACCCTTATCCCGGAAGCCTGAAGATTCATAACTGCATTAGGTTCCATGCCACCTGCAATTACGCAATTAACATTCTGATTTCTCAGAAACAGCGGAACAGCACCTGGCTGATGAGCTTTATAACCAGGGTTTTCAATAAAGTTTTTACTTAAAATTTTACTCTCATTAATATCAAATATTGTAAAACCTGGGCATCTTCCAAAATGCTGAGCAACAAAATCTCTCTCTGTTGCTATTGCAACTCTCATTTTAAACTCCTTTTTTCAACTTCACTTACACGCTTTTCAACTGCTTCAAGATTTTTTCTGAGAATTTCTGCTTCCTGTCTGAGTAATTCTGCTTCGTCTCTGAAGGAGGTTCCTCTGAAAAAAGTCGATCTCCAAAAGCCTCTAAATCTTCTCCCTAATCCTCCAAAACATTTCCATCCTCTACCTCTTCCAAAACCCATTTCTGGTGCTGGGTTCATATATCCTGGAACACCAAAAGCTGAACAACATCCTAACCCTTTACCTGTTCTTGGACCTGCTCCAACAGGTCCTGTTCTGTCTCCGCAAGGCATTTTAATCACCTCCTAAAATTTTTTTAATTTAATAATAATGAAAATCATTCTCAACTGTCAAGAAAAAATATAAACTGAGGTAGTGTAAAATTATTTAAGTGTAAGATCTTATAATTCCCGGTTAAGTACTTCAAGGACTCTTTTTGCAAGTTCAAGGGTAAATCCAGGCAGTGAGGCTATATCTTCCTCTGAGGCTTCCTTTATTCTTGATACACTTCCATAGTGTTTAAGAAGGGTCAGTCTCCTTTTTTTACCAATCCCCGGAATTCTTTCAAGCAATGAGGTAAATGCAGCCTTTTTACGAAGTTTTTTATGATATGATATTGCAAATCTATGTGCTTCATCCCTTATCTTTCTTAAAAGAATTGTTGAAGGTCTATTGTCTTCAAGGAGCTGTTCCATGCCATCAGGAAAAATTAGCCTGTCAGGTTCTTTAGCAATTGCAAAAACATTAATTTCTTCCTTCAACTCATCAACGACTTTAAGGGCAGAATTTAAATGTCCTCTCCCTCCATCAATTAATATAAAATCAGGTTTTGGAACACCATCTTCTGTGTCAAATTTTTTAACAACTCTATATACAATTTCCTTCATACTGCTGTAATCGTCAATTCCTTGAATTTCTTTTATTTTTAAGTGTCTGTAGTAATTTTTATTGAATGTGCCATCCTCCCAGTAAATAAAGCTTCCAACTGAATGCATTCCAAAAAATGTTGAAACATCAAAAGCTCCAATTTTTGAGGGTAATTCTTTAAGATTGAGCCTTTGTTTAAGTTCATTGAGAGTTGTTTCAAACGGGGAAAGTCTTGATTTTAGATGAATTTTTGCATTATTTATTGCCATATTAATTAGGTCCTTTTCTTCCTTTGAAAAAGGCTTTCTTAACTGGACAGGACCACTCCTTTTTTCTTCAAGCCACTTCTTAATTTCTTCAGCATTCTCAGGAATGTTTTGCAAAATAATAATAGATGGAGGGATTAAAACATCCTTGGAATACAATGCTTCAATTATTGAACGCAGAAGATCTCCTGTGGTTTCATAAAAAGCTTTTTTGATTATATAATCCCTTGAACCAACAAGCAAACCATTTCTCACAAAAAGAACATTTACAGATATTTTTGAATTTTCAATATAAACTCCTATTATATCAATGTCTTCAAGATTTAAAGACACAACCCTCTGTTTATCAAATATTCTTTCAAGCTTTTTAATCTGATCCCTGAGTCTTGCTGCCTCTTCAAACTTTAAATCCTCACTCAGTTTTTGCATTCTCTGCCTGAGGGATTCAATTAACTGTTTTCTTTTGCCTTTCAAAAATAAAACAGCCTCCTCAACTCCCTTCATATATTCTTTTTTGTCTATTAAACCAGCACATGGAGCGGGGCATCTTTTCATCTGATATTGCACACATGGACGGATCGGTCTGTTAAGATTGTATTTACAGGTTCTTATAGGAAAATTTCTTCTTATAAATGATAGAGCTTCCCACATTGTTTGAGCAGGAACATATGGTCCAAAATAAAGGTTTCCATCTTTTTTTGGTTTCCTGACTACCTCTATTTTAGGCCATTTCTCTGTAATGGTAATTTTCAGATATGGATAGTTTTTATCATCCCTCAGAAGAACATTAAAGGGAGGCTTATGCTCTTTTATTAAATTTGCCTCAAGAATAAGTGCTTCAAATTCATTTGATGTCACTATATATGAAAAATCTTTAACAAGTTCAATCATTCTTGATTTTCTTGGATCAATTTCACCCTGCTGGAAATAGCTTTTAAGTCTGTTTTTCAGATTTTTTGCCTTTCCAACATAGATAACCTTGCCTTTACTGTCTTTGAAAAGATATACACCTGGCAGGGAAGGTATTGCTGAAAGTTCTATCATAATATATTTTATCAGAATCAATTTTTCTAAATCTTGTCTAAATCTTCCAATGCCTAATATAATAGAGTATGATCAGGCACAGCTTTATTCTTCTTGACGGAATCGGAGAAAAAAGGGAAAGAAGACTCTGGAAGGAAGGAATTTTAACATGGGATGATTTTTTTCAGTACAAAGAAATTCTGGACATAGACAGAGAAAGAAAAAAAATTTATGATGAATTCCTTCATAAAGCCCTGGAAGCTTTAATCAAACGCAATTGTTGTTTTTTTAAAGAAAAGTTAAAAAGAAGGGAACACTGGCGACTTTTTGAAGAATTCCTGAAAGAAGCAGTATGTATTGATATAGAAACCAATGGCTTAACCCGTGAAAAAGGAGGATATGTTACACTGGTTGGTATATATTCAATTGATGGTTATCAGGTGCTTGTGAGAGGAGAAAACCTTACAGAGGAAAATCTTCAGCAAATTTTTGATAAATATAAATATTTAATCACATTCTATGGAAGCATCTTTGATATTCCTTTTCTTAAAAAGGAGTTCCCAAAATTAAAAATTGAACATATTCCACATTTTGATCTTTTTTTTGCAGGTAAAAGAACAGGGATTCAGGGCGGGCTTAAAAAACTTGAAGCCATGTTTCTTATAGAAAGAAATGATTTTCTGAGAGGGCTTAATGGATATGATGCGGTAAAACTCTGGCAGGCTTATCAGAAAGGAAGCATTGACAGTCTTGAAGTGCTCATAGCCTATAACAGAGCAGATACCGAGAATCTGTTTCAGCTTGCCAAGATTTTCTACGAAATATTACGTGCTCAGTCTGGCATTGATAAGCTTATTGATAATGGAACACTTAACACAGCTTAAAAAATTTATAAATTACCTTCTTACAGAGAAGGCACTTTCCATAAATACAGTAAAGTCTTATGAAAATGATTTAAAAGGTTTTTTCAGATATATTGAAAAAAATAAAATTTTTTATGCTGATTGCAAAAAAGAAAACATAATTAACTATCTTTTAGAATTAAAGGAAAGAGGATATAGTTCAGCTTCCATTGCAAGAATTCTTTCTTCTGTGAAGCAGTTTTTCAGATTTCTCATTCTTGATAGCATAATATCTCATGACCCTACAGAAGGACTCAGATCACCCAAACCCTGGCTCAGGCTTCCAAAAGCACTTGAAACCGATGAAGTGAGAAGACTACTTTCAGTAATTTTTGAAAGCAAATATTTTTTTAGAGACATTGTAATGCTTGAACTTATGTATGCCTCTGGATTAAGGGTCAGTGAACTTATAAAGCTTAAATTAAGTGATATAAATTTTGAAGCAGGATTTATAAGAATTAAAGGCAAGGCAGATAAAGAAAGGGTTGTTCCTGTTGCACAGCGAACCATTGAAAGAATCAGAAATTATTTAACATTACTCAGACCAAGACTTCTTAAAGAGAGGACTTCTGATTATGTTTTTCTGAATAACAGAGGCAAGCCAATGACACGTCAGAGGTTCTGGCAGAATTTAAAGGCAATGGGTAAGCTTGCAGGTATAAATGTAACGCCACATATGATAAGGCACAGTTTTGCAACTCACTTGCTTGAGGGCGGAGCGGATTTGAGGTCTCTTCAGAAAATGCTCGGTCACAGTGATATCTCTACAACACAGATATATACAAAAGTCTCAATGGATAGACTTCGCAGGGAATATCTTAAGCATCATCCAAGAGCTAAGTAGATGATCCATTATTTTTAAGCCAGACAACCCTCTGGGGAAAAGGGATTTCAATTCCTTCTTCCTTAAAACGTTTGAATATTCTTTTTCTTAGCTCATGCTGTACAGAATACTGATCAACAAATTCCCTCACTTGACAAACAACAGTAAAATCAAGAGAACTTTCACCGAATCCAGGAATAAATCTTACAAATGGTTCAGGTTCGCTGAGTAGCCCTGGAACTTCTTTTGCAGCTTTTTTTATTTCATCAATTAATATTTTTTCAATTTTCTCAGGGTCTGATGAATAGCTAACATTAATTGGAATCAGAAGTGATGTTCTCTTTTCGGGAAGGAAATAATTTACAACTATGCTCTGGGCAAGCTTACTATTCGGAATTATTATCATGTTGTTTGAAAGCATTCTTATTCTTGTTGTTCTCCAAGAGATATCTTCCACATATCCTTCCTGACCTGTTTCAAGACGAACAAAATCTCCAATTCTTACGGATTTCTCAGCCATAATATGAATTCCTGCAAAGAGATTTTCAAGAGTATCCTTAAGAGCAAGGGCAACTGCCAGTCCACCGATCCCGAGTGCAGTAATTAATGGAGCTATGGAAACATCAAAAATATTAAGTATAACTATTAAACCAATTATATAAATTGCACCCTTAAGAATTGTATTCAGCAGTCCAGTTGACGGGACAGATACTGATGTGCGCTGAATGTAATCAGTAAAAAGCCTGCTTACAAGATTTGCACAGGTGACGGTTATTGATAAAATTATCAATACATAAATTGCTTTATTAAAATAGAGAGAATATTTTGAGGAGATTTCTGATACATATAATCCAGTATAAAGTGCTATTCCAGCAGCCCAGAGGATTGAAGGGGTTCTGATTGTTTTAATTATAAGGTCTTCAAGACCTGTTCTTTTCCTTTCAGTCCATCTATGAATGGATTTAAATAAAACTGCTCTAAATGCTAATAAAACTGCCAATGCAAAAAGTGAAATAAGAACAGGTGTTATTATCCTTTCAATTGCCATAAAATTTTATCTTTCAGATACCAAAACTTTTTTAGAAATTGTATATTCTTTCAAAGCTTCGTAAACTTCTTCCTCTGCTACAATGCTTCCTCCAGGTCTTGCATACAGATAAACAGGAGCCATACCATTTACAGCAAGCCTGACATCTTCAACCATCTGTCCGGCATTGAACTCAACAACTATAAAATTCTCAATTTCTTTTGCAAGCTCTTTTAAGGGTTCTTTCGGGAATGGGAATAATGTAATAGGTCTTAAAAGTCCTATTTTAATACCTTCCTGCCTTAATTTTCTTATTGCTGAGATACAGACCCTTGCGGCAGAGCCAAAAGCTACAATAACAGAGTCAGAATCATCAATAAAGTATGTTTCATATTTTACTTCTTTTTCCTTCCACTCTTTATATTTTTCCTGAAGCTTCCAGTTATGCCTTTCAAGCTCGCCCTCACCCAAAAACAGACTCTTTATAACTCTTGGGGGCCTTTGTTTTGCTCCTGTTAATGCCCATGAGGATTTATCAAATATTTTTAATTCAGGCAGTCTTGGCACAACTGGTTCCATCATCTGGGCAATTATTCCGTCTCCTAAGATCATTACAGGAGTTCTCCACTCATCAGCTTTTTCAAATGCTAAAATTGTGTAATCCCAGAATTCCTGTACACTGAATGGAGCATAAACAAGAAGCCTGTAATCACCATGTCCGCCACCTTTCACAGCCTGAAAATAGTCTGCCTGACTACCGGATATATTTCCAAGCCCTGGACCACCTCGCATTATATTCACAATGACTGCAGGAAGTTCTGCTCCCGCAAGATAGGATACTGCTTCCAGTTTTAAACTTATTCCTGGTGAGCTTGAAGAAGTCATTGCTCTAAAACCACAGGCACTGGCACCATAAACCATGTTTATCGCAGCAATTTCACTTTCCGCCTGAATAAATATTCCTCCTACTTCCGGTAATCTTTTTGATAAATATTCAGGGATTTCATTTTGAGGCGTGATAGGGTATCCCGCATAAAATTTTAATCCAGCTTGCACAGCAGCCTCAGCAATTGCCTCGTTTCCTTGCATTAAGAGTTTATTCATTTCAGCCTCCATGAATACATATTTTAAAAAATTTTTTTATTTTAACACATTATTGATATAATGAATTATGAGGCTTAAACCTGCATTGTTATTCATTTTACTGCTTTTAGCAGGATGTGCAACCCTGCCAAAATCTCTTGAGGATATTCCAGCATTAAGAGATGTTTCATTTTCTGCTGTAAAGAATAATCAGGAAAAATATATGGATGCCACTATTTTGTGGGGTGGAAGAATTATAAACTGTGTTAATACCCAGGATGGAACAACTTTTGAAATTCTTTATCTGCCTCTTGACAGAGAAGGTTATCCTGCAGAGAGTGATGCTTCTGAAGGAAGATTTATAGTTGTCTCTAAAAATTTTCTTGACTGTGCAGTTTATGAAAAGGGTAGATATCTAACAGTTGCTGGGAAGTTTAAAGGTTTAAAAGAAGGAAAAATTGACGGAATGTCATACAGTTTTCCATTGCTTGAAGCTCAGGCAACATACCTATGGAAAAGACCAAAGCTATATTATTACAACTGGAGACCTTCAATATGGTTGTGGTATGGCTCTCCCCATTGGTGGTTTGAATACGGTCCATGGTAAGTGAAGTCTCTGTATGGGAAATATAACAATACTGTCTGAAAAAATAGTAGGTAAAATTGCTGCTGGAGAAGTTGTTGAAAGACCAGCCTCTGTAGTTAAGGAACTCCTGGAAAACTCAATAGATGCCCGGGCAAGTTCTGTTTCGGTTTTTATAAAAGAATATGGAATATCAGAGATAAAGGTTATTGATGATGGAGAAGGAATCTACAGGGAAGATGTTCCGATCGCATTTCAGAGGCACGCAACAAGTAAAATAAAAAATGAAGAAGATCTTTTCAGTATTCAAACTCTTGGTTTTCGTGGTGAAGCTCTTTATTCAATCGCTCAGGTAAGCAAATTAAGAATTGTTACCCAGCATAAAGATGAAGATACCGGAACAGAGCTTTATATAATTGGTGGAAAGATTTTTGAAAACAAGCCCGCCTTCACAAAAGGAACTACTGTAGAGGTAATGGATCTCTTTTTTAATACTCCTGTGAGACGCAGTTTTCTAAAGTCTTCCTTTACTGAAAGGGCACATATTATTGAAACTGTTCAGAAATACTGCCTTGCATATCCTGAGATCTCATTTCTTCTTATTATAGATGGACAGGAAATTTTAAATACTCCTCAGGTTAAATCACTTCATGAAAGAATTATTCAGATTTTCGGTGCGGAGTTTGTGGAGAGGCTTAAATTCAGAAAAATTTCAAAAGATGGATATAAAATTGAAATATTTTTAGGTTATGAAGAAATGTTAAGAAAGCAGAAAACAAACCAGTTAATTTTTGTGAATCGAAGACCTGTAAGAGACCCTTTTATAGTGAGCACTATATACAAAGCTCTTCAGATAAAAGAAAATCATCCACAGTTTTTAATTTTTATAACTGCCTCCTCTGAATATATAGATTTTAACATCCATCCTGCAAAGAAAGAAGTAAGATTTCGGGAACAGCAAAAGATTCATCAGCTAATTTTTAAAATGTTGCAGGCGGATTTCATTCAATCAAATGTTTCAGAAAAAATTACTGAATGGAAGTCTGAACCTGAAATGGAAACAATTTTTAACAATCAGGAAATTTTTCAGTCTTTCATTCTTGGTGATTCAATCGTTGTAATTCTGCAATCCGATGGATTGCTCTTTGTTGACTATCATGCTGCACATGAAAGAGTTAATTTTGAAAAAATTTTAAATAAAATAAAGCTACAAATAGTGAAACTCGTCTTTCCCCAGATTATAAATTTAAATACAAATGAATATTTTTTAATTAAAGAAAATCTTCATATCCTTAATGAACTCGGCATAGAGGCTGAAGATTTCGGGAAAAACTCAATAATTGTAAGAGCCATCCCTGATGTTCTTAAAAATTCTGACATTGCAGGAATAATTGAAAGTATTGCAAATACCATTAAAGAAGACACAGTAAAGCCTGATTTTATTGATTTAAAAAAGAAAATCGCAGCAACAGTAGCATGTCACAGTTCATTAAGGTCAGACAATAAAGTTACTCCAGGGGAGCTTAAGATACTTTTAAAGGAACTTGAAAAAACTTCAGACCCTGAACACTGTCCTCATGGCAGACCTCTAAAAAGATTCATTTCTATGAATGAGATAAAAAAATGGTTTTTAAGATAGTTATGTAAACCGTCATAAAGAAATCAGAGACTGTCAAAAAGTTGGCATAGGGATAGTTCTTTTGTGTTATTATTGTTCAAAAAGGGGATGTTAAATTCTGGCATAAACTATGCTAAATATTTTAAATTTAAGAAAAGGGTTAAGGAGGGATGTTTATGGCAGTGGACAAAAAGCCAAAACTAACTGAGGATGAAGAAAAAGAAATTCAAGAGGAGCAAAAGGAAAAACCAAAGAAAAAAATTAAGATTTTACCAATTGTTATTGCATTGGTTGCTTTAGCAGCAGTTGCGGTGGGAGCTTATTTTCTATCACCTGTTTTATTTTCAGGCAAATCAGCAGAATCGGAAAAAGCTACAGAAACAAAAGCAATAGAAGGTGTAAACTTTAGTTTGGAACCATTTGTCGTTAATTTAATGGATCAGGGAGGAACAAAGTATCTCAAGGTTTCTGTACAACTTGAGCTTTCAAATCCAAAGATAAGCGAGAATGCTAAAAACAAAACACCTCAGATAAGGGATGCAATAATAACTCTTCTTACGAACAAAACCTCAGAGGAACTGATAACTCCTGAAGGAAAACTGCTTCTTAAGGATGAGATAAAGCAGAGGGCGAATCAGATTCTCGGAGAAGGTAATGTTATAAATGTTTATCTAACAGATTTTGTGATGCAGTAAAATGTCAGACGAGATTTTATCACAGGAAGAAATTGATGCCTTATTGAAGGGTATAGAAGGGGGAGAAGTTGAAACTGAAACAGCAGAAGCTCCTACAGGGATAAGACCATATGATTTCACAACTCAGGAGAAGATTGTTCGTGGAAAAATGCCAACCCTTGATATTATTAATGAGCGTATTGCAAGAAATTTCAGATTAAACCTTTCAGCAGATCTAAGAAAAGTTGTAGAAGTTATCAATGTTAATGTCAAAATAACAAAATTTTACGACTTCTTACGTTCTGTTCCATTTCCTTCAAGTTTAAATATCATAAAACTTGAACCTCTCAGAGGTTTCAGTCTTGTAGTTTTTGATGCACCCATGATTTTCAATATAATAGAGTTTTATTTTGGTGGAACAGGTAAAAGGCATTACAAGCCAGAAGGAAGGGAGTTCACTTTTATTGAGCAGAGAATGATACATAAGATTGTAATGATGTTTCTTGACTGTATAAATGAGGCTTGGAAACCAATCTTTCCTGTAAAACCGCAGTTTATCAGAAGTGAAATGAATCCACAATTTGTCACAATTGTTACTCCTGTGGATCTGGTTATAGAAACAGAGTTTACTATTGAGGTGGAAACAAGAGAGTGCAAAATTATGGTGTGTATACCTTATGCTTCTGTTGAACCAATAAAGGATAAGCTTTATAGTGCTTTTCTTGCAGACAGGGATGAGATGGATATGAAATGGATAGGAAGGATTATAGCCCAAATAAAAAGCTTAACTGTTCAATTAGAGGCCGTTCTTGGCAAAACAACAATAGATTTTAAAACATTATTAGATCTTAAAGTAGGAGATATTATAACCCTTCAGAAAAGAGTAGAAGAGGATGTTGATGTTATTGTTGAAGGTATTCATAAATTTAAGGGGAAGTTTGGCACTTATAAAGGAAATTATGCTGTAAAGATCACAAAGGAGGCATAAAATGGAAGAGAAAGAAATTCAAGAAAAAGCTGAAGAAGAATCTGAAGAAGAACTTGATATGGCAAAGGCTCTTGAGATGGAAAAAGCAATGAAAGCAGCAGAGGAAGTTCAAACTCCTCAGATGGATGAGTTTACTCCTTCTCAAGAAAAGCCTGCTTTGAGAGATATAAATTTCATTCTTGATATTCCTCTTGAGCTCACAGTTGTCATTGGCAGGGCAAAAGTTATTGTTCAGGAACTTCTTCAGTTAACACAGGGTTCTGTTGTAGCTCTTGAAAAACTTGCTGGTGAACCGATGGAAGTTTATGTTAATGGAAAACTCATTGGTAAGGGAGAGGTTGTTGTGGTAAATGAAAGATTCGGAATAAGACTCACAGATATTATAAGTCCTCAGGAAAGAGTTAAACAGCTTGGATAGGTAAAAAATGGAATATTTAAAGATTATACTTTCCCTGTTGTTAATTATTGCATCCGGTTGTCTTTTATTGAGAGTAATGAAAAATAAGATTAATCCAGGTAAAGGTTTCATCCAGGTGATTTATTACCAGCCAATAGGGTATAAAAAGGGTATAGGAGTAGTAAAAGCTTTTGATGAATATCTTCTTGTTGGGATATCAGAAAACGGAATCAATCTCATAAGTAAACTTGATTATACAAAGATAAAGGCAGTTTTTGAGGATGAATCTTCACAGAAAAAACCTTCATGGCAAAAAATTTTTAAAAGAGGCATATTCAGTCTTCTTTTATTCTTTATTCCTTCAGTATGTTTTTCGGCGCCTCAGGCATCTACAGGGGGTGGATTATTTGGATTTTCCTCAGCTGTTGATCTTGTTGTTTTTATAACACTTCTTAGTTTTCTGCCAGCAATTCTGATTATGATGACATCTTTTACAAGAATTGTAATTGTTCTTTCACTTTTAAGACAGGCACTGGGAACACCTGCTGTGCCCCCAAATCAAGTAATAATAGGGCTTGCACTGTTTCTGACACTTTTCATTATGTCTCCAACTGTTGACAGAGTTTACAATGAAGCATATATCCCACTTTCAAAAAAAGAAATAACAATGCAGGATGCTATAACAAAAGCTTCAATTCCTTTTAAGGAATTCATGTTAAAGCAAACAAGACAGAAAGACCTTGCTCTTTTTCTCAAGCTTTCAAAGGCAGAGGCTAAACCTGAAACTCCTATGGATTTGCCAATGAAGATAGTTGTTCCAGCATTTGCTCTTGGAGAACTCAAAAGAGCATTTGAGATAGGATTTCTAATATTCCTTCCATTTCTTGTTATTGACATCGTTGTTGCAAGTATATTGCTTTCAATGGGAATGTTCATGGTTCCACCTGTGATGATTTCAATGCCATTTAAACTTTTGCTTTTTGTTCTTGTTGATGGATGGCAGTTGATAATCGGCTCACTTGCTGGAGGGTTTAAATGACAGTAGAGTTTTTAAACTATATATCAAAACAAACACTTGAGACAGTTCTTCTTGTTGGCGGTCCTGTGCTTCTTGTAAGTCTTCTTGTTGGTGTGCTGATAGGCTTATTTCAGGCAATAACCCAGCTTCAAGAGATGACAATAAGCTTTGTTCCGAAAGTTATAGCTGTTTTTTTAACACTTCTTATTACTCTTCCATGGATTGTCAATATAATGACGAAGTTTACAAGGGGAATTTTTGAAAATCTTCCTTTGTATGTAAAATAAAATGAATTATTTAGAACTTCTTACAGAAAACCTTTATAAATTTATTCCTGTTTTCATAAGGATTTCAACAATTCTGTTTTTTCTTCCATACATCGGTAGCAGAACAGTACCGATAATGTTCAGGTTCTTTTTTGCCCTTTCTCTGTCCTTTGCAGTAATACCTTTTTTGCCTGATAAAGAAGAAAATCTTTTTATTTCTTTGTTAAATGCAGTAATTTTTGGTCTGGCTATAGGACTAATTACAAGACTAATAATAGCAGCTGTTGAAATAGCATCTCAATGGATGAGTATACATATAGGCTTTACAGTAGCTAATGTTTTTAACCCTCAGTTTGGAGAACTTATGGGTCCACTAAGCATTTTCTATGAAATGTTCACAATAGCTCTTTTTTTCTCTCTTGATCTGCATCTCAGTCTTGTAGAGACTGTCATAAAAACATTTTATATGCCTGCAAAATTAACAATTTTGGGAAATGTTATAGAGTTTTCCTATTTAATGTTTCCACTTGCCCTGAAACTTTCAGCACCTGTGCTACTTGTTCAGGTTCTAATGAATATAGGGCTTGGATTTTTGACAAGAATCATGCCACAGGCAAATGTTTTTTTTGTTGGTTTTCCTCTTTTGCTTGCAACTGGAGTTGCTGTGATGTGGTTGAGCATTCCAATTTTTACAATGGTTCTTTCTAAGGCTTTTTTAAATCTTAAGAATACTTTAATAATGCTTTTAAGGTGAAAAGATGCCAGAGCAACTGCAGGAAAGAACAGAACAGGCTACCCCCAGAAGAAGAGAAAAGGCACGTCAGAAAGGCGAGGTTCCAAGAAGTAGAGAACTTACAGGTATAGCTGGCACATGGATGATTTTTTTATATTTTGTTTTTTCAAAAGAATTTATCACCTCTGCAATACTGCATATAAAAGAATCTCTTATAAGAGTTAAAAATCCAGATTTTATTAGTGGAGCAATCCTTCAGAGCTTAAGACAGGAAATGAAGTGGTTTTTTATTCTATTTGTTCCTGCTGGAGCAGTTCTTGTTTTCGGAGTTTTGCTTGTGCATTTTATTCAAACAGGTTTTCTTTTTACAGGCGCTCCACTGGTGCCTGATTTTTCAAGAATTGATCCAATAAAGGGTATAAAGAGATATTTTTCCCTTAATGCATTATTTGAAACAGTGAAGGGCATTCTTAAAATCCTGGCTCTGGGTTTTGTTATATACATTGTTTTAAAGAAGGATGTCAATATTTTGCCACTTATCATTGATATGGATGTAAAAACCATAACGGATATCAGTTTTCAAAAAATATTTCAGCTTGTTCTTGCATGTCTCATTATGCTTACTGTTTTTGCAGGTATAGATTTTGCTTATCAGAAATGGCAGTATGAGAGGAACTTAAGAATGACAAGACAGGAACTTAAAGAAGAGTTTAAAGAAACAGAGGGTTCTCCACTGGTTAGAGCGAGAATAAGAAGCCTGCAGAGAGAAATGGCTCGTAGAAGAATGATGCAGGAAGTTCCAAAGGCAGATGTTGTCATTACAAATCCTTTACATATTGCTGTATGCATAAAATATGATCCTCAGGAAATGAATGCTCCAGAGGTTGTAGCAAAGGGAGCAAATATTCTTGCTGAAAGAATAAAAGAGGTAGCAAGACATGCAGGAGTTCCAATATATGAGAACAAACCCCTTGCAAGAGCACTTTACAGGATACCAATTGGACAAGAGATACCAGAAACACTTTATAAAGCAGTTGCAACAATTTTAGCAGCAGTTTACAGAATTAAAGGAAGGCAGGTAGCATGAGGTTTCTCAGTTACATAAAAAGCGATGTTCTTATTGCTGTCGGAATTATTGTAATCCTGATATTTATGATTGTTCCCATTCCACCTTTCATGCTTGATCTTTCACTTACAATGAGTATAACTTTTTCAATCCTGATTATTCTTGTTGCATCATATGTGAGAAGACCTCTTGATTTCTCAGTTTTTCCTTCAGTTTTGCTCATTGCCACGCTTTTAAGGCTATCCTTAAATATTGCTTCAACAAGGCTTATTCTCACACGTGGAGAACTCGGGACAGAAGCAGCTGGAAAGGTTATTAAAGCTTTTGGAGAGTTTGTGGTAAGTGGAAACTTTGTGGTCGGTCTGATTATTTTTCTGATTCTTGTAATCATAAACTTTATAGTTATTACTAAGGGCGCAGGTAGAATTGCTGAAGTATCAGCCCGTTTTACACTTGATGCAATGCCAGGCAAGCAGATGAGCATAGATGCAGATCTTAACGCAGGTCTGATAGATGAGAAAGAAGCAAGGCATAGAAGAGAGGAAATAAGCAGGGAGGCAGATTTTTATGGAGCAATGGATGGTGCTTCTAAATTTATTCGTGGAGATGCTATTGCAGCGATAATAATCATGATTATAAACATCATAGGTGGAATTCTTATTGGAGTGCTCCAAAAAGGAATTTCAGTGGCAGATGCTGTCAGAACATATGTAATACTTACTATAGGTGATGGACTGGTAGCACAGATTCCTGCTCTGATAACCTCAACTGCAGCAGGTATTGTTGTAAGCAGGGCAGCAACAGAGTCAAATCTCGGACATGATATTGTTCAGCAGCTTTTTAAAAATCCAAAGACACTTGCTACAGCAGGAGCAGTTTTGCTTCTACTTGGTTTGATACCCGGTTTACCACATCTTCCATTCATAATTATTGCATTAATCTCAGGTGCGATTGCTTACATACTGTTAACAAAAGAAAAGAAGGAGGAGGAGATTCTGCCTCCACCAGAAGAAAAACCTTCTGCAGAACCCCAGCTTGAAAGTCTTTTAAGGGTTGACCCAATTTCTCTTGAAATAGGATACAATCTCATTCCTTTAGTTGAGGGAGAAGGCTCACTTGTTGAAAGAATTCGCTCTTTAAGAAAACAGATAGCAATAGAGATGGGTTATATTATTCCATCAATTCACATAAAGGACAACTTGATGTTAAAACCATCTCAGTACAGTATCCTAATTAAAGGAGTTGAAGTTGCTCGAGCTGAGATAATTCCTGGAAGATTTCTTGCAATTGGTGCTCGTATAGGTGCTGAAATTGAAGGAATACCAACTAAAGATCCAGCATTTGGAGTTGATGCAGTATGGATTGAAGAAAAAGATGTCTCAAAGGCACAGACACTTGGTTTTACTGTTGTTGATGCTCCGTCAGTCATTGTAACGCACCTCAGGGAAATATTGAGAAACTATGGATATGAACTTCTTGGAAAGCAGGAAGTTCAGAGATTGCTTGATAATCTTGCAAAAACTCATCCGAGAGTTGTTGATGATCTTGTTCCAGGTCTATTGAATCTCTCTCAGGTTCAGAAGGTTCTCCAGAATCTTTTAAGAGAGAGGGTTTCCATCAAGGATTTGCAGACGATACTTGAGTGTCTTTCAGAGTATGCAAATATAACAAAGGATCCTGAAATTTTAACAGAATATGTAAGGCAGGCACTGTCAAGACAGATAACAAAGAGTGTTCAGAATCCTGACGGCTCAATATCAGTTATTCTACTTGATCCATCACTTGAAAGAAACTTTGTGGAGTCTTTACAAACAACTCCGCAGGGCACGGTTTTTGCTCCAGATCCTGCATTGATGGAAAAGGTTACTGAAAATATAAAGAGAGTTGCAGATGAAGCAACAATAAAAGGATATCAGCCAGTTTTAATATGTTCTCAGGCAATAAGAAGATTTATAAAGAGGGCAGTAGAAAGAGTGTCTCCCGCACTGCCTGTTATCTCTCCTCAGGAAATATTATCGGGAGTAAAAATATATATGCTTGCTACAGTAAAATCTGATTAGGAGGTAATTGTATGAAAATAAAAAAATTTCAGGGAAAAAGTTTCAAAGAAGTCTTAGAAACAGTTAAAAAGGAAATGGGAGTTGATGCAGTTATTCTTTCAAGCACTGTCCGAAAAGACCAGGTCTCTGGAAGTTCTTATATAGAGATTACAGCAGCACTTGATGAGGCATATGATGGGGCTTTTTTCTTAAACTCTGATGAAAAAAAAGTTTTAGACAGCGGTTTATTTAGTGAGATAGAGAAGTTGAAAGAGGAGATGTGTTTTTTAAGAGAAAGTATAAACACTTTCTTTCCGTGTTTGCAGGATAATTCAAAGAAAGGACTTTACAGTTTTCTTATAAAAAATGGTGTTGATGCCCATCTTGCTCTTTTACTTTTGGAAAGGGCTAATAATATGGATGAACTAAGAGAGTTACTTGAAACTGAGCTAAAAATTAGTAGAACATCTTTTTTTGATGAAAGGGGTTTTGTTTTTTACGGACTTCCAGGAGCAGGAAAAACCACCACAATTTTTAAAATGGCTAAGCTTTTCAGAGAAAGGAAAGAAAAATTTATAATTGTCTCTCTTGATCGCAGGATAAGTTCTGTAGCCCGTATAAAAGAGATGGCATTAAAACTTAAGTGTGATGTAAAGGTGCTTAAAGACTTAAATGAACTTTACAGAATTGTTCACAATAACTCTAACAAGGTAAAATTACTTATTGATACTCCGGGTGACAGCAATATGAAATTTGTTTCTGAATTAAAGGATTTACTTAAAGATTCCTCTGTTAAGAGATGCTACTTAGTGGATGCATCAATGTCAACACAGTCAAGCATTAAAGCCTTTAAAACAGTTGATTTAAAAGCAGTTGACTGCATAGGATTTACAAAACTTGACCTGGCATATCCTTATGGAACAGTTTATAATCTTTCTGTGTTTTTAGAT
>Ga0185342_1000639_pt1 | contig 16816 bp, 16 predicted proteins | sample ConPoolayeEmetaG_FD_128045 | JGI IMG/M metagenome (GOLD analysis project Ga0185342, IMG submission 128045) | Hot spring microbial mat communities from California, USA to study Microbial Dark Matter (Phase II) - Cone Pool mat layer E metaG... ...
TACACTCATCATGGCTAGGCTAGCAGCATATTCGCCATAATACTCCTGCTTTTCATCATGTGCCAGTTTCCAGTCTTTTACAGCAGTATATTTCGCGATAACATCGCCGCAACCGCTCACCACTGAACGCAATGGTGCATCTGCTATAACTTCAGTGTCTGCTATTATAGCAAGTGGCGCTTGTGACATGACACTGTAGGGTTTGCCAAAACCTCGAATGGAAGCCAATGGGCTGGCTATGCCATCGTGGCTAACTGTGGTAGGCACGCTGATGAAGGGAATTTCTTGGTGGGCACTACTAAGCTTCGCAACATCAATTTTTGTTCCTCCGCCTACGCCAAAGATCACTTGAGGTTTCCACTCAAGAATTCTCTCTTCCACCATTAATACATCGCGTATTGTTGATGTTTCAACTAAAAGAGTGTCAACATCTATACCTGTTTTCGTAATAAGATCTCGAACAGTTTGACCTGCCACTTCGCAACTTTTTTGTCCCGCAATTATCAATACGGGTCCCCTAAGTTTGAGTCTTTTGATTACTTCGGGGATTCGCTCTATCGCGCCCTTTCCAATGATGACTTGGCGTGGAAGTTGCATGTAGTGGTATGGCAGAGTCAAATTCGATTAGCACACTCGTTTAATCTTAGTATAGCTTCAGATGCAAGGTTTAAAAGTTACGACAAAGCATCCCGTAAAGTTTTTAGGAGTTGCTTTAAAAGCAATTGTTTACTTTGCTTATCAAAGAACCTGGCTATCTACAGGGAAATTCGCGCTAAAATTTTCTGAAAACGTCTTTTATTCAGTTCTCTTTCACCGTAATATTAATAAAGTTCGTATAGTGATATCATCATGCCTCCTTCCTATAGAGGGAATTCTTTGCGAATTCCAAATTAGAGTTTTAGGGAGACAAACAACATGGCTCATAACGCAATTAATCAACTAGTCGTAAAAGGGACAACCACAATCGGTGTCGTCTGTAAAGATGGCGTAATCTTGGCTTCAGACACACGAGTAACGATGGGGTACTTTATTGCTCACAAACAAGGGAAAAAGGTCTACAAAATTGACGAGCACATCGGCATGACCATTGCTGGTTCGGTGGCTGATGCTCAAAAAGTCATCGATATTATTACTGCAAACGCCCAGCTTTACCGCATCAACCTCAACCGACCCATGCCCATCAGTTCTGCGGCACGTATGACCTCTAATTTGCTGTTTAGCGCTAGGGGTTTAATGGCACAAGTGCTTGTCGGCGGTGTAGACGATAGTGGCCCTCACGTTTTTAACTTGGATCCTTTTGGAAGTCTGACTGAAGAGAAAATGACTGCCACAGGTTCAGGCTCTCCCGTGGCAATTGGTGTTTTGGAAGACCAATTCCGTGAAGGAATGACTATTCAAGAAGCGTTACCTGTTGTAGCAAAAGCTGTGAACGCAGCTATGAAGCGTGATGTTGCAAGCGGCAACAATTACAACATAATTGTAATCGATAATAAAGGCTACAGGGAACTCACGGATTCTGAGAAGAAGGAGCTTTTGGCAAAGGGAAGTTAAATCTGTGGCGCGTTCGCAACAACCACAAGATAACGATAAAGTCGAAATTTCCCAGTATATTCTGCAACATGTTCCCACAGAAGCAGAAGTAACCCGTATAGAATATGAGGGTCCCATGCTTAGTGTTTACACAAAAAAACCTGAATTGTTGGTTGAACAAAGTGGCGTTATAGCTGAAATCGTCGGTGTCATACGTAAACGCATTGTTGTCCGTTCTGACCCGATGGTGCGTCTGCAGGAAGTAGAAGCTGAGAAAATCACTCGTGAAGTTATTCCAAAAGAGGCAGAGATAACTGACATAAATTTTGATCCGAGTCTAGGCGAGATTATAATTGAAACCAAAAAACCCGGCTTGGTTATCGGCAGAAACGGGGTTGTTTTACAAGAAATTATAAGGAGAACTAAGTGGCGTCCTCATGTTCTGCGTAGTCCGCCAATAAAATCGAAGATTATCACTAATATGCGTCACTATTTGCACTCAGAAAGCAAAGAGCGGGAACGAATTCTGCGTACAATCGGTGAGCGCATCTTTAGACCAAAAACCTACGATGTTGGAGATGTGCGTCTAACCGTACTGGGAGGTGCCCAAGAAGTCGGGCGATCAGCGTTTCTTTTGAAGACCCGTGAGAGCAGTGTGCTGTTAGATTGCGGAATTAACCCTGGTTCTCAAAGGCCATTTGAGTCTTTTCCGCGGTTTGATACTCCTGAATTTCAAATAGATACATTAGATGCTATCGTTATTACTCATGCGCACCTTGATCATTGTGGGTTAACGCCGTTTCTTTATAAGTATGGATATGACGGTCCTGTTTACTGTTCTGCACCTACAAGCAATTTGATGACCATGCTCCAGTTGGATTACTTGGATGTAGCGGGGAAACAGGGTATCACGCCGTTCTACGATCAGAAGGATGTCCGTGAATGTGTTTTACACACCATTCCATTGCGTTACGGTGTAGTCACAGACATAGCCCCTGACATTCGTTTAACCTTGCATAATTCGGGGCACATTTTAGGTGCTTCTGTTGCCCATTTACACATCGGTGAAGGCTTACATAACATAGTTTACACAGGCGACTACAAATTTGCAAGGACAACTCTGCTTGAGGCTGCCACCAACGAATTTCCAAGAGTTGAAACAGTGATAACTGAGAGTACTTACGGGGGACCGGATGATGTGATGCCTACACGTGCTGAGGCTGAAGAACGCTTGACTAAGGTTATAAATGAAACTTTGGAGCGTAAAGGGAAAGTTCTGATTCCTGTTCCTGCTGTGGGAAGGGCACAGGAAATTATGCTAATAATTGACGGCTACATGAAGCGGGGTTTAATGAAGGAAGCGCCTGTTTTTATTGAGGGCATGATATCTGAAGCGACTGCGATTCATACTGCTTACCCTGAATATCTAGGTCGAGATGTCCGTCACAGTATACTTCATGAAGAGGTCAATCCGTTCCAATCTGACTACTTCACTATTGTGGAGCACCCCAGTGTACGTCAGAGTATAATCGAAGGTGAACCGTGTATTGTGCTGGCAACTTCCGGTATGCTTGAAGGCGGACCTGTGATTGAGTATTTCAAAAACTGGGCTGAAGACGAGAAAAACACTATTATATTTGTGAGCTACCAAATCGAGGGCACCATGGGTCGCAGAGTGCAAAAAGGCGTCAACGAAGTCACAATGATGGATAACGAGGGCAAAATGGGTGTGGTTCAATGCAACCTCCACGTGGAGTCAATTGAGGGCTTTTCAGGGCATAGTGACCGGCGACAGCTGATTAACTACTTAGTTAATCTTAATCCTAAACCTGAGAGGATTTTCCTAGTTCACGGTGAGAAGTCAAAGATTTACAATTTAGCTAGTTTCATTGAAAACAAAGCAGGCATAAACACAATTGTACCTGCCGTAATGGAAACATTTAAGCTGCTGTAGGCGCTGTTTCGTTTTTAACTGGAGTTTTTTCTCTCCAGATTCTAATTTTCGGGGGGCAGAGGACAATGCGTTCTTCGCCCAATCTGGCGATGTCGCCGTTTATGGATTCAGCGAATTCATAAAGATCGTTAACTGCTTTTTTAACGTCTTCAATGCTTTTGTTTGCTAGGGGTGTGATGCGCAAAATTAGGATGTTGCCGTTGTTAATCTCTGCTTTTATTGCTTCCAAGTCTTCTAGGCTACGCAAGGGCAGAGCTTTCAAGTATGTTTTGGAGTTTTCTTCTTTGGTTTCAGCATTTTCCGAAGACGGTGCTTCTGGTTTTTCTTCCATAAGCGATTCATCTTCCTTTTTGGGTTTATGGAATAGTCCCAAATATGGCAAGTCGCTCCTCTCTAGAAGCTACTGTATTACGTTTGTACAGTTAAGCGTTTCTTTATTTTGAGTCTAAACTTCGGAATTTTAAATAAATTTTGTAGGCAATAGATCAAAAAGTAATGTTGTTTTTGGGACATGGCATTATCTGCTTGATAAATTCTCTACTTTTTAACCTAACTACTGTGACGTAAAGTTGCAGTGTGTTTATTTTTTTGAGCTACTAAAAACTATACTTATTGTACCGACTAAGAGCATTAGAGCAGCACTTGCTTTAGGGTTTGCTGGGGCTCTGAACGGTTGGAGAGATATCGGAGAGAATTAAAACCTTCAGTTCTGCTGCTACCTCTTCAAGAGCTTGAGCCGCCAAAGCCCACTCAGCCCCAATTTTTGCCAATTATTCTTTCATAAAAAAGAAATCGGAATATCAACGGATCCTGTTGCAAGAAGATACAAGCGCCTAACAGAAAATGGCGCCATAAAAAGCTGTATACAAATTGACCCAACAAAAATTGGTTACCGTGCCATGTTTCATGTGAACATAGCGTTCATGTCTCAAACTAACTCATCCAACGTAATTAAAATGCTCACCCAAATTCCGGATTTGGTTTTGATAATAAAAATCGGCGGTGGCTTCGACATGAGCGTAACAGTTATGATAAAAAGTATTGAACAGTTGCTTGAAGTTCAAGACAAACTTTGGAGAATACCGGGAATTACGAAGCTAGAAACACATGTATCGAAAGAACCCAGTGTGTTTCTTACGCCTCGCCAATATATCTCAACATTTTAGCCCAAGATGCTAAGTGTAGTGAGTTTATATATCCAAAAAACACATAAACCCAAAATAATAACTATCTTACAATTGATGTTTCTTGGGGGTTTTGATTTATGGCAAAATATAGGTGTACAGTATGCAACTACGTGTATGACGAAGAGAAAGAAGGAAAAAAATTTTTGGATCTGCCCAACGAGTGGGTTTGCCCCGTTTGTGGTGTTCCAAAAACCGCTTTTGTGTTGCTTACAGAAAAAAGTGAAAAGCCACAAAGGGAAGCTAGAACTGTTTCAGAAGTTTTTGTTGACCAAATTGTGGAGTGGGGTGTAACTTACGTTTTTGGTGTTCCAGGCACTTCTACGTTGGGCGTCGTTGATGCTATAAGAAAAAACGGTAAAATTAGGTACATCCAGGTGAGACATGAGCAAGTTGCTGCGTTTATGGCTTCAGCCTACGGCAAGCTTACAGGTCACGTTGCAGCTGTTTTAGGGGTTTCAGGTCCGGGTGCCACTAATCTTGCCACTGGACTTTATGATGCTAGTTTAGATCATGCTCCCGTTCTTGCTTTGACTGGGTTGGTTGCACGGCAGTTAATAGGACCAGGTTCACTTCAAGAGATTGACCAGTACAGTTTCTTTGAACCCATATGTGTCTACAATAAAATTCTCATGTCAGAAGACCAAACTACTATGCTGGCGACTCTTGCTCTTAAGCATGCCCTGTTGGATCGCGGTGTCAGCCACATAGGCATCCCCAATGATGTACAGAAATTGCCTTATGATGCCCTAATTCAGCCGCTTGAAGGACGCATGCCTAACGTCGCCTTTTGTGCAGACGATAAAGTTGTTGAAAAAGCAGCTTACGTCGTAAACCAGGCAGAACGCCCGGTTATAGTAGCAGGGTTTGGAGCTAGAGGTCAGGGGAACAAGTTGTTGCAGTTAGCTGAAAAAATTTCCGCGCCTATTGTAACCACCTTTAGGGCGAAAGGGGTTATTGACGAAAGTCATCCGCTGTGCGCGGGTAGCCACGGTGGCATGGGTTCGACTGCTTCAGCTGAACTTGTACGTAAAGCGGATTTACTTATAGTCGTTGGCTCCTCATTTAGCGAAATGACTAGGCTGCCTCAAAAGAAAATTGTGCAAATCGACATCAACATGAAAATGATAGCCAAAACTTACCCTGTAGAAGTGGGGTTACTAGGCAATAGCGCCATACTGCTTCCTAAACTTACCGATAAAGTGCAGCGAAAACAGAACCCAGCCTACTTAAACGAGATTGCTCAACTAAAACAAGCTTGGCTTGAACAAATTCAGCGTGAGGCGGATCCAAACGCAATTCCCATTCGTCCGCCCTACATCATGAAGGTGCTAAACGAGAAAATTGCGTTAGACGCCGTCATATCTTTGGATGTAGGAGAAAATTGCTGGTGGTTTGGTAGAAATTTCCAGATGAAAAAAACCCAGAAAATGGTCATGAGCGGGCAATTGGCTTCTATGGGTTTCGGTTTACCTGGAGCTATGGCTGCAGCGCTGGCGTATCCTGACAGGCAAGTCGTATGTATTTCAGGTGACGGTGGCTTTACCATGGTTATGGGCGATTTTTTAACCGCGCTGAAGTACCAGTTACCCGTCAAAGTGTTCATACTTAACAACAAGCAGCTGGGCATGATTATGCAGGAACAAAAAGTTGAAGGCTACCCCAGTGTACAAACGGAGTTGTACGACTTTAGCTTCGCGAGTTTCGCTGAACAGGCAGGTGGAGTAGGCATCAAAGTAACAGAGCCAAGCCGACTTGAAGCTGCAGTGGAAAAAGCGCTTGCGGCCAACCGCGCTACAATTGTAGATATAGATACTGATCCAAGAAGATTCCTTTAAAAATGGGAGGAGTAGTTTGAATTTGTTAGCGCTGCAAGGGTGCACTCTTTATAGGCTAGACGTGTCTTTTAGCAAAGTTTTCATCTAAAGCACTCTGAAGGCAACTTTTGTTTGTTCAAAATGTTTTTACCTAGTTATAATCGACTCTGATATAGTAAAAAACTACTTTTAGAAATTATCGGCAGGTGAGGTGGTCAATATAAACGGTTGCAATATGATTTTGCCTATACAAGGCAAAAACTACCTTTCAATGCCTCCATAATTTATTGATTTCAAGCAAATAGTTTGTCGTGTAAAACCTGAAAGTGATGTTTTATCCATGGTTTTTTAGGCTAAAAGTTTTTCATTAAACAATATGTCTCTATAGCATACATGCAAAACAATGCGGCAAAAGAGCAAACAGAAAAAATCAAAACAGCAATCAAAGCCTTAACTGAGTTGAACGAAAGCAAAAACGAATGCCTTAGCGCCATTCAGAACACAACCCAAGGGGCTGGAGACACAAAAAAATTGTGGCGCGAAGGAAACAAATCTAAGCTTATCCAAATTGGAATGGCGTTAATTGTCTTTCCTGAACCTACGCCAATAAGCGAAGTAATAGGCGCAGGATTCGTTGCGGCAGGGGCAGTGCAAAAAGGGATTCAGAACCGCGCTATATTCGTGGAGGATATAGGAAAAACCTTCAAGAGCACCCTAAAAGAGGTAATTAACACAAAACACGAATTGCAGCTTTGATCTGGTACTCTACCGCTCAGTTTTGTGTTTGGAAAGTTGCCACTGTTTATGCCTTGCTTATCAATATTTTTCAACAGTTACTTTTTGGAATAGGTTCACTGAAATATAATTATGAAGCAGATAAATCCGCCTGTTTATTAGAGTATAGTGATTGAGCTAACCTTGGACGTTTTTTCTTGTAGCTTTAAATTTCACAGGCGTTTTAAAGTAACACATAGGCGCCGTTCAAGCATAACATGTTTCCGCGTTGATCAATTCTGTTGGGGGTATTAACTTTTTAACAGACTTATCGATCAGACAGTTATTTTAGTTAATCCAGAAGTGAGTCAGTGAAACCCGTGAACACTGAGATGATAATGGCGGAAGCCTAGTTAACCGTACGAGAGGAAAGTGACGCATAAAGTAACAAGTAGCGCTTGCTACCAGAAAGCATAAGAAAACAGTTGGAAGGCTATGAATAATTAGATAGCTGAATAGTAGATGCACGAAGTAAGACTCAAGTAAAAAATCTCAAATAACTGAAATTGAAAGATCACCCGATATTTGGGTATTCCGTGTTAGTTCCGTTTCATATTATGAGTCAATGCATGATACGGAAGTGAGCGCTCGTTGTATCAGATCGTTTATAGTAACAGCAAGCCGTTATTCCTCTTGGAAAAAACCGGCGAGAACTGACTAGTCATCGTTTGGTAATATATGATACGCCATATTAAATACATATCAGGTGGCAAAAAAGTTAAAGCACAAAGTCACTAAACTCATAATCAATACTAAGTGACTAGTTGGTTGTGATAATTATGCGGATTCAAACTGTTAAGTCCGAAGTAGTCTCGCATATATCATACATATTGAGCTCTAAAAATGAGGCGATGGTAATAGACCCCAGAAGGGATTACGAGATTTATCTTGAAATCGCGAAAAAATGGGAAGCAAAAATAAAATTTATCTTTGAGACCCATAGGAATGAAGACTACGTTATAGGTTCTGTTGAACTTGCCAAGGAAACTGGAGCGCAGGTGTTTCATGGTCCAGGCTTAGATTGGGGTTATGGCTCAACAATCAGCGACAAGCAAGAGTTTTCAGTAGGTTCATTGAAGATACTGGCGCTGCACACGCCTGGGCATTCATTGGAGAGCACCTGTTATGTGCTTCTTGACAGTGAATCGGACCATACGTCCGTGATGGTTTTCACGGGGGACACATTATTCGTAGGCGATGTAGGCAGAACAGATTTTTTGGGAGCTGAGATGACTTACATCATGAGCGAAAAGTTGTACAAGAGCCTATTCGAAAAGCTACTACCACTAGGGGATGGTGTAATAGTGTTTCCAGCACACGGTGCAGGATCAGTATGCGGAGGAAAAATCAGCGAGAGAGAAATAAGCACTATAGGCATTGAGAAAGCAACAAACCCCATGCTGCAACTCAGCAAGGCGCGGTTCATAGCTGCCAAAGTTGCTGAGCGGCACGAAACACCGCCGTATTTCAAGAAAATGGAGCAATATAATCTGCATGGTCCTCCCATACGTGGTGTTGTGAGCAACCCACGTCCCCTTAAGCCCTCTGAATTCAACGACAAAGTGAAAAACGGCGCATACATCGTTGACGTTAGAACTCCAGTTGCTTTTGGAGGCGCTCACATACAAGGGTCGTATAGCTTGCCGCCAAGCAGGATTTCTAATGCAGGTTGGGTTCTGCCGTACGACAAACCGATTCTAATTGTAGCGGAGAACGTAGAAATGGCTGATTTTGCAGAAAGAAGCCTGTATCTCATGGGCTACGATAACGTGGAAGGCTACCTTGCTAACGGCATCGAGAGCTGGTACAAAGAAAACTTACCAGTTGCCAAACTCGACCTTGTAACAGTTCAAAATCTAAACCTGGTGCTATCCTCAAAACAGGACATTTTCGTCTTAGATGTCCGCAGGGAAGACGAGTGGAACGAAGGGCACATCGAAGGCTCAGCTCGCATTTACGTAGGAAAACTTCAGAACCAGACCGATAAAGTCCCTCGGAATAAACCAGTATTCGTCATATGCAAGACAGGAAACAGGTCCAGTTTTGGGGCAAGCGTGCTGTTGAGAAAGGGCTTCGATAAAGTATACAATGTTTTGGGCGGTATTGACGCTTGGAAGAAAGCCGTGTATCCCCTAGTTAAATGAGCTTGTTAACAAGATTTATGAACTGACCCTTTTCTATAGTATTCTGTGGTGATTATGGCTTGTTTCCTCTTGGAATAGAGCATTACCTAATTGGCGGAATATTGGTTGGGGTTGGCGTGAGTTTGATCTACATTCTAACGGGGTTCCACGCAACACAAAGCAGTTTCTTCACAACCACCCTCTCTTGGTTTTCAAAAAGAAAACACTTCCAGAAAGAACGAAATCTCCAAGAACGGAGCTGGCGGCTCCACCTTGCAATTGGACTGGTGATAGGCGCTTTACTTCACACGCTAACGCTTTCGCCAACAGGTTTCTGGACTACCTCTGTACAACTCTGGAGACTGGCTTTAGGCGGGATGCTCGTAGGGTTTGGCACACGATTATCAGAAGGTTGCACATCAGGACACGGGATCAGCGGTCTAGCATCACTATCTACCACCTCCCTAAGCGCAGTAATTGTCTTTATGGGCGTAGCTATAGTGACTGCCAACATAGTGCAGCTCATCGGGGTATCGCCATGAAAAAGCAAAATCTTATAGTACTGGTAGGCGGCGTTCTTTTTGGCTTTGGACTAGCCCACAGTGGGATGACAAAACAGGAAATCGTGCTATCCTTCCTCCAAATTAAGGATTTAGGTCTAATTTTTGTAATGGGTGGCGCAGCACTTGTCACGTTCTTTGCAATTAACGTAGTCCCACGATTTATTAAGAAACCTCCTTTTGGAAGCCAATTCAAGCCTCGAAAAGCAGCGATGTCGCGAAATGTAATTATTGGAGCAACAATCTTTGGCGTTGGTTGGGGTATATCAGGGCAGTGCCCAGGGTCTGCCGTGGCAAGTCTTGGAACAGGCAATTTACCAATTCTGGTTGGCTTGGCATCAATATTCATTGGTGCCTATATTAGAGGACTGCTGGACAAAGAGTAATTTGATTTCTGGTGGCAGAGCATAAGCTGTTTCAAATACTGGTAAGTTGCCGGTTGAGCAGGTCTATGGTGGAGGCAAAAACCAAACTGCGAGAAGAGAAACGATTAGAGTAGGTAAAGCAATTGCAACTCCTGCTTTTGTCAATTCGCTTTTTGACAAGCGCCCAGTTGAATAAACGAGTGCAGTTGATGGAACACCTACAGGAGTTATGAACGCAATTATCGCTGATAGCGCAACAGCCATAACAATGGGTACAGGCGTAATTCCAAGCAATCGAGAAGTCTCAATTGCGATAGGTATCAACATTGCTCCAGTGGCACTATTCGATATGAAATTCGTTAAAATAAGCGAAATCATACCAAACACAAGAGGTAGCACTATCGTTGGCGCAAAATTATTTAGCGAGAATAATGCCCCACTAATCTGACCAGCAGCCCCAGATGTTATCATAGCTTCACCTAACAATAGACCGCCGCCAACAAGAAACATCAACTCCCACTGAATGGCCTGCAAGTCCCTAAGATCGAGAAGGTTTGACCCAAACATAACCAAAATAGCCAGTATTGATACTAGCGCAGCACTCGATATTGAAGCGGGCATGCCCAACATCTCCTCGATTTGCCCGCCCATGAACCACAGTATTATCGTTCCAAGAAAAATTGATAGTACTCTTTTCTGCGAGCCTGTAAATCGTTCGGTTTGTTTTTTCTGCTCAATTATCTCATCCACATTAAGAGTCAATCTTGGCGACGGAAACATTCTCTTTAAGATGAGGAAGGCAATCGCTAGAGAACCCAGCGAAACGGGCAGACCGTAGTATGCCCACTGTAGAAAGCCAAATGTTCCTTCTTGCCCCAGCAAAGCCGCAACTATCATCGCGGGAGTGCTGCCTGTGAGCATCGCCATTCCACCAAGTGAAGTACTGATTGATATTCCCAGTAGCATCTTCTTTCTGAGGTTAACCAACTGCTCTGGTATTGCGGTTAGTATTGAGAGAGCAACAGGTAAGATTACAGCGATGGCAACTGTGTTAGACATCCACATACTTAAGAAAGCAGTTGCTAACATTGTCAATAGGACAAGTCTATCGATTTTTCCTTTCGAGTAGATGATCAAATTGTATCCAATCCATCTGTCAAGCCCGTGTTTTTTTATGGCTTGACCTAAAACTAACCCACCAATCATAAGAAAAATAATCGAGTTTGAGAAAGGAGCAAAAGCTTCTTGTGGTGAAAAAACTCCAAGCAAACTTAGCACTACTGGTATCATTAGCCCCGTAATGGGCAAAGGAAATACTTCAAGGACCCAGCATCCAGCTGCAAATACAAAAGTAGCTACCACTCTTCTGACCATTTCTGGTTGACTTGGAATCAAGAAATACGAAGCAACCGCAAAAATAGTCGCCAAGAGTAGATTCCGCTTGGAGTATATGAAACTATTTAGTTTACGTGGCATTACAAAGGTGATCCATTCAACTCGTTTACAAGAACGACATTTTGCCTCCTCCGCATCTTGGTTCGGCTGTTCTCTATCAGAATTTTTCATTATTTTCCCTTAGGAACTCAATGCAGAGAAATAATTAATTATTTCTGAGACCAAATGCTACTTAGAATAACAATTGAGAAATTGCGAGTAATTCCACAACTGAAATTTCTCGCTTCGCTGCAAATTAAACTGAAATTGTTTTTCACCACTTTATTTTTTTGATAGAGAATTATGCATTAGTTATAACGACGCTCTGAAGAGAGGAAAAAACTTTTTGTTGTGTTGAATTCAAAGAAAAAGTGGACGGAGGAATATTTTGCCACTGAAGACTGAGAGCGAATCCAATCGATAACCCAGATAATCAAAAACCCAACAACGAATTGAATTATGCTGATTTAGCACCAAATAAGGTTTAAATTTTTGAGAATCAAAACATCACGATAACTTGGAAACCGGGGAAACTCGATGAGGGCTTTAGTTGCGTATTGTTCTCGAACTTGCAACACAAAATTTGTGGCTAAAAAATAGTCTCAGAACTAAAAGTAAAAATCGAAGACGGCGTTGGCTTTACGAATAGAAATGGGCGATTCAGTTTCTTAAGGGCGGGATACGATGTCACTTGCGGCAACGAAACCAAGATTTGAGAAACACAAAAGTAGCCAAACGACTTTTAACTATCAGTTGTTGGTACGCCAATGTAGAATAGCAGATCTGGCATCTGCAATTGGAATATATTTGAAGAGAAATAATTTCACAGTAAAGAAAGTGGAGATCTTTACCCTAACGAGGGAATGTGACAGGAAAAAGCGCTTGAAAGGACCGAGTTAATAACTAATGGAAATATTATGGGCGAATTAGTAGTGTCTAAGGCCATCGAGTATAAATAAGAAAATGAAGGTAAAATCTCAGAATAGTGTAATCAGCTAATTCTCTTTAAGACATGTTACCTTTTTCCTAAAATATAGTGTACTATTCTTCAAATAGAACAAGGCAGTCAGAGTTATTAAGGTAAAGAAATCGTTTAGGCAATCAAAAATTTGAAGGAGGTTTAAGCTGCTGGGGCAATTCTCAATCTAAGCAAATTTTTTAAGGAAAATTCGCGCCATTGATTGCTATACATTTGGGTCAGCGACTAATCATTAGTGAATTCGCGCTTTTTTTGCTTCAATATTCGTTTTCAGAAGCGCGTGGACTTTTACTTGACGAATACTTTGGCAAATACAAGTTGTGGCTAATACTGATTTTAGGAGTTATCCTAACTTTTGTTGCTTTTATTGTGCTCGATTATGAAGTGAAGTGCAAAATAGCTAAGAAGCGGCAAGCATAGTTCTGAAAATTATTCCTCTTGTTGCCTTTTGCTTTGTCTCTAGCCTATCTAGAGTAGCAACTCTGAAAAGGTGTCACTCACTTCTGCAACATCTTTTAAACCACCAAACTCTAGACAACTATCGATTACAAAAGAAGTATTATAACTCGAAACGCGCGCTTTAAGCAGACCTAAAGTGTGTTCAATAAGTTTTTGTTTGGTTTTTAGATCGTCAGCTTTGAAGGTGCCCAATTTTCGCCACGTATTTATCAGCATCAAATTTTCTGCGTAATCCGTTTTCGTTCATGTACCGTACACTGCCAAAAACTGGTCTTTCCTTCCACGGGCGATCATGCTTGCCAAAGCACCATGCAACACCTGCAAAACTATTTGGGTCTCTTCCATCAAGCTCATATTTATTGTTAAGATTCAATGCCGTGTTGAATGCTAATTCTGGGTTTTCGCTCCACTCAATAATCTTCTTGCCCCAGTACATTCGCATGTAACCATGTATCTTACCTGTGATCCGCATCTCATTCTGAGCCGCATTCCAATATGGATCATGTGTCTCAAAATTTTCAAGTTCATTTAAACTATATAAGTACTCTCGGGGGTCACTTTTATGCGACAAAAGCGTCCGTTTTGCCCATTCAGGCAAGCCTTCAAAGCAGTCATAGTTACTGTTGTAATTAACATAATTTACTGCGAGCTCACGTCTGACAATTAACTCCTCCAAATACGCCTCCTTTGCAGAGGCGGGGGCTTGGGCACCTAAAACCTTCAGAGCGATTTGAATAGGAGAGATTTGACCAAAATGCAGATATGGACTTAGCATCGACTGATAGTCAACAGAGGGATCATTTCTAAAATCAGCATAACCAGATAACTTGTCTTCGACAAAGATTTCCAGACGCTTGCTTGCCTCGCTTGAACCCCCTCTAAAACCCGCGACCTTGCTCACCGAGCCATAATTCTAAAGGCTGAGGTGATGCCATAAACATCTTTCAAATCTAAGGAGTCAAATTCTAAGGTAAGTGAGACCTTATTAGGCTTTGTTTCCGCAAATTTGGATAGAAAGCGGGACCTCTTGTTGACAATTTTAGCTCTAATTGTCCTTGCGGAATACTCCTCTTTCCAAGAGGCCGCTTCAACTGGAACAACAATGTTGTCCTCGACCTGAATCAGAGGGCACTTCACATTTTCAGCCACAAAGCTGTACCACTCTCTCAAAATCCGTAGATAACCCTTGTCCACCACGGTCAGACAAGCATCTTTTGAAAGCTCAACAGCCCCCTTCTCAGGAGATCTGCCGCCAACTATCATTTTCACTCCGATATTCTGCAGGCCCTCGTTTACCTCCTGAAGCCCTTCCAGCATGAAACTGTAATGTCTCAAGTTTGCCTCGGGAAATGCAGGTGCCAATCCAAAAAAGACCACCAACGGTTTGTTCAAATTGTTGGCTTTTAAAATAGCATATTCGAGGGCAAGGTTTTGTTTTACCCTTTGTGAGGATTCCATCCAGTACAACACGTATCTTTTGTCTCTTATATCCCAATTATTTAGACGTTTCACGCGTTCTTCAAGTATCTGTTTTCCCGTTTCCTTCGAATCGTAAAAACTTTTCATGGTGATTGTAGTCCAATTTGTTCTGTTATATTTTTGAGTTTAACGATCAAAATTGGCTTGTCAGGAGTTAGGTAATTCCAGCCCTTTTCTGTGGGAAAACCGTGCGCTGTAAGAAAGTTCTCAGATAAGCCTTTCTTCTGGGCGACTTCAACTATCTTTCTAATTGCAAGGGCTCTTTCTTCAGGATTTGTCACAAATGCTAATTCACCAGTCAACGTTACAAAACTGTATTTATCTAGGTCTTGAGTGTACGCTTCGATTTCTACGCTTACGGATTTACCTTCCTCCAGAAGACTGATCTTTTTGCCGTATTTGGTGAAGTGAAAATATAGTTCCCCGTTAATGAAGACGTATTGAAAAGGAGCAATGTATGGGTTTTTCTTGCCACAAAATGCAATGCGGCATAAGAACTGTTCTTTAATCAGTTGTTCTATCTCTTTTCTGCTCATTTGGGGTAATTTTTTAGGTTTCAAACAATCACAACTACATAGGCTAACTAAATTCTGTTGAAGAATTATATCTAGTTTTTCCAATTTCCAGAAGAGCATTGGTATTAAAAAGTACGCTCTGCAGGTTAAGGCTCTCGTGAAATAGCTATCTGTTTCTTGAGATTAATTAAAAGAATTTATCAAGCCTGTGCCGTAAAATTGTTCTTGTCAAAGGGACTTCTGTATGGAGCGGTTGAGTGTGAGAGAGTTCCCGAAGCCTAATGTGGTAATTTCTAAATGCATAACTTTCGCACCTGTGCGCTACAACGGGCTCATGATTGCCAGCGAGTTTGTAGAGAAACTTAAGCGCTACGTAAACTTCTTTCCTGTTTGCCCTGAAGTCGAGATTGGCCTCGGCGTCCCCCGTGAACCCGTTAGAATAGTGCTGGTAAATGGCGAGCGACGGTTGCTTCAGCCAGCAACAGGTTTAGATTTCACTGAAAAGATGCAAAGTTTCTCTGAGGCTTTCTTGAATTCTCTGAACGATATTGATGGCTTCATTCTTAAACGAGGCTCGCCCAGCAGCGGCTTCAAGAACGTGAAAATGTACTATGGAGTACAGAGATCCGCGCTTGCTGGAAGGGGTCCAGGCTTCTTCGGTGAAGCTGTTCTAAAGAGGTTTGGCAACTTGGCAATTGAGGATGAGCTTCGTCTGATTAATCTCAGGATAAGGGAACATTTCTTGACAAAGCTCTTTGCATTGGCAAGTTTTAGAGAGGTTAAGGCTTCTGGAAAAATTAAGGCCTTGGTGCGTTTTCATTCAGAAAACAAATACTTGCTTACAGCGTACAATCAGAAAGAACTCAGAATCTTGGGAAACATAGTTGCAAATCAGGGGCAGAAGCCTCTTCAGGAAATCCTCAGGGACTATGAGGCGCACCTGTTTTTAGCTTTTTCTCGCACCCCAAGTATTGGCTCTTACGTGAACGTGTTGCTGAAGATAATGGGTTACTTTTCAAGTCAGCTTTCACGGGAAGAAAAAACGTTTTTCCTTGATTCAGTGGAAAAATACAAAGCAGGCCGGCTTCCTCTAAGCGCCAATTTGAGCATTTTGAGGTCTTGGATTGTTCGGTTTAAGCAGGATTATTTGTCTATTCAGTCTGTTCTAGAGCCATATCCTGAGCCTTTGACTGCTTTAGAAAGTTCATTTGCCGAGGACACTGGGAAGGACTACTGGAAATAATTTGAAAATAGTGCTGAAGGCAGGATTCTGTAAACTATTAATTCAATACAATATAAAATGTTGTATTATTTTTCTTTTTTCTTGCACCGCTGCAATCATAATAACAGACAATCATGTATTCAAGAGAGGTTAACTTGACTGCTTGGCTTCGCTTTAGACAGAGCGGGGGCATTTGGGTCCGCATTTGATTGCTGCGTCCAAAAAGGCGTTTGATACAGCGTTTATGGATGCGCTTGTGAGCGCCACACTTATCCTTAAATCCTATTCTGAATTGGTTTCCGTGATTAACTGGGGTATGTTTGAGTGGCATGTTTTTTGTTGGGTAGAAGAAAAATTGGTGTTTTTCCGAAAAAAGGGCGGTTTTTTCTTCTTTTGGGGCGTGTTTTTTGCGTGGTGGGGT
>Ga0185342_1000642_pt1 | contig 16798 bp, 16 predicted proteins | sample ConPoolayeEmetaG_FD_128045 | JGI IMG/M metagenome (GOLD analysis project Ga0185342, IMG submission 128045) | Hot spring microbial mat communities from California, USA to study Microbial Dark Matter (Phase II) - Cone Pool mat layer E metaG... ...
AGACTTAGAAGTCAAGGGCGGAAGGCTCATCATCTCTCTTACGAAGGAGAGCCCCCTCATAATGCTTGCCAGTATAGCTGAGGAGGCCCCCTCAGACGTCGGTGGTGACGAACTCTTCCTCAACGAGCTGAAGGGTAAGCTGGGTGGTTTAAGTGAGGTTCGTTGATGCTCCAGTCTTCATAAAGTGGATGTCTGCCTCTAAGAAAGGCTTGTCCTTGGAGGCAGCGATCAGCGGATACGTCCTCTACCGGATTGAGAACATGGAGCCAGCCGTCACAACAACGCTTGTTAAAGACGAGGTGTTAATCTGGCTCTCCCGCTACAGGGCTAGCGCACTTCCCACTTTCATTAAAGCCATCAGGTCTCTTTACTCCCTTGATATAATTGCGCCAACACTAGAAGATCAGGAGAACGCATGCAGCATGTACGGGAAGCTTCCCATAGGTTTATCTGACATCATAAGCTTTACAGTAATGAAGCGTTTGAATATAACAGAAATATACACTCCAGATAAAGAGTTTGAGAAAAGCGGGGTTAAAACAGTTTTCTACGAGCTGGCGGAAAGAGAAGGGTTTAGAGAATTCACCGATTTCCTGAAAACCAAAAATTACAACCTTGCGTTCTAAAATCGGCACCCATCCAAAGCAGGAGTCTCAAAAGATACTACTATCTAAAATCCTCAAGAATCTTAATAATTTTCTCTTCAGACATAAAAAACCCACTAAAAATTGTTGTCAAATGGATGGTTAACAATCCCAGGACTTACGTAGTTAAACCTTGAACAGGGATATACTATTATTGTTGTTAATTAAATTGTTAACAAAGCTTATTTTTAAATATTTAACTAATCTCTTAATATATTTGGGTGAAAAAGGGTGGAAGAAAAAGAGAGAGACAGGAAACGCGTAGCCATTCTAGTTGCTGGCGGAATATTGTTCGTTGTCATTTTGCCAATCCTTTGCATCTTCGTTTCGCAGCTGGTAGATTCTTGGTTCGGCTTCCCGAAGCTAGTTTCCCAACAATTCAACTTCGCTGTTGCAGCAATATTTTTCGCGGTTGGATTTTTTTGGGCCATATGGTCAAATGTTGACCTATTCCAGAAGGGTGAGGGAACACCAGTGCCAACCAGGATGACGCAGACGAGGAAGCTTGTGGTGGATGGAGCCTACAAATATACCCGAAACCCCATGATGTTTGGCTACTTACTTATCTTAATAGGCTTGGGCTTTCTCTTCAACTCTCTCTTCCTTACACTGGGTGTCACTTCAATTTTCACCGTAGTGCTCGTGGCATTTATTAAACTCTGGGAAGAGAAGAACTTGGAGGAGCGTTTCGGCGAATCCTACATAGAGTACAAAAAGAAAGTCTCCTTTATAATCCCCATGCCGCCCAAGAAACAAGAATAACCGCCCCTCAATATTTTTCACATTTTGTTCTTGAGAAATTTATCCACCTGTCCTTGTGAAAAAATTGGATCTTGTGTTGATGGAATATGGTTGATTTGTGGGTTGTGCTTCAATGGGTTTTGGTTGCAATTCTACTTTACTTGGTGCACTTTTTATTTATCGCTAAAGTTGTTAGGCACTACTTCCATTTTCCAATTCCCGGTTTTTTAACCCAGCTTATCGATAACCCCATTCGAAGGAGAATTCAAAGGCCTGAGGTGCTGGCTGAGCGGATGAAGCTTAAGCCGGGAATGATTGTTGTGGAGGTAGGTCCCGGCAAAGGAAACTACACTAAGGCCGTAGCTGAGAAAATTCTGCCCGGAGGAAAAGTGTATGCAATTGATATTCAGGAATCCGTTATTGAACGCTTAAAGAAGAGAATCGAAAAATGGGGAATCACAAATATTATCCCAAAAATTGATGACGCATATAACCTATCATTCGCCAACCAAAGTGTAGACAGAATCCTAGCCATTTGCACACTAGCAGAAATTCCAGAACCAGTTAAAGTACTGCGCGAATTCCACCGAGTCCTGAAGCCAGATGGCTTAGTGTGCCTTAGTGAAATGTTCCTAGATCCAGATTACCCAAGGAGAATCACAGAGAAGCGATGGGCTTCCGAAGCAGGTTTCGAACTTAGGGAGGAATTCGGAAACTTTTTCATATACCAACTGAACCTCGGAAAAAAATCAAAAATAAACCAAATAAATGTCTAGAAGAGTTAAATTGTTTAAGCGTCTTGAAAGATTACCTCTTTTTACTCTTCCGGGGTTGTTTAAATCGACTGCTTCGGCTTCGCATCACTAAATCTCCGATGGAAAAATTTACAGTGAAGGATTTTCTTTATCTACATCGCTTTACTTGTTTAAGCCCTCCTGGGCAATCATGTCCAAAAAATCGGGCAGCTTTTTTCTCCATAGGTTAACGGCATATTTTCAATACAATGCTCATACATACAAACTCCATTTTGCTCCTCCCATTTTGGATTAGGTTCAAAGCAACGGGAATAGCCACATCTAGCATATAAACACCTTTCGCAATCTTCCCACATATCAGGACTGACGTTACCTGGACGCGTACACTTGAAGATTCTCTCACCCTTCTTGACGCTCAACCCAAAAACCTTCAAATACTCTATATGGCCAAGCCATCCCAAATTAACTCAACTATATGATATATTAGGTTAGGCACCAATGTTTCTTAGACTCATTTGGTTTTATTTATTAATATATTTTTGTGTATTGTTATTATTTTGTTTTCCTTAACGTCTTTTGTATAGATAATGGTTTGGGTTGGGGCGAAAAACTCGTATTTTATTAGTTCTCAAGCTGAAAACTTTCACTATTTGGAAATTTTGGCAAAAAGTTTATATTAGATTTAATTATAGCTGTTATCAACAATTCTAATAATAGGGCGCTACCAAATAGAAAGAGGTAATATTCATGGAGACTGATTATAGAAAAATGTGGGAAGATTTGGGTATAAATATGAAAAAACATGACCAACTTTTAGCAGCTCTACCATTAGTGTATCAGGACATATACCTAACCCAGAAGAATAGGCCCAAGGCTATGGAGTACTACGACTTTGTAATCTCCGGGGTGCATGGAATAAGGGTAAAGGAACTTTTGGATGCCAAAGAGGACGGTAAAAAGGTTGTGGCATATTTCTGCCTCTATGTTCCTGAGGAGCTAGTCATCGCTTCCAATGCAGTGTTGGTGGGGCTTTGTGGCGGTTCGAATTTTGTAGACCAAGAGGCAGAGGAAGTTTTACCCAGAAACATTTGTCCCCTGATTAAGGCTTCCTATGGATTTAAGGCTGCTAGGATTTGTCCATACTTCCAAGCTGCCGACATTTGTGTTGGAGAAACAACATGCGATGGAAAAAAGAAGATGTACGAACTACTAAACGAACTTTGCCCCACTTATACGGTAGAGGTGCCCCAGAAACCAGACACAGAACAAGCCAGAGAACTCTTCTACAAGGAGATTATGACCCTGAAATCCAAGCTGGAAGAACTCACGGGCCACAAAATAACTGTCCAAGATTTAAAGAAATCAATTGAAATTGTTAACGCAAAGAGAGAAGTTCTCGACAAGCTTATCAGCACAAGAAAAGCGGTTCCTCCACCAATAAGCGGTAAGGATTCCCTGCTTGTTTCTCAAATAGCCTTCTACGATGATCCCCAAAGATTCACCCAGAAAACGGCGGAGCTGGTAGAAGAGCTTCAGGAAAGGATCAAGAATAAGGTGGGCGTAGTAGACGCAAATGCTCCAAGGATAATGGTTTCAGGGTGTCCCATGGCAATTCCCAACTGGAAACTCCACAACATAGTTGAGAGTAGCGGAGCAGTCATAGTGGTGGAAGAGTCCTGTGTGGGAACAAGATACACAAGTATGGGCAAAATAAATAATTCTGCCAACACAGTTGAAGGACTCGTGAAGGCGATCTCAGACGCCTATCTAAACATTCACTGCTCCTGCTTCACACCGAACACCGGAAGAATAGAAGATAATGTTAGGCTGGCAAAGGAGTTTAAGGTGGATGGAGTTATCCATTACACTCTGCAGACTTGCCATGGCTACAATATTGAAGCGGCCAAAGTAGAAAAAGCTCTTAAGGAAATCAACGTGCCAATGCTAAGGATAGAAACTGACTATAGCACTGAGGATGTGGGTCAGATAACCACCAGAGTGGAAGCTTTTCTGGAGATGCTCAAAAAGTAAAAATTTTTTCCAGTGATTGCAATGAGTGCTGTTGTTGTGGGCCTTGATATGGGCTCAGTTTCAACCAAAGCTGCAGTGCTTGAAGATTCTCGAATTGTGGGGTATGCAATACTCCCCACAGGATTCAGCCCTCAAGATTCAGGCAGAAGCGCAATTATTGAGGCCTGCAGGAGGGCGGGAATCAGCCCAAAAGATGTTGTATACATTGTGGCCACTGGTTACGGCAGGATAAATGCTCCCTTTGCAAACTCTCGAGTAACAGAAATAACCTGTCACGGTAAGGGAGCCTTCTATATGAACAATTGTGCTCGCACCGTGATTGATGTGGGGGGACAGGACAGCAAGGTCATCTCAATTAATGAGAAGGGCCGAGTTGTGGATTTTCAAATGAATGATAGGTGTGCTGCGGGAACTGGGAGGTTTCTTGAGGTTATGATGAAAACACTAGGCATGAACTATGAGGAAATGTCTCATGCTGCAATTAACTCAGAAAACCCCTCAAAAATATCTAATATGTGCACTGTATTTGCAGAGTCTGAAGTAATAACTCTATTAGCGAAGGGTGAAAGCAGGGGAAACATCGCAGCGGGACTGTGCAACTCCATTGCTGAAAGAATAGCAACAATGGTCAAAAGGATAGGGTTGAAGGAAGAAGTAATAATGACGGGGGGAGTCGCAAAAAACAGGGGTGTAGTTAAACTTCTGGAAAATAAACTAAACACAAAAATACTGGTGCCCGAAGAGCCACAAATAATAGGTGCGCTGGGAGCAGCCTTAGAAGCAAGAGAAGCTATACTCGAAATCAAGCAAAACCAATTCATTAATTGACAGAAAACTTGCAGTACCTGCTCCACCGCACAACTTTACCCTTTTTTCAAAAAAATTAGTCGAAAAATAAAAAATTTTGAAATCAACAATGTAAAGTTGCAAAAACTCACAGAAACGCATAAAAAAATTAAAAAAAGGAGTTATACAAGACGGCAGTAGTATCTAAAAAATAAATCTTACTTTCAAAATTATTATAGTAACTGGTGCATTTTTTATCGTATTGAGCTTTGGGAGTTTGTCAAAATGGGTTTATTTGACTATAGTTCTTATCTTGTTGAAGAAAAGTTGTTGACTCCCCGATACACTCTCATCATAAAGAATGAGAAGGGTGAAGAGCTGGGAAAAGCGGTCAGTAAATTTCTCTCTTTTAGGGGAAAAATTGAATTCATCGACAGCCAGGGACAAAAAGTGGGCTTTATTGAGGGAAAACTGTCTGCTAGGCCCACCTTCAAAATAGTGGATCGGCACCAGAAGCACATTGCCACAGTTAAGGAGAAGATGTTAACTATTCGCAGCGAGTGGTGGGTGGAGGATCCGGAGGGTGAAAAAATTCTATTTGTAAAGGGCGATGTTTGGGGTTTAGAGTATAAGATTGAGGACAAGTCTGGTCTAGTGGTTGCAGAGGTTTCAAAAAAGTTTTGGTCTATACGCGACCATTTCGGAGTTAAAATAAAATACGACTTCAACCCCTTCCTTGTACTATCCATTGTGGTGGCGTTGGGCTTCCAAAACCAAAGAGCTTCTGCCGCGGCTGCTTCCTAAAAAATTTTGGAAAAATTTTGGTCTGCTTACAATGCGTTTAGAGTTATTAAAATTTTTGTGGTGTTTTTATAGTAATATCTAAAGCATATATAGGAATAAAAGTTTCAAGCCTTTCCTATTTTAATGGACAAATCGGCACTAGTGAGGGTACTCTATCCGCGTTTTAGGGCTGATTCGGCATGGATAAAAAAATTGACGAGTTAATGGGAAAAATTAAATCCTCAATTTCTGGGAAAAGTTATCTGGCTTTGATGGATGAGGAAGGGAACATTCTATATAACAATTTTTACCCTAACCTAAATGGTTACATTAAAAACTTTGCTCCGGCCATTAAAACAATGGATGTGGGGGATTACCAAGTTAAAAACTATGCCAAAAGCTGTTTAATAATCTACAAGGTCAGCGACAGGTTAGCCCTGGTTGCAGAAAGCTACGTTAAGGAAGGTTTACTCATTTTTACAATAAAAAACATAGCGGAAAAATTCAAAGACCAATTCTTCGAACTAGACATTCTACAAATGTTCTCACACATGGCAGAGGAAGAAGGGGAAGCCAAGATAACAGAGCAACTATTATGAGTATCTCTTAGCAGATTTTTCATTCTCTAGCTTTGTCCCTTCCAAAGAATCAGGGTGTCTATACAGATAAGGATGTTAATTGGTTTTCTTAATTTTTCAAAGGTAGAATAAAAAATTTAAGTCGTATATTGATTATTTTATATGTGAGGTTTTAGATTTGGGTTTGTTTGACTATAGAACTTATCTTATTGATGAGAAGTTGTTGTCTGTACGTGACACCCTGATTATTAAGGATGAGAAAAACCAGGAACTGGGTAGAGCTGTGAAAAAGCTTTTGGCGCTGAGAGAAGAAATAGAGTTCATCGATAGTCAGGGGAAGAAGGTTGGAGGAGTTAGGAGGAAAATGGTTGCCGCCAGGCCCGCCTTTGAAGTCTATAATCAGAACAAGAAATTGGTGGCAAACATTAAAAAGAAAATTGTGGCCATAGGTGATGACTGGTGGGTAGAGGAACCCAAGGGCGAAAAGGTACTAAACGTTGATGGAAACATTCTAGATTTGGAGTACAAAATAAAAGATAAGCTTGGTCAAGAAGTCGCCGTAGTGTTAAGGAAACTCTTTTCCATACGCGACCACTACGGTGTCAAAATAGTTCGAGACGTTGACCCCCTACTGATCCTGGCCACAGTTGTATCTATAAATATGGAAAAAGAGAGAAAGGATTAACTTCATGAAGAGGACTCTAACAGTTAAAAATTGAACGCAGAAAAAGGTCTCACTCTTTTCTTTTCGCTAAACACGAGGCGACGCACATTCCCTTTTCTTGACTCTATAGCACTCTCTCTCACACAACGACCATATCAATCATTAATGGGATGTAAGACTACCATAAAGCGAACAATAATCCAAATCGTAGATTGGCTTCTCTAAAAGGCTCAAAGAGTATTTAAAGTTAACAAACTCTGTAAAACTCTTTTTCCATAGTTAACTAGGGGATTCTTCAATTTTTTGAGCCTTCTAGTGGAAATCTCCATTTATTTATTTCCCGTTTTGCCCCATTAAAAAGGCTTATTAGATTTTCCTAGCTTGAAGAATCAGTAAGAATGGGTGGAATTTAAATGAGCTTAAAGCGAAGCTTACTCATTTTCACCCTGCTAATGCTTCCCTTAACAGGATTAACGGTAAATGGGGTACTTTATTCGAGTAGTTCTTACCAATCCTGTTTGAGTTTTTCAGCCACTGGATATACTTGTGGAGCAGGTCTTGTAGCTAAGGATGTAAATGTGATAGTCTTGAATTCTGATACAGACCATGATTTGCTTCAGTATCGCCCCCAAGATTGGAAGGTTTCTTCGGTAAACATAACTCTCTCAAATATAACTGCGCCAACCCACACCATGGAAATCGAAACCTACGGTCATCAGGCACTCCCCCTGTATCTGAAGGAGCTCAATATTCTTATTGTGGGCGTAATGTCCTTTAGTTTAACACCCGGGCAGAGAGTCTATTTTAATAAGCTAAGCGCGCTTCTCATCAAAGTTCCTTTTAACGAGACTGCATTCGCAGATGTAGCAATTCTTAATGCCACAATTCACCCTACTTTCGGCCTAATTCCCAACGAAACACTTTTCAGCGCACAAAATGTGTCAGTTGAAGGCGGCCCCCTAGAGTTTAAAAACCTCACACTACTGCCTCCAGACCAATATATATTTCTAGATCCCAACATCAACCAAACCGCTCAAAATACTTACTTTGTGGGGATAACCCAGAATATAAGCAGCCCACCAACTTCAACTTTATATTGGTTCTATGATGTAGACTCACATGTTCCCAACGGGAACGCTGGAACCGCCATATTTGCGATGTACCATATTCCCAATGATGCGCCCTTTTTTGTTGGTGATAGGGATCCCACCGATAATGAGATGTTTGATTTTTGCCTGAAGCTTTACTTGAATGCTACTCTACCTTCTCAGCAATATCCGTTGCCAACTGATATTGGTTTGATGATAAATGGAACGCCTGTTATAAACATGGATCAGGGGATGGGATGGTGGTACACCACTGAGAATCTTTCTGGTGAATCGTTATTTTTTGATGTTTCTTCGACTTGGAATACTACGGTGAGCTTTACTGCAACCATTCTCATAACTTATCAGTCAGCGCTTCTAAGCATTTTCTTCACAATGTTCACCTTTAGCATTTATTATCAGAATCAGGCAAGATATCATGAATATTTGTTTTTGCTTGCACTAGGTTCTGTTTTGGCTGGTGGTTTTGGTGGCTACAAGGTAAATAGGAGAAGAATGATTCCGAGAAACGCTTTGCGAAGTTTTGAACACATAATTGTGGATCACAAAGGTACAGGTGTTCTTCTCTGGGTTTTTGACTTCGTATCGATGGAACATGATGTGGCTTTGGTTTCGGGGTTCGTATCAGCCATTAAATCTTTCTTGGAAGAAATGAAGGTCGGGGGACTAAAAAGGCTGGGAACAGAGTTTGGAACCTTCATCAGAGAAGAGAGCGAACTTCTGACCGTAACCTGCATCACCAGTGACATTGGAATAGACGAAGAACTCTGGATTAGAGGCAAACTACACAAGTTTCTCACCAGCATAGAGCAGCAGTATCATATGCAGATTGAAAACTGGAAGGGCGAAGTAGGCCAATTCAACGAAGCTTTCCCCCTAATTCTGGGTTCAGTAATAGACTTGGATAGAGTGAGGAAACTTCAAGAGCATAAGGTTGAGGACTTAAGACGAAAAAGAGAAAAACTGCAGAGAGAAGTGAACAGGTACGGAGCCATGCTTGAAGAATTAAAATCTAAGCACGACTCTGGTGAACTAAACTACGATGAGTACAACAAAAAGCGGCTAAAAATCGAGCACAAGTACGACAAGGTTCAAAAGGACTACATATACGCAAGCCTATTCCTCTCCAAGGTTCCCCTGGAAACAGAGGTTTCACCCAAAGAGATGGAAAAGCTGAAAGAAATACAGGAACGCTTCTTTGAAATAAAGATGCAGATTCAAGAGCTGCGAAGAAAAGAGAGCGAAGGAACATTTAACGAGAGTGACAGGAAACAAAAGGAAAAGCTTCAAAAAGAACTAATGAAGCTGATAGAGAAACTAGACAAATACAAAAAGGAATAAAAAAGGAGACTTGGGAAACCTTTACACCGCTACTAAGCCTCTTCTTTTCCCTTTTATTCTGTAAAACCATATGTTTAACTATTCTTTTCACAAGTTCGACACAAAGTACCACAGAACTGTCTTTGCAATAATAGGTGTTTCATGTTTTACATCGATTTTGTTGTAAGGTCTATGGCTCTTTGGATCTCTTTTTCTAGGAATTCTGGTAAACCGAAGACTCTTATATCCATAAAGCCTCTTACTATTAGGGATGATGCTTCCTTTTCAGAGAAGCCTCTAGCCATGAGGTATAGTATTTGTTCCTCGGCGATTTTTCCCACCGCAGCTTCATGGGAGAGTTCTGCTCCACTTCTGGTGCCGATTAGTTCTGGAATTGCGTGGATGGTGGCTGTGTCTGAGAGCAGGAGCCCGTTGCATTCAAGGTGTGCTTTACTCTTTGAATTGTTTCCTACTAACATTCCTCTAGAGTAGACGTTGGCTTTATCTGTGGCAATTACTCTGGAGCTTACTTCGGCTCGGGTTTCATCTCCGTCCAAGATAACCTTTGACCCCAAGTCTATGTTGGAGGAGCCGCTTGCATAGATGACTGAGTTGAAAATTGCTGTGGACTTGTTCCCCTTACAGTAGGCTGTGGGGTAGCTCTGAATGCTTCTTACTGGTTTTAGGAGTATATAGTTGTTTATGTAGGTTGCCCCGTCTTCGAGAAGGACCGCTGTTCTTGGGCGGACATCAACCTCCTGCTTCCAGTTGTGAACCATGGTGAAGGTTAGTTTTGAGCCCTTCTTTAGGTAGAATTCAGAGATGCCCACATGGAGGCCCTTACGGAGGTTTGGGTGGGCAACGCAGCCTGTTATCAATTGGGCTTCTGAGTCTGGCTCCAGCACCACAATGTTGTGGACGTTTTGGTCAATATTTTCACCCGCCAAATAGAGGCAAGACTGGAGGGGGAGGGTGATTTTTACTCCTTCAAAGACATGGATGAAGTATCCGTGGTCCCATTCTAACTCGGCTAGAGCAGTGTACTTGTCGGTGTCTACTGGGATGAGGTTCCACCAATAATCTTTGAGCCAGTCGTACTTCTCGAATGCCTGCTTTGTGCTCATTATTTCCGCTTTATCTTTAAATGTGGTGTCTACGGCGCAGGAAACAATTGAGTGGTCTATTTGGAAAAATGTTCCTGCTCTCTCTTTGGTTTTGGGGGTAACACCGCAACTCATTGCTCCCTCCAGAATTGGTTCTGGAAGTTCTGATATTCCAGTTTCATTCCAATTGGGGGAGTTCCTTGAATACTCTTCTAGGTTGAGGTCTAACCCATAAGCGGCGGGTTTATTTATTGCTTCTAGGGCTCTTTTCCTATGCTCCGACACTTTTCACACCACCAATAACCTTCTCTGAGAATATGGTCAAGTGTTTCGAGTGGCGCTCCCGAACAGGCTATGCAGCCCTCAATTATTACGTGGGCCTTGTCTGTTCTTACATAACGCAGGATGTATCCTTGATGTGTTATGAGGATTCCTGACCTTTGCTCTAGGAGTTCATTTATGATTTTTCCAATTAACTCCAAGTTTTCAACATCAACGCCTGAATCTGGCTCATCAAGCATAATGAATTCTGGTCTCTGGGCAAGTATCTGGAGAACTTCGGAACGCTTTACTTCGCCTCCAGAGAAGCCATAGTTCAGATCCCTGTCTAGGAATGATGCTGGAAAGTTAACCTTCTTAGCTAGGCTCTTCTCTCTTCCAGCTAGATTGTGGCTTTTTTCACTTATCTTAGTTACAATGTCTCCTAATTTTACACCCCTAATGGCGGGAGGATGCTGGAATGTGACTCCCATTCCCATTTTTATACGTTCATCGGTGGGCAGATTTGTTATATCCCTGCCTTTGAAATAGATTTTCCCGGATAAAACCCTATATTTTGGGAAGCCCAGCAATGTGAAGACAAGGGAGGATTTGCCGCTCCCATTTGGTCCAAATATGACATGAACTTCTCCTTCTGGGATTTCAAGATTAAGATTCTGGAGAACCCTTTTCCCATCCACAGCAACATTGAGGTCATGAATTTCTAATATGTTCAACTTCCTCATCTCTCCGAAAAGTGACCTTATTTAATTTGGAAATTTGTGGGCGTACAAGCACTATTACGAATTCCACTTATGTGTTATTGGGATTACGTTAATATAAGTTTCTCTGCCGCAGCCAATCTTGATGATGTTTTTTAAATAGTTGAGTTGCACATTTCCAACTTTTAGGGAGCATTTTTGTGGAGAACGCCTCTTAACAATTGGTGTTTTCACAACTTTTACCAAATTTTTGGTCGAAAAAGAATGGTGAGTTGTTATCATTATATTTTGTGAGGTTTTTTATGAAAGTGGGTTCTGCTACCTGCTGGGTTGTTTTTGGTTTCTGTTTTAGATATTGTTTTTGCTCAGAATTTTTATGAAATAGTCCAAGCCGTTGCCCATTTTTTTGAGCTCATTATTTCTATATGGTGATTCGTCCAACAGGTTTAATACGTCTTTTTCAAGGTTTTCAGCGATTTTGCCGTAGCCATATTTCTGGACCATAATAGCGTTTTTCCTCTTTTCCATGTGTCCCTTGGCGCAGAATAGTAGTAGGGGCACCCCATACATTATGGCTTCCGAAATTGTTCCGAATCCGCTCCGCGCAATAACCAGGTTTGAAGCGTTAATGTAGTTTTGAATGTCTGGGAGGAATCCGTTGAATCTCAGGTTTTCCTGTTGGAGTTCTCTGAAAATTGGAGTTTGAACGACAACATAGAAGTGGATGCTTGGGTGTTCCAGTGCAATCTTTTTGTAAATTTGAAAATCATAATTCTTCAAGGAGCAATTATTGTTGTAGGGTCTTCCCATCACGAGAACCAGTAGATCATTTTTTCCTAGTCCCAGTTGACTCCTTATTTCCGACTTGGTTTTAGTTAGGTCCCTGACTATGGGTGGAAAAACTTTTTCGCAGTCCACAACTTCTGGCCTAATATCCATTACAAAATTCTCAGAAAGTCCAAAAAAGGAGCGTACACTCTCACCCCACATTATAGGTCTCTCAATTAGATACGAGTAAAAATTCATCCTAAAATCACGCCACCCATATTTAAAAGGTAAATAGTGGGTAATGTTAATAGTTCTTATTCCGGGAAAACATGAGAGGTGTGGGTTGTAATCATTAACTAATATACGATACTTAAAGCTCAAAAGTAGTGTTCTTAAAAAATCTATGGGGAAAAATAGGCTGTCAAACATTAGTTTCAATGCTGTGGGGAAAGTGTGGAGGTCTCCGTCTCTTCTATATACGTAGCTTATTCCGTGAAGCCCAGCATTATACTTTAAATTGGGTTGGGAGATAAAATTTATCCTTTTTTCATCGCTGAAGACTAGGCATTCTGTATTCCTCATTTTCATTAGCCTTGATGCAATGGCCTGGGCTCTCTGGGCGTGGCCGTAGCCCTCATTTGTGGGAGCCAAGATAACTCGTAAAGAGGGACGCTCCAACCTGTAATCTGCCCTTTCTAACTGGGATATTGCGGATTTAGAAACTATCACCTTTCCTGTCCCAACCCTTATACTGAATGCAGCAGAGAATCTCTCATAAACCTGCGCTAAATTTTTCTAGCAGCTCCCATCCCAAAAAAATGAAAAATGGGGAAGCATCTTTTAGAGTAGAGTATGAAACTGGTTTCTATATGGCACATGATGATTAATATTTTATGCTAACAGTTTGGTGAGCTCGTTGATGTCGTCAACCTTTTCCAGCTTTTCAATCATAGATATTATTTCTTCAATTTCCTCCCTGCTTTTCACTCCGGAGGCCATGTCGTAGAGTTTTTTCTTTACATCAAATCCTTCTTCGGGGTAGAAGAACTGATCATATTTGGAAAACTGGGTGTAGCTGGTTCCATCCTTCATAGTTATTGTCACCTCAGCCGATGACCCTATTGCTGGGTCGCCTTTAAGTTTGATTTTCTTTATTACTCCGTGCACTTTGGGGTCTAGTATTTTTTCCAATTTTAATTGTCTGGGCGTATACTCCCTGTCAACTAAGGATATGGCCATAGGGTAATATCCATCTATTAGAAGTGCTTGGTACGTCCAGTCCCGGCGATTCTTTATTCTCTCATAGAAATCCGGGTAGCGTAGAGAATAGAATCCCGCGGTCAACATCATAATAAACGGACACCTTATACTTATCTCTTTAACATTTTCCGGCTCAACTTTATTTCTGTTTACAATTTTGAGAATCGCATCAATTGGAGCATTATAGTAGGCTACCACTGGGAAGGGTTTGTTCACCAGTTTAAGTGTTCTCCACTCCACTCCCAAATCCCTTGTGATTATCTCCAGTCTAGACAAGTCAGGTATATTTGAAGCCATGTTGCAATATCCAAGAGAGTGCTCCAGTATCTCGTGGCTCCCACTTAAACCCGCTTGAGCCAAACTTGCTGAAGTAACCCCTACAAGAGCAGGTATACCGGTAAGCATACCTTTACAGTCCGCAGCCCAATTAATCATAGTGTTTCCCTGCACATGGGTGCATGCTATACCCATGGCATCCATTAACTGTTCCACATCAAGACCCATCAGTTTGCCCGCCACCAGTGGGACGTCAATCGCGTGATTTGGTGAGGCGTGCCCCACGTGGACTGGATCCACCAGCACTTCTCCTGTTCTTCCCCCAACCTCGTTACCAATAACTAGGGCGGTGATTATTTCTTTACCGCTGGAACCGTAACTTTCACCTACAGCCAAGGCTGTTGGAACACCCACGTCTCCCACGTGTGATTCTGGTAAGTAGTCCTCAAACTCCAGAATACATGCAAGGTAAGAGTTTACCATGGCGGCGTTTCTCATGGAGGTTTTGTAGCCACCGCTAATCACTGTGGACTCTGGCTTGTCACCCCAATTTTTAACCGCTTTGATTATTCGTTGCCCGGGCTCCATAATCGAACCTGCATATATTGTGGCTATCATATTTACCAACTGGTTCTTTACACAAGCGACGACTTCCTTAGGTATGTGTTCGTATTTGAGGTTGTAAGCCCACTCCGCAACTTTTCTCGTGATGCCTTCCCTCATTTTCACCACCTCTTTTTCTACTTTAATAGTGATAGTAGCTGCATGACCATTCCCAGTGCGAGAGCTGTGTTTTGTGCATCCTTGTTCACCACGAGTCTATCTGCTGCGGCCACGCTTGCAAAGTTTGCCTCACCACGAAAAACCGATTTCCAATCTTCTTCCTCCATCTCCACTGTGGCAGCCACCCACCCACTCTCGCCCTCTTCAAAATGGGCGGTTTCAGGCTCCACAGTTAAAACATAGCTCTTCTTACCCTTCACTTTCAAGTTATACATTTTATTCTTGATATAATTGTAGTACTGAGTGCCACTAACTACCCGCCAGAGATATTCATAGGCCTTGCAAAAATGGTTCAAACCTTCCTCTATTTCCCTCATAAAGACGCCCCCAAAATTTACACTTCTCTTATTAAGGGCTCCACAGGAGTCTTGGTGAGCTTTTCAGCACCCTTCTTTGTGATGAGTATGGGTATTTCAAGTCTAAGGCCGCCCACCCCTGGATGGTTCAACTGTATGAAGAGTTCTTCCACCATGTTCTCTTTGAACTCCATACTTGCCCAGGGCTCGAAGCTGCTTATGGGAGGATACCACTCATGGCCAACTATTCCCAGCCCATGGCCAAAAACTGGTGGAACATGTGGAAGATATTCAGTCTGGAAGAGCTTCTTAGAAACTTCGTTGGCGATTTCTCCAATTTTCATTCCCGGCTGTATATTGTCAAGCATGAAGTGCACTATTTCATTGTAGGTGTCTATGAGTTTCTGCTGCTTGGGCGTCGGCTTGCCCATAACAACATTGTATGCAAGGTCTGAGTAGTAGAGTTCATAGGTGCAGTGGAGATCTATGCAGACCACCTCTCCCTTCCTCACCTTCTTGTTGCTGGGCGGTGTACAGGCACACTTACTCAGGGCTCCACGCTCCCCAGAATAGATTTCGTCTCCCCCAGTTACTGGCCAGTTCCACATAGAACCTAGCTCCCGCATTTTCTTCTCTCCCGCCCCCACTATTGCGGTTTCCGTAACTCCCACATCCAAAACTTCCAGAGCCGCCTGCTGACCTGCATCTGCAATCTGAGCCGCCTTCCTGAGCAGTTTTATTTCCTCCGGCTCCTTTATGACCGCGACCTCATTTATCACGTCTGAGCCGTCAACAATCTCCGCTTCAGGTAAGCATTCTGTTAGAGTCTGATACTCTGCGTGTGTGATTAATCCCTCCACAAGCCTTGGGGAAAGGCTCATCTCTATCCCAATTGTGGCATTTTGAAGCTTATTCTCTTTAACTCTATTGGCAATTTGCTCCATCCAGGTTATACCTTTAATGGGACCCCACTCATACACATCTTTTATCCACGTTTCAGTTTTTACCCTTGAAGCCTCAACGACTGAGGGGTACACTGCCACTTCGCCTTCCAAGGGAACATAGACTGCAGCTCGGTAAGGGATAAAGGTTCCCGAAACGTAGCACACACTGGAAAGTCTTGTGCCCACCAGAATATCTATACCCTTCTTCTCCATATTGGCCCTTATTCTCTCAATTCTCTTCTCAAAATCGAACTTCGGCTTCAAAACATTCACCCCTTTAATACATAAAAGGTAATAAGTTACCAATTGATAGGAGTTAAAAATCTTTTTAAAAATTTGCAACGTCAAGATAAAGAGGAATCTGTTTATGGAGGGAGGACTCGGGTTATTTTACTTTTTCTCCGCAGTACTTGCAGAATCTGGAGTCCCAATCAATTTCCATGCCGCAGAATGGACAAAAACTCACATTTGATTTTGGTACTTTCGTGAAACCGCTTGAAAAAATGGTTTGAATCATTAGGCAGAGGTTTTTCCAAGAATCTTCTAGCTTTGCCTTCTCACTTTCGAAAGCCTCTTCGTCCATCACCCCATTTTGGAAAAATGGTGTAATCTCATAACTTACAGTTATGGAAACATGTTTCTTATCCTTCCTGAAAATGAGGGGCCCCACCGAGTCAGCGTAGCATAATTTCTGACTAATAAGGATTCGGCCTCCCTCCAAATCCTTTTCGACCACCATGAATCCCAAATTGCAGATAATCTCCTCCATTAGGTCGAAGAACTCCTCCTCTGATAAATCAACATCATTAAATTCACCCAACCAGCACAGCTCAGACAATTCCAACACCAGCAAAAATTATAAAACGGCCGCCAGCCGGCTACCATTCATTATTCGAAACTCATAATCCACATATATAAAAATTTTGAACTCCATTTTTCGATGACGCAGGAAAGTCCGGCTTTGAAAAAGGGTTATTTAA
>Ga0185342_1000643_pt1 | contig 16781 bp, 12 predicted proteins | sample ConPoolayeEmetaG_FD_128045 | JGI IMG/M metagenome (GOLD analysis project Ga0185342, IMG submission 128045) | Hot spring microbial mat communities from California, USA to study Microbial Dark Matter (Phase II) - Cone Pool mat layer E metaG... ...
GTCTTGATGTTGACTCCATGTCGCCGCTGGAAGCTATCGCCAAGCTGTACGAGTTGAAGAGGAAGGCGAGAGACTCGGCGTAGCCCTTTAGTCTGCCTACAGGAGTAGGCCACTTCTTGATTTGCGGTTGTTGTCAACCCCGACAGGCCCTCAGTACTAGGCGACTCTGATGCCGCAGTGAAATGACATATTAGGAGGGGAGTATTGTGCTGCTCATTGGCAGTGCTGTTGGCGGCTGATATACTATCCGCCTATGGATACGAAGCTGACACGAATCAATGGCGGCACGGTTACTACGCCAAAAGGATTTCTGGCGGGAGCAGTTGAGGCGGGTATTAAGTACCGGGGGCGGCTCGATTTCGGCGTGCTGTTTTCGGAAAGACCGTGCAACGCCGCGGCTGTTTTTACGACTAACAAAATAAAGTCGGCGCCGGTGGTCTTTGACCGCCAGCAGATGACCAAAGGTAAGGTCCAGGCAATAGCCGTCAACTCCGGCTGTGCCAACGCCTGTACCGGCGACAAAGGGATGAAGAACGCCGCGGAAATGGCGGCACTGACCGGCCGCAAGCTGGCCATTTCCCGCAATGCGGTACTTGTTGCCAGTACCGGCGTCATCGGGACGCAACTGCCTATGGACAAAATTGAGGATGCGATTAAGCGGCTGAAACTGGCCGCGAGCGGGGGACATGACCTGGCCCGGGCCATGATGACCACAGATACCTTCCCCAAGGAAATTGCCGTTCTGGTGGAGACAGCCAGCGGCAGATACGCTATCGGTGGCGTAGCCAAGGGCGCGGGTATGATCCACCCGAATATGGCGACTTTGCTGTGTTTCATCACCACCGACGCCTCGGTAAACCGGGCACTCCTGAGTTCTGCTTTGAAGAAGGCAGTTAATCAGTCGTTCAATATGGTCAGTGTAGACGGAGATACCAGCCCGAGCGATACCTTGGTTGTGATGGCTAACAGTCTGTCCGGCGTGAAGGTAGACCGCGAGAATATGCCGGCATTTCAGGCGGGACTGAACGAGGTATGCTTGCATCTGGCCAAATGTGTCGCCCGGGACGGCGAGGGCGCGACCAAGCTGGTTGAGATTATAGTAGAGGGCGCGGTCAGTGAAAAAGAAGCGCGACAGGCGGCACGGACCATAAGCACCTCGCCGCTGGTCAAGACGGCAATACACGGCGCCGATCCCAACTGGGGAAGGGTCATCGCCGCGGTCGGGCGGAGCGGGATCAGACTTGATGAGAAGAGAATAGACATGTTCCTGAACGGGACGTGCGTTATGTGTGGGGGAGTACCGCGCGACTTTGATAAGGAGGCCCTCAGCCTTTCCATGAAAAGCAAAGAAGTCAACATTAAGGTTAAGCTTAACCTAGGGGTCGGTAAGGCCACAGCCTGGGGATGTGACCTGTCCAAGGAATATGTCGCTATAAATGCGGATTATACAACATGATTTGTAACCGCTTCTCTCGAGCAAGGTGGGAGGAAAGACCTATCTATGAAAGGGATCCAGCCCCTCTTAGTATTTGATTAGGTGAAGTGGTTCTCCAGAGGGATTGATCTCCTCTGGATACCCGAATGAGGCATACGTCAACAAACGGGCCAGTGATGCTGCAGGACTCCGGAGGAGCTGATGAAAGGAACTTTAGTAGTCAAGATTGGCGGCAGCACATTTGGGAGTGGTGATACCACGGTGGAAGACCTGGTGGCGCTCCAGAAGCGCAGTGTCCCGCAGGTGGTGGTACACGGTGGCGGTGCGATGGTGACCGACTGGCTGAAGAGGCTGGGTGTGACGGCGAAGTTCGTCCACGGCTTGCGTGTCACCGATGGTGGGACACTCGAGGTGGTTGTCGCTGTTCTTGCGGGGCTCGCCAATAAGGCCTTAACGGCGGCGATTGAGCTGGCCGGCGGTAAGGCTATTGGTTTGAGCGGGGTTGATGGCGGGTTGCTTAAAGCAGAGGTGACCAACCCGGAACTCGGCCTGGTGGGCGACGTTACAGGCGTCAATACTGCGCTCCTGGGGACAGTCCTTCGGGCCGGTTTCATCGCCGTGGTGGCGCCGGTGAGCCTGAACGCTGGTTTTAAGGCGGGTACAGACATGATACTTAATGTCAACGGCGATACTGTCGCCGGTGAAATTGCCGCGGCTTTGAAGGCGGAGCGGCTTATTTTCCTGACTGATGTCGCCGGCGTACGCGACAGGGACGGAAAGACGGTGGCGAAGCTCACGCCTGAAGAAGGAGAGGGTCTCATCGCCTCGGGAGTCGCTACCGGCGGCATGGAGCCCAAGATTCGCGCCAGTATTAAGGCGCTGAAAACAGTCAAAGCTGCCCGCATTATTGACGGGCGTCAGCCCCATGCCCTCCTGGCCGAGATTGATGGCAAGGGACAGGGAACCACGATCAGTGTATAATAGGCAATTCAACCGGTCTTGCGTCGGTTGAGGTGCCTGCAGGCTTATGAAAGACATGGACAAGTGGCAGGAACTCGAAGCCAAATACTTCATGCGCACGGTGAAACGTCTCCGGGTGACGCTGGTCAGAGGGAGGGGTTGCCGCGTGTGGGATGCGTCCGGCAGGGAATACCTCGACTTCGTCGGTGGTTGGGCCGTCAATAGCCTCGGCCATTGCCACCCTGTGTTGACCAGGGCAATTAGGGATCAGGCGGGGAAGCTTATTCAGGCCTCAAACCAGTACTACACCGTACCACAGGTGGAACTGGCGGAACTGCTGGTGAAGAACTCATGCCTGGAGCGCGTCTTTTTCTGCAACAGCGGCGCTGAAGCCAACGAAGGCGCCACTAAGCTGGCGCGCCGCTACGGCAAACTGCACCTCAAGGGTGCCTACGAAATCATCACCACCCACAGTTCCTTCCATGGGCGGACGCTGGCGATGGTAGCTGCTACCGGGCAGCACAAGTTCCAGGACCCGTATATTCCGCTGCCTGATGGCTTCGTTAATGTGGAGTACAACAGCATCGAGGCAATCAAGTCGGCGGTGTCAGATAAGACCTGCGCCGTGATGCTGGAGCCTATCCAAGGTGAGGGTGGGGTCAATGTGCCCGCCGATGACTACCTGAAAAAGGTCCGTGCCCTCTGCGACGAGAAGGGCATACTGCTTATTCTCGACGAGGTGCAGACGGGGCTGGGACGCATCGGCAGTCTTTTCGGTTACCAGCAGTACGGCGTCGAGCCGGATATCATGACGTTAGCCAAGGGGCTTGGGAGTGGTGTGCCGATAGGGGCGCTGATGGCCAAGGAACGGGCCGCGGTGTTCCAGCCGGGTGAGCATGGTTCGACTTTCGGAGGCAATCCGCTGGCCTGCGCCGCGGCGGTAGCGGTGGTGAAATACATTATTGAAAACGACATCCCGGGCAAGGTGATGAAGCTGGGCGAGTACTTCACCGCGGGGCTGCTCCAGATGAAACAGGAGTTCCCCTTTATCACCCAGGTGCGGGGACGCGGTCTCTTGCTGGCCATTGAGTTCAGCACTGATATTGGGGAGCAGATAACCGATGCCTGCCTGGAACGGCGATTACTGGTCAACCGGGTCAAGCCCAACGCACTGCGCTTTATCCCGCCGCTCATCGTGACCAAAAGCGAAATCGATGAGGGACTGGGCATACTGAGGGAGGTCTTTAAGAAATGGCAAGTCGAAAGAAAGTAGTTTTAGCTTACAGCGGCGGGCTGGATACATCGGTTGCCGTCCGCTGGATTGGTGAGAAATACAACATGGACGTTATTGCCGTCTGTGTCGATATCGGCACAGTGAAAGACCTGCCGGCGATACAGGAGAAGGCGCTCAAAGTTGGCGCCGTCAAGTCGATGGTTATCGACGCCCGCGATACCTTCGTCAATGACTATGTTTTTTCGGCGTTGATGGCCGATGCCGTCTATGAGGGGCAGTACCCGCTGGCGACGGCACTGGGACGGCCGCTGATTGTCAAAATCATGGTGGACATCGCGCGCCAGGAGAAGGCGGTGGCGGTGGCCCATGGCTCGACCGGAAAGGGCAACGACCAGGTGCGCTTTGACGCCGGTATAATCGCGCTGGCGCCGGACCTAAAAATCATCGCACCGGCCCGGGAGTGGGGTATGACCCGCGAGCAGACGATGGCCTACGCTAAGAAGCACGGTATCCCGGTGCCGACCACGGTTGCCAAGCCGTACTCGATTGACGAGAACCTCTGGGGCCGCAGTATTGAGTCCGGTATCCTCGAAGACCCGATGGTCGAGCCGCCGGAAGATATCTACAGTTGGACGAAGTCGGTGGACAAGTGCCCGGAGAAGCCGGCCTACGTTGAGATTGGCTTTGACAGAGGCGTGCCGGTCAGTCTTGACGGCAAGAAGCTCGGCGGTGTGGCCCTGGTTCAACAGTTGAACAAGCTGGCCGGTGATAACGGAGTGGGCCGTATTGACCATATTGAAAGCCGGCTGGTGGGCATTAAGTCGCGTGAAATCTACGAAGCACCGGCTGCGGTGACGCTGGTCAAAGCGCACCTAGCGCTGGAGGCGATGACGATGACGCGCCAGCAGTTGCGCTTCAAGGAACGGGTAGCCCAGGAGTACTCCGAGCTTGTCTACAACGGGTTATGGTTTTCCGCTTTGAGGCAGGAGCTTGATGCCTATGTGAGGATGTCGCAGCGCTTTGTCAGTGGCACGGTACGGGTTCGCCTGCACAAGGGCAACTGCACCGTGGTCGGGCGCGAGTCCGAGGTCTCCCTTTACAGTCATGCTTTGGCCACCTATGATAAGGGTGACGCGTTCGACCAGAGTCTCTCACCGGGTTTCATCCAGCTCTGGGCGCTGCCTTCCAAGATTCAGACTCAGAAACAGACTAAGGGGAAGTACTAGGGCAGGTATGAAAGTGAAGACGGAGCAACTGCGCGGGCGCTTCGCCGGAAAACTGGATGATGCGGCCGCTGGCTACATCGCTTCGATTAACTTCGACCAGCGACTCTACAAGCACGACATCGCCGGCAGTATCGCCCATGCCCGTATGCTGGGGGAGACCGGCATCATCAAGAAGGTTGAGGCAAAAAAAATTATCGCCGGGCTTAATGCCGTTCTGAAGGATATCGAATCCGGGAATGCCAAGCTGACGGTAGAGCTTGAGGATATCCACATGAACGTGGAATCGCTTTTGGCGGCGAAAATCGGTGACGTTGCCGGCAAGCTTCATACGGCGCGGTCTCGTAACGACCAGATAGCGCTGGACATGCGCCTGTTCGTAAGAGACGCCATTGACGAGACGGTCGGTGCTTTGAGCGCAATGCAGGAAGCGCTGGTCAACCTGGCTGAGGCCAACAGGACCGTCGTCATGCCCGGCTATACACACCTCCAGCGTGCTCAGCCGGTGCTCTTTGCCCATTACCTGCTGGCTTATTTCGAGATGTTCCAGCGCGATGTCGAGCGGTTTGAGGACTGCCTGGACCGGGTAGACGTACTGCCGCTGGGGAGTGGGGCATTGGCTGGGGTGGCTTATCCCATCGACCGCGAGATGGTGGCGAAGGAGCTGGGATTTACTAATATCAGCCGCAACAGCCTTGATGCCGTCTCCGACCGCGACTTTATTGTTGAGTATGAGGCAGCGGCGGCGCTGGTTATGGCGCACCTTTCGCGGCTGGCTGAAGAGATAGTTTTGTGGTCGTCGGCCGAGTTCGGGTTCATCGAAGTCAGCGATGCTTACGCTACCGGCTCGAGCATTATGCCGCAGAAGAAAAACGCCGATACCGCCGAACTGGCGCGTGGCAAGGCGGGCAGGGTCTTCGGCCATCTGGCGGCGGTGCTAGCAACGCTCAAGGGCCTGCCGCTGGCTTACAACCGCGACATGCAGGAAGATAAGGAGGGGCTGTTCGATACGGTTGACACGGTCGTAAACAGTCTTAACATGATGGCCAGCGTGTTAGCGACGTTGAAAGTCAACGCCGATAGAATGCGTGCGGCTGCGGCGGGTAGCTATACGCTGGCTACGGACGTTGCTGATTACCTCGTTAAGAAAGGCCTGCCCTTCCGACATGCTCATAACATCGCCGGCAATCTGGTGAAATACGCCGCGGCGAAAGGCAAAGAGCTAAAGGAGTTGACTCTTAAAGAGTACCGTTCGTTCTCGCCGCTGTTCTCAAAAGATGTGCTTGACATAACAATCGAAGCGTCTTTGATGGCGCGCTCGGTCTATGGCGGCACGGCGCCGTTGCAAGTCAACAGGGCGCTGGCCGAAGCCAGAAAACTTCTGCGAGGCGAAGGTGGTGGGTAGGAAAATCAAACTGGCGCCGTCAATTCTTTCGGCCGATTTCAGCCGGCTGGGTGAGCAGGTTGAGGAAGTTGCTAGGGCCGGTGCCGATTATATTCACCTTGATGTTATGGATGGTCACTTTGTGCCGAATATCAGCTTTGGGCCGGCAGTGGTCGAGGCGGTCAGGGGAGTGACCAAAATGCCGCTCGATGTGCATCTGATGATTTCGAAGCCGGAGAACTACGTCGCCCGGTTCGCCGAGTCGGGGGCAGATATCATTACCGTGCATGTCGAGGCCTGCCTGCATCTGCACCGAACGGTCCAGCAGATAAAAGACTTGAAGGTGAAAGCCGGCGTGGCACTCAACCCGGCGACGCCACTCATTTCAATCGAGGAAATCCTGCCGATGGTTGACCTGGTGCTACTGATGTCGGTCAATCCCGGCTTCGGTGGGCAGAAGTTTATCCCTGAGAGTTTTGGTAAGATTAGAGCCCTTCGGGAAGCGCTCGACGAAAACCGGCTGAAGGCGGAAATCGAGGTTGACGGTGGCATCGGGCCGGAAAACATCGCCGCTATAGTTAATGCCGGAGCGAGGGTAATTGTCGCCGGTGCGGCGGTATTCAACAACAAAGAGAGCGCCACAAGGGCGCTCCTGAGACTGAGGAAGGCGGCCGCCGGCTAGCGGACCAGCCGTTGCTGGCTGCGGATGCAGCGGGTGCAAAAGTTGCCATGGACCGGCTTACCATCAATGATGAGGGTTGCAGGGTGGATATTCGGCATCCAGCGGCGCCGGGTATGAACTTTAGAGTGGCTCACGTTACTGCCGTACACGGGAGCTTTGCCGCAAAGGTCACATTTGGTGTTCACAGGACGAACCTCTTTACCTTGGACTAACTTCTGTTGTAATATAAGTCACAATGGCGGATATGATACCACACCGCGGTTGGCGCTAGCAACAATCCACAGCTAGGGCGCTTGGTCTTCTACAATTGTTCAACGTGCGTCTTCTATTCGCGTGCTAATTAGCGGCCCTGGTAAGGAGAACTATGAAAGCAACAATCGAAACCGGGCAGGAACTCCGCGATATGTTCGGGGCCGCTGCCAGATGGCTTGAGAAGAGTGCCTCCGAAGTCGATGCAATTAATGTGTTCCCGGTGCCTGATGGGGATACCGGCACCAACATGCTCTTTACCATGCGCTCCACTATGGAAGAGGCGTTTCGCGCTCCGGACCACAGCACTGCTCAGGTGATGAAGGCGATGGCGCATGGGGCCTTGATGGGTGCCCGGGGTAACTCTGGAGTAATCCTGTCCCAGGTCTTTCGCGGTTTGGCCAAGAAGCTGGGCGACAAAGACGGCATCGGCCCCAAAGAATGGGCAGAGGCGCTGGGGGAGGCTTCTCGAACCGCCTATCAGGGTCTTTCGCGTCCGGTAGAGGGAACCATACTGACAGTCATGCGTGATGCGGCTGAGGCAGCCACAGCGGCGGCGGAGAAGGGTGGCGTTACCTTAACTGAAGTTATGGAGGCTGCAGTGGAGGCGGCGAAGAGGTCGGTAGCCAGGACGCCTTTGCTCCTTCCAGTACTGAAAGAGGCCGGGGTTGTGGATGCCGGGGGACAGGGACTGTATATTATTCTTGATGGTGCTTTACACTATATGCGTGGTGAGGCCGATGAGCTACAGTACCGTCGGCCGCAGCTGGTCGCCGCTGCGGACCCGATGCCGCCAAAGGTGACACCGCTGACTGGTGTTAAAGAAGAGCCTTACGGCTACTGTACCGAGTTTATTATCACCGGCGAAAAGCTCGATGCTGACCGCATCAGAAAACGTCTTGACCGGAAAGGGCAATCCCTGGTGGTTGTTGGGAATGAAAATGCGGTCAGAGTGCATATACATACACTCGACCCGGGCGCCATCCTGCACTGGGCGGTCTCCTTGGGTACTCTGCATCAGCTCAAAATACAGAACATGGATGACCAGCACGTTGATTTCATAGAGATGCAGAAGGAAAGACTGCCGACCCTTGATATTGGAATTGTTGCGGTGGCCGCTGGCCAGGGCATTACCGAACTGCTTCAAAGTCTCGGCGCCTCCGCCATTGTTCCCGGTGGTCAGACAATGAACCCTAGTGTCAGGGATATCCTTCAGGCAGTGGAGACGGTCCCATCAGATAAAGTCATTATCCTGCCGAACAATAAAAACATCATCCTGACGGCCTCTCAGGTACACAACCTGACTTCAAAAAAGGTAGCGGTTATCCCGACCAAAACGATTCCCCAAGGCGTGGCGGCTTTGCTGGCCTTTAACTACGAAGGCAATCTCGAGGAAAACACCAGGGCTATGGAAGCGGCGGTAAAATCGGTGCGGACAATTGAGGTGACCAGGGCGGTGCGTTCGACGCGGTTCGACGGGCTGAGGATAAAACGCGGGCAGTACATTGCGATTGTCGATGATGAAGCGCTCATCGCCAACGATGACGAGATAGAACCGGTGATTCTCCGTGCCCTGCAGAAGATGGTATGTGGGAACGTCGAAGTGATTACACTCTACTACGGGGCTGACAGTCAGGCGTCGCAGGCAGAAGGGATAGTCCAGCAGATACGTCAGAAGTATCCGCAGGTGCAGGTGGAACTGGTCCGTGGCGGACAGCCGCATTACAATTACATAATATCTCTGGAAGGATAAAACAGGAGGACAGCGTTGTGGTCAAGATTGTGACGGATACCCTTTCGGATCTTCCGGCAAGCCTGATAAAAGAACTCGGGATAAGCGTCGTCCCTTTGAATCTGCATTTCGGTACCGAGGTGTATCGGGATACGGTAGACATCACAACGGATGTTTTTTACCAGAAGCTGATGAGCAAGCAGGTATTTCCGACCACTTCGGCACCAGGCCCCGGTATTTTCGTGGAGTTGTACAATCAGTTGGCCAAAGAGACGGATGCCATAGTCGCTATCATGACATCGCGCAAAATAAGCGCCGTTGGCGAAAGCGCCATGCAGGCCAAAAACATGGTCAAGCTCGATGCGCGGATTGAGGTGATTGATACCCAGCAGGTTGCTGGTGCTCTGATGCTTGTGGTCATTACTGCTGCCGAAGCGGCTAAAGCCGGTGCTAATTTCGAGCAGGTGGTGTCTCTGGTGAAAGACACCGTACAGCGGACACATGTACGCATGGCGTTCGATACGCTGGAGTATCTGAGGCGCGGTGGTCGCATCGGCAAAGCGCAGGCGCTTCTTGGCAGTCTCTTGAAGATCCATCCTGTGCTTGGCCTCAAGGACGGTGAGGCGTTTCCTCATCATCGGGCCAGGAACCGGGCGGGCGCCGTGGATTTTCTGGTAAATTTCGCCCGCGGCTTCGCCAAGATTGAGAAGATGGTCGTTGAAGATGCCACCACGCCACAGGAAGCGGATGATCTGGTTGATCGTCTTGCAGCCTTCTATCCCAAGGAGCGCATCTACCGCGCCAAGGTTAGTCCGGTCTTCGGCGCTCACGTCGGGCCGCATGTTCTCGATGTGGCGATTATAGAGGGGAAGAAAGAAGCCGGCGATATCCCGGTACCGGCTGCCCAGAAGGCGAAGGGCCTCTCTCCGTCTCCAGCTATCCTCTGACGAGGATATTGTCTCTTGATTGTGCCTGTAGAGCCGCTGAAAAGCATCCTCCAGCTTGAGCAGAAGCGGCACTATGATAACGGAGCGGTCATTGGAGGGCTTGATGGCTTTGTGTCGAGATGGGCCGCTCAGGTGAGCCAGCGGAGGGTCGGGCCGCGTTTTCTTGCACGTCTCAAAAAGCTTGAGCTAACCCGGCCCAACTATGCCTCATGGGATGTCGAAAAGCGGCGCAAATGGGTGGAGCGCCTTCTAGCATGGCTGGCGGTCGCCGAGGACGAGGCACAGCAGTCCGCTACGGTTTCGTCTAAAGCACCGCCTTTGTCTCGTCCAACAAAGCCGGTCGTGTGGCGTGCCATACCGGACGCCGGTCTCAATGCGCCTATTGCCAGCGTGAAGGGCGTTGCCTCGGGTGTTGGTGGTAAGCTGTCGCGTCTCGGAGTCAGAACGGTACGGGACATGCTCTATTTCTTCCCACGGCGTCATATCGATTACAGCAACCGGCGCTTCATTGCCGATTTGAAGGAGGGTGAAGAGCAGACCGTCGTGGCTACAGTGTGGCAGGCCAGCAGTGAGTTTCTTGGCGGCCGGCGTGGTACGGTGGCGGTGGTAGGTGATGAGACCGGGAACATGCGGGTGGTGTGGTTCAATCAGCCGTACCTTGCCGAGCGTCTACGGACGAACTCTCGAATTGCCATCAGCGGCCGGATAACGGTGTATCGTGGGATCAAGCAGTTTGAGTCTCCTGAATGGGAGTTCATCGGTGATGCTGATGAGGACCTGCTTCATACCGGTCGCCTCGTGCCCGTCTACCCGCTGACCCAGGGGCTTTTCCCCAAGCAGATGCGTCGTTTGGCCAAGACGGTGGTCGATGGGTGGGCCGACCGTGTGGTGGACTTCATGCCGGATGCAATTCGGGAAAGGTGTCATCTGGCAGGACTGTCCTGGGCGATCCGACAGGCGCATTTCCCCGATTCCCATGAGACTCTGGGTGGGGCCAGGCGTCGGCTGGCCTTCGACGAGCTGTTTCTTTTCCAGATGGGTGTTCTTGGGCGAAAGAGGGAGTGGCAGGAAAGCCAGCCGGGTAGTCCGCTATCGGTTGACCGTGGACTGGTTGACCGGCTGGTAGCCAGTCTGCCGTTTAGCCTGACCAAGGCGCAGGCGAAGGCGCTGGATGAGATTCTAACCGACATCCAGAAGCCCAAGGCGATGTCGAGGCTCCTTCAGGGCGAGGTCGGTAGTGGTAAGACCGTGGTGGCAGTAGTGGTGCTGATTGTGGCGGTAGCTAACGGTTGTCAGGGCGCATTCATGGCGCCCACCGAGATACTCGCTGAACAACACTTCAACAGCGTTTGCCAGTTTTTGAAGATGCTGGGCGGTAGAGAAGAGGAGAGTGAGGCTAGTATGCGTCGCTATCACGGTGTCCTAGATAGGCCGGTGGTCGTGGCGCGCCTGGTGGGTGCGCTTTCGGCTAGAACCAAGAAGGCTTTGCATCAACAGGTTGAAGACGGTGAAGTGGGAATCACTATCGGTACGCATGCCATCATTCAGAAGGACGTATCTTTCAGAAAGCTGGGACTGGTAGTTGTTGACGAACAGCACCGCTTCGGCGTGGAACAGCGCTCGGCGCTGCGCCAGAAGGGTTTTAACCCGCATGTGCTGGCGATGACGGCGACACCGATCCCGCGCACCATGGCCCTAACTTTGTACGGTGATCTCGACCTATCGGTCATCGATGAACTGCCTCCTGGCAGACAGAGGGTGAGAACGAGGTGGGTATACCCGGAGGAACGTCCTAAGGCATATGATTTCGTCCGGCGCCAAGTAGCCGAGGGCCGACAGGCGTTCATCATCTGTCCTTTGATTGAGGAGTCTGAAGCGGTGCAGGCCAGAGCCGCAGTCGCTGAATACGAGCGTTTGTCCGGTGAGGTTTTTCCTCAGCTGCGTCTGGGACTGCTTCATGGGCGCATGTCGGCTGAAGACAAGGAAAGTGTTATGGCTCAATTCCGTGCCGGCGATCTTGATATTCTTGTTTCCACGGCGGTGGTCGAGGTTGGTATTGATGTCCCCAATGCCACGGTTATGCTGGTCGAGGGCGCTGATAGGTTTGGCCTTTCTCAGCTTCACCAGTTCCGCGGTCGAGTGGGTCGCGGCCAGTATGCCAGCTATTGTCTCCTGCTAGCGGAAAACCCGTCTGAGGAAGGCAGGGAACGCCTGAGGCTGATCGAGCGGGTTCATAACGGATTCCTGCTGGCGGAAGAGGACCTCAAGATGCGAGGCCCTGGAGAATTCTTTGGGACGCGCCAGAGCGGACTAGCCGACTTTCGCATGGCGAAGCTGTCAGACGTGGCCTTGCTGGAGCTGGCAAGAACTGAGGCGATGTCGCTGTGGAAGGATATGCGTCTCATTAAGAGCCCTGAGTATCAGCCTTTGATGGCGGAACTGGCACGGACCTGGCCCGGCGTGGCCGAGTGGAGCTAGAAGACTGGCCGCCGTATTGGACTTATGATGGCTTTCGTGTACAATAGGCGTTCAAAGCACGTGCCGGAGCGCCAAGAAAGGAGGGCCTATATCATGCCCCGCTGTGGTTGTGGAGCCTCCAAGAAGACAGCTGCGTCGAAAGGTGAGGCCAAAAAGACAGCTTCCAAGAAGTCCCTCAAATAGTATCCGGTAGAGTGAGTGCCGCTGCGTCACAGCGGCACTCACTTAATCCTTGTATGTTGAGACGAAGAATAGCTGAATCCCTTGAGGTGGCGGTCCGCACGGCGCAGGAGCGCGGAGCTATCGTTCCCACGACGCTCCCGGAGTTGCTGGTAGAACGTCCTCAGGATCCCAAACACGGCGACTATGCCTCAAGCTTGGCTTTGAAGCTGGCAAGGGCGACACGTGCCAACCCGATGATAATTGCCGAGAAGCTTGCTGAATTGCTGCCCCCTATCGCTGGCGTGGAGCGCGTGACTATTGCGGCTCCAGGGTTCATCAATTTCACGATTTCCGGCAAGTGGCTGACGGAGCAGGTGAATGTTGTCCTCAAGCAGGGGGATGCTTATGGCAATGTGCCTCTCGGCGGCGGTAAGCGTGTGCAGGTCGAGTTCGTAAGTGTGAACCCGACAGGTCCACTGCATGTCGGCCACGGACGCGGCGCGGTATTGGGGAGTACCCTGGCTAACGTACTAACCGCGGCCGGTTATGATGTTGAGAGAGAGTACTACGTCAACGACGCGGGTACCCAGATAGACAACTTCCGGATTTCACTGTACGTGCGTTATCAGCAATGTTTCGACCGTGATGTGCCGATGCCTAACGAAGGGTATTTCGGCAAATACATGGTCGAACTGGCAAGGGATATTGCCTCATCCGAAGGTGACCGATTCTTGAGGATGCCGGAGGACAGAGCCATCTGCGAACTTGGGGCGATTGGTCTGAGCAGGATGGTCGATGCTATCAGGGATGAGCTGGATCGACTGCGCGTCAAGTTCGATACTTGGTTCAGCGAGCATGACCTGTATCAGGGTGGTCAATGGGATCGGGCTATGGACATTTTGAGGAACGGGGGATATGTGACCCAGAAGGAGAATGCCATCTGGTTCGTTTCCACGGCGCTTGGCGAAGACAGGGACAACGTTCTGGTTCGTAGTAATGGTTCGCCGACTTATTTTGCTTCGGACGTTGCCTATCATTACAACAAGTTCCTGGAGAGGAAATTCGACCAGGTCATTAATATCTGGGGAGCGGATCATCAGGGGCATGTATCGCGGATGAAGGCAGTGATCGGCGCCCTTGGAGTTTCCCCGGAGCGTCTAAAGGTGATTATCACCCAGCTTGTGACGCTGCGGCGCGGCCAGGAAGTAGTAAGGCTATCCAAGCGCAGCGGGGACATCATTACTCTGGCTGAGGTCATGGATGAGGTCGGAGTTGACGCTTGCCGGTTTGTCTTCCTTTCCCGTTCCGCCGACAGCCAGATGGACTTTGACCTGGAACTGGCCAAGAAGCAGTCAGTTGAGAACCCGGTCTACTATGTCCAGTATGCCTATGCCCGTATCGCCAGCATCCTCCGGCTGGCCCAAGAGCAGGGTATTAACTTCGCTGACGGCGACGTTTCTCTGCTGACGAACGATGCCGAACTAGCGCTCCTTCGTGAGATAGTAAGATTGCCGGAATTGATAGAAATGATGGCCGCCAGGCTCGAACCGCACCATCTTCCGCATTATGCCCAGGACCTCGCTACCATTTTTCACAGCTTTTATCAACAGTGCCGCGTGATCTCCCCTGATCAGGCGGTGACCAAAGCACGGCTCAAGCTGGTTATGGCGGCGCGTATAGTCCTTGCCCGAGTATTGGATCTGATGGGGATGACTGCGCCAGAGCGCATGTAGCCGTTATCTACGCATCAATCCTACCTACTATCTACCAGGATTTTTTATGCTACCTATTGCTTTTCGGTAAAGTGATGTTTAGAATAGCTTTACAGTCAGCTGTATGGCAACAATGACCGGCCGTATCAGCGCCGGACGGTCATTTGGATATAGGTGATCAATTGGAAGGCGACCACGGGCGTTCCGGTTTATCCGGAATGCTTTCTCGTGAGCAGGTCAGGTCGAGCATAAGGTACTCCACCGGTGAAGGGGTGGCGTCGGCGGCGAGTGAAGGAGCGACAGAGGAGTACTATGTTCCCTATGCACTGGCGGCCGGCGCATCAGCTTCAATTGTCGGTTGGCTGGTTGCTCTGGCGCAGCTGGCGCTGGCACTATGCTATTTAAAGGTCCCCGACTACGTCAGAAAGATAGGCAGCCGCAGGCGTTCTATTCTCGTCCTAGTTTTCGTTGATGTTGTCACCTTTCTACCCTTCGTGATTCTTCCGTTCCTGGTCAGAGACTATTTGGTCCAGACTATTTTCCTGTTTTACATTCTTTCGGTTGTTCCCACCATCGTCGTCGGCCCTATCTGGGCAAGCTGGATAACGGACCTGGTACCAGTGGGGGTTCGAGGCAGGTATCTGGGCCAGCGACTGACGTTTATGGGAGCCAGCGAACTGGCTTGCTTCATTGCCGCCGGAGTAATATTGAACTGGTTCAGCGGTCAGGTATTTGTTGGTTTCTCCATTATCTTCACTTTCGCCGCGCTAGCGAGACTGGCCTCATGGTTCATGTACTGGAAGATGAATGAGGTTCCGATAATACGGCGGGAAGAGGTCAGTCATTTCGGCTTCCACGATGTGATGCCGGCGTTAAAGAATGGCAATGTCGGCCAGTTTATGGTATTTGCCGCGTCTTTGTATTTCACAATTTTCCTGGCGTCGCCTTTCTTCGCCGTGTTCATGCTTACGGAACTCAAATTCTCTTATCTGGCGTTTATGATTGTTATCTGCAGTGAGCAGGCGGCGCGGCTGGTCATTCTCAGGTTCTGGGGAAAGTACGCCGACGCTAGGGGCAGTCTGAAGGTCGTAAAACTGGTATCTGTGGTTATCCCGGTAGTTCCGGCTTTGTGGCTGGTGTCTCAAAACATCATCTACCTTGTTTTCGTTCAGATAATTACAGGTCTGGCTCTGGCCGGGTTTGAGCTTTGCGCGGCCAATTTCATGTATGGGGCGGCGCCAACAGGCGGCCGCATTAAGTATATAGCGTTGTTCCGTTCTCTTAACGGTATAGGGGCTGCGGCTGGTGCTTTGCTTGGCGGATATCTGGCAATAGTATTGGTCCCCATCTTCGGGCATAAGCTGCTGGCGCTTTTCCTGTTGTCCGGGATACTGCGCGGCGTCGTTGTTCTGAAGTTCCTGCCGCCGATAATCGATGTCTCTTTGAAAAGCGCTAAGAAACCGGCGTGGGGTACCTTTCGGCCCAAAGGCATGCTGGCGGATGACGCTATCAGCGATGGTTTTGGCTGGGGACTGTTATACATACCCGAAAGCATGCGTCGCGATTTGAGTCGTGTTTTCGACATGGACCGGGGGCTTCTCCATGAGAAGTCCCACCCGGGCAGGGAAGGACTGTTTCAAAGGTGGGCGCGTCTCGCGGAGCGGCATCACGTTGTGGATGGGCCGCCGCCATCGCCGGGATCTGGTCAGCGCGAGGAATTGAGGCGCGCTGGTCTAATACATCTGGCGGCTGGCCAGGCCGCGGAAAGGCGTGTTAATGGGGAAAAGAAGACGTCTGCAGGTGAAAAAAGCCTGCACTATGGTGAGAGGTTATGGCACCGTCTCCGGCGGCGGTTCGGAATCGAGACCGCGGCGTCTTCCGCGCAGGCTCGGGCCGGGGTTGCCTTACTTCATAATGTCGAGATCAGGCAGAAGGTGTCCGAGGCAGCGCTCAGTCAAGGTAATGCTGAGGTCTCAGGTCGAGAATGGCGCAGCGACCTGCGTCAGAAATGGTTGCGGGATGCCCTTAAACAGTGTGCGCAGACCGGGGGAAAAGCTCCAGTGGAGACAGGCAAGGCTCGGACTTTCGAGGGGCTACTTCATAACTCACGGGCATGGCAGGCGCACCTTGGTAAAGCTTCCAAGAATGGTGCAGGCTCGAGTGGCCAGCTTCAGCCAGAAGCCAGGATAGAAGGCCTGCTGCACAGAGATGGTGCACGGGAGGCGTTTAGGAGCCGGTCAGACGGTAACAGTGTGGGTGACCATGGTGGCAAAACAAGTTCGTCCCATCGTGAAGGACTGCTTTATGATGAACGTGCGTGGGGTAGGTATCTTGGAGACTCGGGCAAGAGTTGGGACGCGCATGGTGAGATTGGAAATGTTACCCAGCCCGGTCAGCTTGGTACGGATAGGCGGAACGAAGTCCTGACTCGCGTAGATACGTGGAGTATGGAAAAACGTCAGGTATGGCGCATCGACAGGAGAGTCTCGGGTAGGGCAATGGTAGCGAGGTTAAGGAGTGGGCTAAACGAATTCGGTCGGAAGCGGTCCCGTTATTCTTTTTAAGAGGTTTTGGCTCGGATGT
>Ga0185342_1000646_pt1 | contig 16745 bp, 15 predicted proteins | sample ConPoolayeEmetaG_FD_128045 | JGI IMG/M metagenome (GOLD analysis project Ga0185342, IMG submission 128045) | Hot spring microbial mat communities from California, USA to study Microbial Dark Matter (Phase II) - Cone Pool mat layer E metaG... ...
GTCCCCAGGCAGTATTCTGTCTGTGGTGTGAACGGAAAGAAGTTGTTGATCGGTGGCGGTGAGCAGTCCTGTCTGGCTATCGTCACCGATCCCTGGATTGTCGATTATGCAACGCAGCTTCCGCGGCGCCCGGTTCTCGAGGATGTCCGGCGCCATTCTATCATCGCTCAGGAGCTCGAGCCGGTCGCCATGGTCAGTCGGATGGATTATCCCGTGGCCGATGTTCCCGGGCCGGCGTCGAGCCTCCGTGCCCTGGAAATCCACCTCCTCCATCATGCCAAACATAACTATGTCCTGCCGGCGACGCTGGAGAGCTATAGGGAGTGGCTGGAAATCCTCGGAAATCTCGAACAAAGCACTGGATTGGCTCAGAACCTGCTGATGACGGTGGGAATTCCGGTCCTTTCACCTCTGCGGCTGACGGAAATGAACGCCCAGATCATGTGGGATGCCTGTAGCCGGGGGCAGCCGATTGTCTCCACCATCTGTCCGATGGCCGGGACGACGGGCCCATACACCATGGCCGGGACACTTCTCATCGGGAACGCGGAAAACATCTTCCTCGCCGCCTTGACCCAAATCCTGAGGCCGGGGAATCCTTATCTCTACGCCATGGGGCCATCACGGATGGATATGCGCACCGGGGGAAATCTATACTACACACTGGATAAAGTCCTGTGGAAGACAGCGGCGGCGCAGCTCGGTCATTCCTATGGGATGCCCGTGGCGGCAGAGTGCGGAGGAACGATGACCTATCGATATGACCAGCAGAGCGGCGCCGAAGGCATGCTTTTCATGCTGGCCGCCAGCGAATCGAAGGCGGACCTCCTTTCCGGCATCGGCTCCTGTTTTAATGCCGTCGGCATGTCGGCCGAGATGATGGTCATTCAGACGGCCTGGCTCGAGGCGGCAAAATACCTGGGGCGGGGGATCGACCTGGAGACGTTGGATCAATCGGTCGAGAGCATCCGCAGAGTCGGGCCGGGCGGTCATTTCATGACCGATGATTTGACCATGGCGCGTCTTCATGCCGGCGAGTTCTTTGACTGCGATATTTTCGACCAGACAGGTGTGTACGGCCCTCATCCTTCGCTGCTCGAGCGCGCCCATCAGAAGGTGGAGGAGATGATTTCTCGTCAGCGCACGCCGGTTCCCGATCGGGTCAGCGAGGTGCTGCGGCGATACTTTCATGATAAGTATAAGAAACTGGCCGCAGGCTGAAATTTCAGGGGAGATTGGCGTTATTTCTCGATTTGAAGTTTCGAGTTCAGGGGAGGGCGCTGGAGTGCGGCGAATGTTTGACAGGAGCCGGGGTTTTTCCATAAGCTGCTCCGAGCTGCCGGATTGTCGCCAGCTGATCTGGCTCGAAGCGGGATTTTCGGCTGCCTTTTCGGCGCTCTAGAGACCGGAAGGAGGGCCTGCCACGAAACGTGTCCCCGCCTCGTTGTTGCTTTTCTTGAGCTTCTCTGTTTTGCTCTTCCCGGCCGGAGACCGCCGACCCGCGTTCTAGATCGCGTCCGGTGATCTGAGCCAGGCTCTGGCCAAGGATCCCATCCTCGTTTGGAACACCTTCATAGGAGGAGGGACAGAACTAGATACAGTCCGGGATATGGCCGTGGATCGGGGAGGAATCATTTGTGTCCTGGGCTTTAGCTACGCGACGTGGGGGACGCCGCTGCGCCCCCATTCCGGCGGCTCCCCGGCCGGCCATCGACGTGTCGCCGTTTCCTTCCTCTATTTGCTCACTTGTTCGGCCTCTTTCCTGGTCTTGGCTTTGACCTTGCTGTGGAGCGAGAAGCCGGAGTGGCGCCAGGCTGCGATCTTCTCCACCAGGTTTTCGAAGATGAGCTCCCGGCGAAGGAGATGAGCGAAGGCCTATTCTTCCTCCATCATCTCGGTCTCCTCGTGTCCCAGCGATTCCTCCCATTCTTGACCTCTCGTTGTTCTCATGCTATAAACTCCAGTAAAAGGAAAGGCGCTTCTTGGATAAAGCATTAAAAGTCATTCGCGAAATTCACCAGTCCGGCTTGATCCGGAATTACGCGATCGACGGCGGTATCGCCGCGACCTACTACATCGAGCCGGTCCTGACCTATGACCTCGACATTTTCTTTATCCCGACGACAGAAGGACTGGACGTGCTTTCCCCCGTCTATAAAGAGTTGAAAAAAAGAGGATACTCACGCGACAAGGAACTGGTGATCATCGAGGAGATACCGGTGCAGTTCATTCCCGCTTATAATGAGCTCGTTAATGAGGCCGTAGAAAGGGCTGTCGAATCGACTTACAAGAGAGTCCGGACCAGAATCCTCAGGCCGGAGTACCTGCTGGCCATCGCCCTTCAGACTGGCCGTTCCAAGGACAGAGAACGGGCGATTCAAATAATGAATCAGGCGAAGCTCGACAAGAAATCGTTGGCTCGTTTGCTGAAGAAGTATGGGCTCGGCGAGAAATATCGGAAGCTCAAAGACTAGATCCATGTATGAACGGAAGGCTAAGGCAATATTCAGAGCGAAGGCCAGGCGGCGCCGCGAACTCGCCCGGCTTCCCTTTGAGGAAAAAATCCGGATCGTCGTCCGGCTTCAGAGCATTTCCGCCGCCATCCGGAAAAATAGGCGGCGGAAAGTCTGGCCGCTTGAAGGATAATAATTTCATTTTTGGCGACGCCGGCAGGGCGAACCTCGCCGTGACAATTTTCCCCTCCGGTCGTCCGCAGAGAGCATAAATCGCGGCTCATGAGATCGCAAATGAAGTCGTGGATTGTTCTAGGCGGCTCAAAAAGCTGCCCGGCGAGCCCGGAAGAGACGAAAATAAGCCGGACCTCCTCTCCCGGGCAGAGAAGCGGCCATGAACAATACTCAGCTGAGGTCTCGGCGGCCATCCAAACTTTATGATACGCAATGGAGGAGGCCTCTCCGCGATAAAGGTCAGCTTGAGGTAGTTGCTGATCCTGTCCACGACGGCGCGGTCGGCGAGGAAGGCAGAAACAGATCATAGGTTTGTCGAAGAAAAGCGGTTCGCTACGGAATGATCCGCAACGAAGGGGAGATTTTCCTCGCCGGGGAGCACGGCAAAAAATACATCGACCGGAAGAGGCCTTCCCACAGAGACCCTGTTCGGGTATTATGGTCATGTCGATTGACCTCAACCGATCGAGCCAGAGAGCCAAGGAATTTTCGGACAGGCTTGAGGATTATATCCAAGCCTGGCTGCAGGGCCAAGCGGACGCCAGGTTCCCTGAAGGATTGCTTCCGTTAAGCAAGACCGAAACAAAGCGTGAATTTTCGGACGGCCGGTGAGGGGCGATCGGTTTCGCCGGAGCCGCGAAAAACGAGAAAGAAAGGATTCTTTTATGTCGGGAAAAAAAGCCAACCGTCTCATCCGGGAAAAGAGTCCTTACCTGCTGCAGCACGCGCAAAACCCGGTGGACTGGTATCCCTGGGGCGAAGAAGCCTTCGCCGCGGCTGAAGCGCAGGACAAGCCCATTTTCCTCTCCATCGGATATTCCAGCTGCCACTGGTGCCACGTAATGGAGCGTGAATCTTTCGAGGATTCCGCCGTGGCCGCGCTGATGAACGAGGCTTTCATCAACATCAAGGTCGATCGGGAGGAGCGTCCGGACGTGGATGATATATACATGACCGCCTGCCAGATGCTCACGGGCAGCGGTGGCTGGCCTCTCACCATCGTCATGACTCCCGCCAAGGAGCCTTTTTTCGCCGCCACTTACATTCCCAAGGAGCGGCGCTTTAACCGCTACGGGATGCTGGAGTTGATTCCGAAGATTAAAAGCCTTTGGGAAAACGACCGCGCCCGGCTGTTGGAATCGGCGCGGAAGGTGGCTGCGGCGCTCTCCCAGGCCGTCGCCAGCCCTGCCGGCGGGCCGTTACCCTCGGACATTCTGGAGACCGCTTATAACCAATTAGAAGAGAGCTATGATCGCCGCCATGGAGGGTTCGGCGTCCGTCCCAAATTCCCCACCCCTCATCATCTGATGTATCTGCTTCGTTTTTACCGGCGTCGGGGCAAGCGGCAAGCTCTGGAAATGGTAGAAACGACCTTGGAGAACATGCGCCGGGGAGGAATCTTCGACCACCTCGGTTTCGGCTTCCATCGTTACTCCACCGACGAACGCTGGCTGGTGCCGCATTTTGAAAAGATGCTCTACGACCAGGCCCTGCTGGCCATGGCTTACACCGAAGCCTTTCAGGTGACCGGAAAGGACGAATATCGGGCCGCGGTTCGGGAGATTCTGACCTACGTTCTGCGCGACATGACCGATCCCGGGGGAGGATTCTACTCCTCGGAGGACGCGGACAGCGAGGGCGAAGAGGGCAAGTTCTACCTTTGGAGCAATGATGAAATCCGTCGGGCGTTGGGAAAAAACCTCGGCGATTTCTTCATCCAGGTGTTCAGCTGCAGGGAGAATGGAAATTTTCCGGCTGAGACCACGCAGCGGCCGACCGGGGCCAACATTCTCCATTTGAGCAAACCCTTCCCGGAAATGGCCAAAGAACTTGGCCTCAGCGAAGTCGAACTGGCGCAGCGCATCGATCAGGCTCGCCGGAAGTTGTTCGCGCTGCGGGAGCGGCGGATCCATCCCCGAAAGGATGACAAAATCCTCACCGACTGGAACGGGTTGATGATAGCCGCGCTGAGCAAGGCGGCGCAGGCTCTCGGCGAGCCCGTTTACGCCGCCGAGGCCGCAAAAGCGGCGGATTTCATTATTCAAACCCTGCGCCCCCGCGAGGGGCGTTTGCTGCACCGTTACCGGCAGGGCGAGACCGCCGTCCCGGCCACCCTGGACGATTACGCGTTTTTCATCTGGGGCTTGCTGGAATTATACGAAACGACCTTCGCGGTGAAGTATCTCCAGACCGCCCTGGCACTCAACGATATTTTACGGCAGCACTTCTGGGACGAGCGCCAAGGCGGCTTCTTCTTTACTGCCGATGACGCGGAGCGGCTGCTGGTCCGGAAAAAACAAATTTTCGACGGAGCGGTTCCCTCGGGCAACTCGGTCATGGTACTTAACCTGCTGCGTTTAGCACGGATGAGCGGCGATATGGGGTTAGAAGCCATGGCGGCGAAGATCGGCGAGGCCTTTTCCACGAACGTCAGCCGCTATCCCGCCGGTTACACCTTTTTGATGGCGGCGCTGGATTTCGCGACAGGCCCGAATTACGAAGTCGTGATTGCCGGAAGGCCGGAGGCCGAGGATACCCGGGCGATGGTTCAGGCGCTTCAGCGGCGATTCATCCCCAACAAAGTGGTGCTTTTCCGATCTCTCGGGCGGCGGAATTCCGAAATCCCCCCCATCGCCGAATTTGCCCGCGCCATGAAATCCATAAAGGGTCAGGCCACCGCTTACGTCTGCCGCTCTTATGCTTGCCAGCTTCCCACGACCGATGTCAACAAGATGTTGGCCATGCTCGGCGAGAATCCCTGACCAAAGCGCGCCGGAACCTGTCAAGCCATCGGATCCTTCGAGCGAAAGCCGGACTGCGTGTCGAACACCATGTTGGCGAAGGGATGTGCCGAGAGAAGGCATATTCATGTTCCCTTCACACGGCAAGCCGATATTCTTGACAACCTTTTCGGGCCTGGCCTATGATCCGGGAGATGGAAAAAAGGAAACGAGAAAAACAGGAAGGAGAATACGGGAGAGATTCGACTCGCTCTTCGCCGGCCTATCTGGAAGAGGATTATCAGCGCGTCGTCGCCGGCGAAGTCCCGTCGCGCTTTCTCCCCGGAAGTTCGGTCGAGGTCATCCGTGAGGTCCGGCCGAAAAGAGCCATCCGCCACGTCCTTTTCGATTTCGACGGGACGCTCAGCCTGATCCGCGAGGGATGGCCCGAGGTTATGGTGGGGATGATGGTGGAAAAGATCGTAGCCACGGGAACGAGAGAACCCGTCGAGGCTGTCCACCGCCATTGTCATGAGTTTGTCATGCGGCTCAACGGCAAACAGACGATCTACCAGATGATCCAGCTGGCTGAGGAAATCAAAGCTCGGGGGGGCGAGCCGGCCGACCCGCTCGATTACAAGGCGGAATATCACGCCCGGTTGATGGAGAAGACCAGAGATCGCCGGGAGTCTCTCCGTTCAGGACGGGCCAAGCCCGAGGACTATCTTGTCGCCGGCGCGATCGATATCCTGGCCGCCATCCGGCAGAGGGAGCTCGAGATGTACCTGGCGAGCGGGACCGACCAGAAATATGTATTTGAAGAGGCCGAGCTTCTCGGGCTCGTTCATTTTTTCGGCCGCCGCATCTACGGAGCCATCGACGACTATCGAAAGTATTCCAAGAAGCTCGTCATCATGAGGATTCTCGAGGAAAACAGGGTGGACGGGTCGGTCCTTCTCGGGTTCGGAGACGGCTATGTGGAAATCGGAAACGTCAAGCAGGCGGGCGGCGTGGCCGTTGCCGTGGCCAGCGACGAGGCGGGTCGAAGCGGGAGGCCGGATCCCTGGAAGCGCGATCGCCTGATCGGAGTCGGGGCCGACCTGGTCATTCCCGATTTCAGGGATTGGGAGCCGCTTTTATCCTATTTGTTGGGCGAAGGAGGAGAGGCCGAGGATGCCCTTTGAACTTTTCGACCGTTCGCGATTGAAGCTCAAGCCGCTGGCCGAACGGGAGCACGATTTGACCCGCGACATTTTGATTTACCCGGGAAGTCCCTACGAGCCGTGCGACCATCCGGCTCTTCCCATCCTGGCCGAGAGGATCGTTCAGGCGCGGAAGAATAGGCGGTCGGTCATCCTGATGCTCGGGGCTCACGTCCTGCGCCGGGGCGCCGGGCCTCTGCTCATCGATCTCATGGAGCGGCGGTTGCTGAGCCACATCGCGCTGAACGGCGCGGGAGCGATTCATGACTATGAGCTCGCCTTGATCGGTCGGACCTCGGAAAGCGTGGCCAGATATGTCAGGACAGGAGAGTTCGGCCTGTGGCAGGAAACGGGAGGAATCAACGTCGCGGTCCGAGAGGGCGACCGGGATGGGATCGGTTTTGGAGAAGCGGTCGGACGGGCGATCGTCCGGGAAAGTTTTCCTTATGCCGAGACAAGCGTTCTCGCCGCTGGCTTCCGCCTCGGCGTGCCCGTGACCGTCCATGTGGCTTTCGGCCAGGATATCATCCATGAACATCCCAACTTCGACGGAGCGGCTGCCGGCGCCGCAAGCGACCGGGATTTTCTCATTCTGACTCAGAGCATCTGCGGCCTCGAGGGAGGCGTCCTGCTCAACATCGGGACGGCGGTCATGGGTCCGGAAGTTTACCTCAAGGCTCTAACGATGGCCCGGAATGTCGCTTGCCAGGAAGGCCGGGAGATCCGGCATTTCACCACGGCGGTCTTCGATTTGGTCCGCCTTGACCAGGCCGATCTCCGGCGGGAAGCGCCCAAAAACGACCCGAGCTATTACTTTCGTCCTTACAAGACCGTTCTTGTCCGAACCGTTGCCGACGGCGGAGAAAGCTTCTATGTCCGGGGCGATCATCGGAACACGGTGCCGACCCTTTATCATCAGATTGTGGAGAAAGCGAAATCATGAATCCTTCCAGACTCAAGGAAATCGTCGATCGGTTTCCCGATTGCCGGATTGCCGTCCTGGGGGATTTTTTCCTCGATAAATACCTCGACGTCGACCCGGCCCTGGCCGAGATTTCGGTCGAGAGCGGCAAGACGGCCCATCAGGTGGTTTCCATCCGGACGAGCCCGGGCGCGGCCGGCACGATCGTCAACAACCTGGTTTCCCTGGGCGTCGGCGAACTTCATGTTATCGGCATGACGGGCGATGACGGCGAAGGCTACGAGCTGCGCCGGGATCTCCAACGGCTCGGCTGCCGGATCGAGGGCCTGCTCAAGATTCCGGAGAGGTTCACTCCGACCTACCTGAAGCCGAGAGATATTTCCAATCCCAGCCTTTTCGGCGAACACGAGCGCTACGACACCAAGAACCGGCGGCCGACGCCGATCGAAGTGCAGGAAAAAATCATCGGCCATCTGGAGCGGCTGATGCCCCGTCTCGACGGCCTGGCGGTCCAGGACCAGGTGGAGGAGGAAGATTGCGGCGTGATCACCGCGCGGGTCAGGGAATTTTTGGCCGAGCTTGCCCGGCGCTATCCGGAAAAGTTCTTCTGGGCCGACAGCCGGTCGAAAATCGGCCTCTTTCACGATGTGATGATCAAGGTGAACACCCGCGAGGCGGTTCGACAGATCTTCCCTTCGGGAGTGGAAGAGGAAGATGAAGAAATCATCATCCAGGCCCTCGCCGCGTTGCGTCAGCGAACCGGACGGCCGGTCTTTGTCACCGCGGGCCAGAAGGGCATCTGGATCAGCGATCCGGCACCGGCTCTTGTTCGGGGGGTCAAAGTCCCTGAGCCGACCGATCCCACGGGGGCGGGGGACAGCGCCACCGCGGGCGGCCTCCTCGCTCTTTGCGCCGGCGCGAGCCTCGAGGAGGCGGCGCTCCTCGCCAACCTCGTGGCTTCGATCACGGTCCAGGAGCTGGCGACCACCGGGACCGCGGCGCCGGAGGAGCTGGCGCCGAGGCTGGAGATGTGGCTCAGCCAAAAATGAAGGGAGGAGCGGCCATGAAGTTTGTCGTCGATTATCTTGAGGCTCTGAAGGATACGCTTGCCGGGCTCGATCCGCATTCGATCTGGAAGGCGGTCGGCTGGCTGAAAGAAGCCCGGGACAGCGGTCGGACGGTTTTTATCTGCGGTAACGGCGGCAGCGCTTCGATCGCTTCGCACCTGGCGGTGGATTTTGTCAAAGGGGCCTCTTACGGCCGCCCGTCGCGTTTCAAAGTGATCAGCCTGGCCGACAACCTGGCCACTCTTACCGCCTACGCCAACGACGTCAATTATGAGTGCGTGTTCGTCGAGCCGCTCCGCAACTTCGCCCAGAAAGGCGATCTCCTTTTGGCCATCAGCGGGAGCGGCGAGAGCCCGAATGTCTTAAAGGCGGTCGAATATGCCAACAGCATCGGCTGTCGGACGATCGGAATGACCCGGGCGGATGGGGGCCGTCTCAAGGATCTCGTCGCGCTCCATCTCGGCGTCCCCGGCCGCCATATGGGACGGCTCGAAGACGGCTTCATGATCATCGGCCATATCCTGACCTATGCCTTCATGGAAGGCGCCGCCGGATGATCAGCCTTTTCTCGGCTTGAACAGGCCTTGGCGGTTCGCCCCCAGCAAGCCCGCTCTCACCAGGTCCCGATCAGCCGGCGAAAGCGAGCGGATCATCGCCGGCGAGAGGACTGGGATGTGTTTGACGGCATTGAGCTTGTCGCCGATATACTCCAAATCTTCGTCGGTCGTCATCCAATGGCGGTTGTCGAATCGGGAAAGATCGAGAGGAAGAGAATAACTTCGCATCGTCTTCTGGCCGATGGGGTTGAAATAGACGTCGAAATAGGACATCACGAGCTCGCGCAGGCTCCGGTAGACGGGCTCGCGGAAACGAAGGACGGTGTAGTTGGATTTGGCGACGGCTCCCCAGTGATTTCGCTCTTTGAAGACGGCGAGGACATGGTCGTCATCGTTCCAGGAGCGGATGTCGACGAGGAGCGGCGGATGACCGAGCCAGCGCAGGGCGGCGGCGGCGAAGAGGGCGCCCTCGAAGCAGTGCGCTTTCTTCTCCCTGATCACCCAGCGGGGCGAACGGGCTCCGTAGTCGGAATCATAGTCCAGGCGGTTGAGGTAATTCTGGATCCTGGCGGGAGAAGAGAGTTTTGCGAAGAGCGCGATTTCTGTCCTTGTCCAGTCATTCCCCGGCGCTTTCTTTTTCTTTCGGCTTCTCATTGTCGCTCGGGCCTCTTTTCCGGCTTTCTTCAATAAACTTTTTAATGAGAAGACCGTCGAGTATCAAGGCTCGCCGGGGATCCCTGGTTTCTTGAAAAATTCCGCCGCCGGGATGATCCGGACGTTCTCCGGCCTGACATGGAGCGGATAGGCCTGGATGATCAGATCCTCATCGAGAATGTTTTTCGGCATATTCGGGTTGGCATAGGTGATGGGAGAAGGAAGGTTTTCGACCAGGGCCTTTTTCAGGCCTTCGGCGTCCTGGGTGATGACGGCGATATCGAGGTTTTCGAAATTGAGGTATTTCCTGATGGCGCGGTTGACGTCCTGGCGGTTGACTTTCGCCAGCTCGGCCTGAGCTTCGGCCAGAAAATCCTTATAGCCGTAATAGTGGGAGTCAATCTGCCAGCCGAGCCGCTCATCGAGGGTCTGCGCATAGAGCTTGGTGTAATTCAGGAGATAGGTCCTGGTGAGCTCGAAGCGTTCCTCGGAAATTCCCTCCTCGATGAGCTTTCTCAATTCCCGCAGCGCCTGACGGATGACGAAGTGGCGGTTGGAGTTGGCCAGCGGCCTGATCCAGATGGAAAAATACTGCTGCTGGCGGCAGTAATTCGTATCGGGGAATTTGTCCCGGCCCTGGACGAAGTGCTCGATGTAGGCGTAATCGCCGTAGTTTTGACCCCGTTCCTCGCGAATTTTCTGAAAGAGATGGGAGAGGTGCTGGCGGTGCTCGCCGAAATGCGCCCCGGCGATCCAGAGAGCGAAGAAATCCCGGTCGGCACGGGTCAGGTCGATCGGGAATCCCATGGAAATCGCCGTAGCCGGAGTCTGTTTCTCCGCCAGAATGAATCGAAGGCCGTCGGGTCGCCGGGTTTTCGGCAGGCTGAGGCGCGGCGTGAAGCTTTCCGGGAGGACAGAAAAATCGGCGGCCATCCTGTCCGGGAAATCGGGCGGATACCCTCCGGCCAGGCCGATGACGAGATTACCCTGGACCATCTGGTCCTTATAGAACGCCTTGACTTCGTCGAGCGTGATCCCTTCGACCGTTTCCACGCTCCCGGCGTCGTGATGGCCGTAGGGATGGCCTTCGTAGAGCATCAGGTTCAGAATTTCCTTGCCGAATTGCTCGTCCATGTTGCCGACCAGCGTCTTCCGGAGGAAATTGAGCTGGTTGGTCTTGAGGCGGATAAAATCGTCCTCTCTGAACCCGGGGTCGAGCAGCATTTCCTTGAAGACGGCATAAAATTTTTCCAGGTTGTCGCGGTGGATCGTTCCCGAAAAGACGGACATTTCTTTGTCCACCCGAAGGCTGATCGTCGCGGCCAGCGGATAGAACAGGCGGGCGATTTCCTGGTAGGATTTCGTCCTCGTTCCTCCGTTCGCCAGCAGATTGAATGTCAGATAGGCCAGGCCTTCTTTGTTCGTCGGGTCGTTGGCCGAACCGACCTTGAGAAGAACCTTGAGGTGAATGAGAGGCTGGCCCTCGACAGGCAAGAGTTCTGTGCTCAGCCGGTTCGGGTTCTGTTTGCCGCAGGCGGCAGCGAGACCGATGATTCCGACGAGGAAAATTCCCAGCCAGGGATAGGGAGCGAGTTTTTTCATTGGGTTTTTCCTCCGCTCAGAGTGGCGATCGTACAGTTTTCCTTAACGAAATATTTCTTCGCCATGATCATGATGTCCTCCGGCGTGATCCGGTCGTAGAGTCGGAAAAGACGATTGAGCGTCCCGGGGTCGGCGGTCAGGCTGAGATAGCCGACGAGCGTCCCGGCGAGGCCGTCCGTCGTCTCGAGGGCGCCGGCCATCGTGTACCTGCGGTTGGATTTGATCTCGGCCAGCCTGTCGGAGGCCACCGGCTCCGCCTTGAATCGTTCGATTTCCTGAAAAATCTGGCTCTCCACATAAGGCAGGTCCTCGTCTTTCTTGACGACCGCCTGAATGGTGAAGAGATAGGGGTCGCGCCGGTCGGGGAAACTCGCCCCGAGGGACTGACATTTTTGCTCCTCGACAACGAGCCTCTGGACGAGCGGCGAGGAACGGGAGAAGGCCGCTTCGGCCAGGAGGTCGAGCGCCGCTTTGTCGATCTTCTCATCGGAATAAGCCGGGCCGTGGAAAGCGACGGCCAGCCGGGGAAGGGTCGGCGTCGGCCAGGAATAATGAACTCTTTTCATCTCGGTCTGGGGCGGCTCGAGCGGCGTTTCCAGAATGTAGTTGGATCTTTCCCAGTCGCCATAATATTTTTTCACCATCTCCATCAACTGGGCGTGATCAAAATCACCGGCGACGAGGAGGATCGTTTGGTCGGGGGCATAGAATCGTTTTTTGAACAGCCGGCTGTACTCATACTGGTTGGGCATGTCCTGAATATCGGCCAGGTAGCCGAGAGTCGTGTGTTTGTAGGAATGTCGGACGAAGGCGGCGTCGCGCAGGGTTTCGGCCAGGCGCCGCTCCGGGCTCGAGACGCTGGCGTAATATTCGCCTTCGATGACCGGAGCTTCGGTCTTGAGCATCTCTTCATCATAGAAAAGGTTGATGAAGCGATCGGCTTCGGTTCGGACGACGGCTTCCAGGTTTTCCCGCCCGGCGAAGACGACAAAATAACAGGTCAGGTCATCCGAGGTAAAGCCGTTTGTCCCGGCTCCCAGGCGGGTCAGGAAATCGTCGTACGCCGGACGGGGGATCGCCTTTGTCCCTTTGAACATCATGTGCTCGAAGAAGTGGGCGAAGCCCGATTTTCCGGGCTCGACCTCATTTCGCGACCCGGCGCGGACGATCGTGTAGTAAGAGATGATGTTCGGGTTATTCAGCGGAATGGAGACGATTCTCAGCCCGTTCTCGAGCTCTTCGACCTTCCACGAGTAGGGGAAAATGTCCGAGTTCTGTCCCGGAAGAGGCGGGACGAGAAGGAAAGATAAAACGAACACTAAGGCGCCAAGCTTCAGCATGAAGGAAGCCTCCTTTGTTTTTTCGGAGCGAACCTCAGGAGAAATTCGACTCCGTGTCTATTCCGGGCGGCCGTTTTTCGGCCGGCCTTGTTTTCTTTCCCCGCGTTTCATCCAGCCGCGTCGAAAGACGCGCCGACGGTCTTTGGGTGTGTAAGGCTTGATATCCAAGACCGGCGTTCCCTCGAGCATGTCCACACCCGAGACGTGAAGAATGTTTCCGCGGCGGCCGCGGAGGCGAACGACGGTCATGCCGATGGGGTTGGGACGGTGGGGCGATCGGGTAGAAAAAATTCCTCTGGCCTGCGTTTGAAAGGGCGGTGTCGCCCTGAGCTTGCCGGCCCTGGAGCGGTGAAAAGCAAAGAGAACGATGAGATGAGAAAAGCCGTCGATGTCTTTCAGGCCGGCGGAATAAGGCTGAAAAATCTCGATCTCCCCGGCGATCCTGGAGAACCCTCCCGGACGGACATTCCTCGACGGGTCGATATCTTCCGGGTTCTTGAACGGCGAGTGGATAACTCCGATAGGCTGAAAAATAATCTTCTCCGGGATACGTTTGTTCACGGCCGGCCTCGCTGCTCCGTCGGGCGAACAGTCTGCCGACATTCGGCTCAAATGGTGGTCAGCCACTTCTTGTAGGGCTTGATTTTTCCTCGGACGGCGTCCAGATAGGCGTTTCTCAACCGGGTGGAAATCGGTCCCGGCTTTCCGTCGCCGAGCCGGTAGGTCTTCGGCTTGACCTGCGGCCGGGAGCCGTCCTGGACATGAGTGATGGCTACGACCTCGACCGCCGTTCCGGTGAAAAACGCCTCGTCGGCCTGAAAAAATTCCTCTTTCCGAATGGGCCCGATGCGGGTCTTGATTCCAAGATCCCGGGCGATCTCGATCAGGCTCGTTCGGGTGATGCCTTCGAGAATGGACTCGGTTTTGTCGTTTGTCTTCAGCACCCCGTTTTTATAGATGAAAATGTTTTCTCCCGGACCCTCGGCGATTCGCCCTTCGAGGTTGAGGAAGACGGCTTCGTCGCAGCCGCGGCTCCTGGCTTCGAGACCGCAGATCGTCGATTGGATATAGGCGCCGCCGAGCTTGGCCGTCATGTCGAGCTGGCTGTGATGGATTCTCTTCCAGGGGAGAAGATAGACACGGACGCCGTTGACGGCTTTTTCTCCGAGATAGGCGCCCCATTCCCAGGTGGCGACGGTGAGCTCGACCGGACAGAATTTGGGGACCAGGCCGAGATTCCCGTAAGCAAAATAAAGAAGAGGACGGATGTAAGCCGAGCCGAGGCGGTTTTTCCTGATCGTCTCCTTGATGATTTCGGCGACCTCTCTTTTGGTGTAAGGGACTTTCATTTTGGCCACGGCGGCGGAGTGGAAGAGACGGTCGACGTGCTCCCGAAGACGGAAGATGGCCGGACCCTGGTCGGTTTCGTAGGCGCGGATGCCCTCGAAGACCGAACTGCCGTAGTGGAGGGCATGGCTCATCGGATGGAGATGAGCTTCGGACCAATCGTAAAATTTCCCTTCGTGCCAGTAGAACCGGGCTTTGGGAAAATGGGTCGTCTCGTACATCAATCTTTCCTCCGCTTATGAGATTGATAAAATTGAGCTGAAGAGGCAGGCCCCCCTCGAATCACGGGAGAGTTCGAATGGCTCGAAACGATCTCTTCTGAAGGCGATCCCTCTTTCTTAAGGACTTAGGTTAGCACAATTTTAATCCAATGAAAACAAGAAATTATTCATCGGCCTGCTCGTTCGATTGATAGAAGAGGGCTCGGCCGTGTTTAAGGCGGCGGATCCGGCCCCGGCATTCGAGGAAGTCGAGGTGGGCGAGAAGCCGGGCCTCGTTTTCCCCGAGGGCGACCGCCATATCTTTCAAGGTCACCGGTCGTCTTCTCGCCATCGCCAGAATGGCCGAGCGGATTTCCTGTTCGGTTCCGGGGCGGGCTTTCTTTTTGAATTCGGCGATGATCTCGGCCCGTTCTCCAAGGGTCCGCTTGATTTTTTCGAGCGCCGCGGGAGAGAGCGGTCGGGCCTTCTTTTCAGCCGGGGGGCGGACGACGGTGTTGAGATGAATCTTGTCCGGGTGGATGCGGGATATCGCTTTCTTCAGGGCCGAGATCGCCGAGGCCGAGTCGTTGACTCCCTTGATGAGCATGACCTCCAACCAGATCTGCCCCTTGAATTGACGCCGGAATTTTTCCAGCCCGGAGATGATTTCATCGATTTTCATGGAGGCAGGAGGCCGGTTGACCTTCCTGAACAAGGCCGGTGTCGCCGCATCGAGCGAGGGGGCGACGACATCCGCCTCGAGAAGGGCCCGGCGGACGAGTGGGCGGGAAAGGAGAGTGCCGTTGGTCAGGACGGCCACTGGAATCGAGGTCAGGCTCTTGATCCGGCGGATGACACGGCCGAGGAGGGTATTCAACGTCGGCTCTCCGGAGCCCGAAAAGGTCACGAAGTCGATGGGCCGGCGGCTCCGCAGGGCTTCCCGGACCTGAGCCAGGATTTCTTCTTCTTGATAGAAACTTGCCCGACGGGAGGTCTTGCGCCGGGTCCTTCCGAGCTGGCAATAGATGCAGCTCAAAGAGCAGTGTTTGAAAGGGATGATGTCTACGCCCAGAGAAAATCCGAAGCGGCGCGACGGCACAGGCCCATAGACGTGCCGGACAGCCGTCTTTTTTCCTGCAGTCCCACGGGCGGCGCTCCGGGATGTCCGCATCCTCTTTGACGCGGCTCGGCGGGGCAAGCGTCGATCCAAGCTTTTGCGCTTTAGCACTTGTTTTGATAAAGCGAAATAAACCGGCCGAGCGAGCGGTCGTAGGTCCTTTCGACGGCATCAGGAAACAAGCAGGCCGGGAGTTCCCGCTGCGCCCAATGATAGGCCAGGCATTCGCAGCAGAGGCCCTTCCGGCTGCAGGGTTCGTAGGAACAATTGCAGTTTTTCAGATTCTTCTCGCTCCGGCATTTGTCCATCGTCGAATCTCCTGAGTCCGCCGCTTCGATCTGAAATCTTCGCGGAGACGTGATAAAAACCGAAGCTAAAGAATAGATGACGGGAAGCGAAAAGGCAAGTCGGCCGCGTTCGTTCTAAGAAAATCCCGCGCCGGCAAATCCTTCCAGGCTGTGGGTCCGCCCGTTGTCATCCTCCCGCTGTTCCGGTATACTGACCGGGAGACCGAGGAAATGCCGATGGCGAAAAAATCGTACGGAGAGAAAGAAGCGAGAGCGGGACTCAAGGCCCGCCTGCCGCACCTCGAGACGTTTCCCAACCAGTTTCCCGATTACGAAATCTGCATCGAGATTCCGGAGTTTACTTCCGTTTGTCCCAAGACCGGCCAGCCCGATTTCGGGCTGATCAGGATCCGCTACCGACCCAGGAGTTCCTGCCTGGAGCTCAAGTCGCTGAAAAATTATATCCAGGGCTACCGGAACTTGGGGATTTTCTACGAAAATGCGGTCAACCGGATTCTGGAAGATATCGTCGCCGCCTGCCGTCCTTCGAGCGCCGTCGTGACCGGCGAGTTCAACCCGAGAGGAGGAATCAAGTCCGTTGTCGAAGCTCGCTATCCGCGTTCCGACCAAAACCCGAAATCATAGCAGATACCCTTTTCTTCCGTTGCGCCGTGGCGAATAACGAAAATTCCAGCCGCTTCGGGACCACCGACCTCCTGATGCTTCTGGCCGTCCTGTTTTGGGCGGTCAATTTCTCGGTCATCAAGATCGCCCTGCGCGAATTTTCTCCTCATGGTTTCAACGGCCCCCGGTTGACGATCGCCTCGTTGCTCCTCCTCCTTTTTCTTTATAAAAAGGAAGGCCGGATTTCGGTGCGCAAGCAGGACTTCTGGCTTCTCGCTGGGCTGGGAATCATCGGCAACACCTTCTATCAGGTCCTGTTCATCAACGGAATCAGCCGAACCACGGCCTCGACGACATCTCTGGTCATGACGGTGACGCCGATCCTGATTGCCTTGATGAGCGCTGTCTTTATCGGGGAG
>Ga0185342_1000648_pt1 | contig 16722 bp, 16 predicted proteins | sample ConPoolayeEmetaG_FD_128045 | JGI IMG/M metagenome (GOLD analysis project Ga0185342, IMG submission 128045) | Hot spring microbial mat communities from California, USA to study Microbial Dark Matter (Phase II) - Cone Pool mat layer E metaG... ...
AGGGTGTAGAAAGCGTGTCACCGCAGCCTCGGAAAGTGTTCATGAAGGTGAAAGAGACCATTCCAAACCTCGAAGTGTACAAAAGACTTTTTATGCCCGTTCCTTTTAGTGAATATAAAGGGTACTAAGTGTAAGTAGGAGGAGAGAATACTGTGGATGTTTTTGAGGCTATTAAAACAAGGAGAAGCATCCGACGTTATAAGTCAGAAAATGTTTCTGAGGAGCAAGTCAAAAAACTGTTGGAAGCGGCAATCATGGCTCCCTCGGGAGGAAACATGCAACCTTGGGATTTCATTATCGTTAGGGACGAGACGCAAAAGAAGGCTCTAGCCAGAGCCGCTCTGGGACAAATGTTCATTGCCAGCGCCCCCGTAGTCATAGTAGTTTGCGCAAATAAGCCTCGAACCGCTAAAAGATATGGTGATAGAGGAGCAGAGTTTTACTGCCTTCAGGACACAGCGGCAGCAACGCAAAACATACTGCTAGCTGCTACAGCTATGGGATTAGCAGGATGCTGGGTGGGCGCCTTTAATGATGAAGCAGTGTCCCACGTTTTAAAACTTCCCGAATACATAAGACCAGTTGTAATACTGCCCATTGGCTTCCCCGCAGAATCTCCAAAAGCGCCTCCACGCATACCGCTAGATGAACTTATACATTACGATAGGTGGTGACAGACCCTCAACTTTCAAGTGGTGGAGCTATTTTAGCATTCCATACTCCCTTAGAAAATTTTTGTCTGAGTCTGAAACATTGCTTCCAAGAAAGTTTGTTCCCTCCACTGTGAGTTCTATTACAGTGTATCCATTCTGTGATGAGAATATTTTTACAAATCCTTTCTCCTTAAGTTTTTTTAGTGAGGATAAAATTAGTTGTTCTAGCTGGGAATCTTTAAATGCAAGGCTTCCATCTGGCTTGTGAAAGTCGGGAATTCGCCTCAAAGTTTTCTGAAGAGAGGTTAGTGAGCGTTTTCCGGAATCTGAGGGGTTGGAATAAAGCCACAAAAGAATTAGCCAGTCAATAAAGGAGAGACTGGAATCAACCCCTAATAGTTTGCGGGCGATGATGCTAATCGAAGGCATAACGAGCACCAAGAAAAATACCGCAAAAAATCAACCATAAACCTTTTGGTTAACGCTCTGGAAATTTATTCTGGAAGTTTAGGTCTCTTTGGGCACCAATTTGGCAATTATGGGTTCCACTGGTATTCTGTGCATTTTGAAGCCTAGTTTTTTGGGCTCCGCTCCCATAAGTAGAGCCAACAGTTGGGATAGGTGTATTACGGGAATTGGGTTTTCCAGCATTTCAACATCTAGAAGGTTTCCCTGATACTTGTCCAAAACATTAAGACAGTAGGGGCATATGACCACTATAGCCTCCGCATAGGCGTCTGACAGGCTATCGAGCTTCTTCTGAGTAACAGCGTAGGAAATGGTTTTGTGTACTGTTTGCTGTATTCCTCCAAACCCACAGCACAAAGTTTTTTCAGTGTACTCTACAGGGATTCCACCCAGTTTCCCAACCATTTCCTCTATGAATGAGGGATTTTCCACACTGTCTAATCCCTTTTTTCCATTAACATGTGAATAGTGGCAACCGTAGTGTACCGCCATTCTTAGTTCTCCGAGGCTAAAAGTTATCTTTTGTAGTATTTCATTCATTTTCTTGTAAAAGAAGTCTGCTATGTGAATAACTTCCACTTTTTCAAATTTTTTCCCAATCTTCTTGAGAATCTTGTCCGTCTGGAATTTTATCTGAGGATCCTCCATTAAGGCCTCAGCCACATAGAAGGAGGAATAGCATCCATTACAATCCGTGATAACGTAAGGCGTTTTTTCAAATATAATGCTGGAGTTTCTTCCCACGAGACAAGTGAGCACAGTATCAGCATTTAAAGAGCTAAATTCAGGGGTTCCGCAGCAGGTCTGATCATCACTCACCGCATAGTTAACACCCAACTTTTCAAGCACAAATCTGGTGGCTGACTCAATCCCGGGATAAAAATTATTTATAAAACAACCCCTAAAATAGAAAAAGACACCATTACCAGGAATCCTTTCCAATCTTTGCACATTCACCAATCAACAATCCCCCTTAATAGTTTTCTGAACACTCCCTTGCTTGCTTCACACTCTCATTCAACTTCTCCAACCCCTCTCTAAACCCTGTCTCCTTCAAAATAACTTTTAACTCCTCCATAGCCCTACCTGAAACCTCATATTTCTCAGGCAGACCCATCTCCAGCCGCATCTCAGCCAACTCCCTCTCCGCCTTTTTAGGATCCAGCCTAGCATAATCCCGGGGACTAATCGACAACCCACTTTCCAATAGATTCCTACCCACACCACTCAAGATTTCCACCAAATCCCAACCATAGCCCCTCTCCAAAGCCATCCTCCTCAGCCGAGAAATAATGTAAGGTATCCCTATTCTCCAAGGACACTTATTCATACAGAAGAAGCATTGAAAACAGTACCAAACCTCCTTGCTGCTTAGAACCTTCTCTTCCTCACCTAGCGCCACATCATAAATAATTTTTCTAAAATTAAAACTGGAATTCCTACTAGCTACACAATCTCCAACACAGGCCCCGCAAGAGAAACAGCATTCTATTTTTTTGCTATCTAGCCCTGCTACTCTGTCGAAGAATTTCCAACTCCATTTTCCTGAGGATAATGCCGTGTTTCCGTTTGTTGTCACTGAGCTACCTCCAGTTCCTTCTTCAAACGTTCTATGACCTTTTCTGTTTTGCCCTTCTCTGTGAGCATTCTTGTGCTCTTCTCCTTAAGGAAGTCTCTGGCCTTTTTTATACGCTGAGATAGTTTTTCCCTCATCTCCTCTGTCAGCTCTGGAACCTGCAGCTCGGGGATGGTGGGTTCTTCCTCCTCTATCTTTTCAATTTTCACTATGCGTATTTTGGGCATCTTTTCGGCTTTACCCACCAGTTTCAAGAATGTTTGTTCCCACATTCTGCTCCAAGGGGTTTCATTCGGCTTTGTGTATCGAACATCCTTTCTTATGACTTCTATTATTTTTTCTGGGCAGGCATTTTGACAGGCTCCACAGAAACCACAGAAATCTTGGTTGAAGGCTATCTTGTCAAATTTCTCCTTCTCTTCCATAGTTTCAGGGATAAACCACACCTTCGAGGGGCAAATGTTTAGACAGGCTTTACAGCCCACAGGGTCGCATTTCTCTGGGTGGTGTAGGCGAATTTCTCCCTCAAAGGCCTTTGTGACCCGTATCGCGTCTCTTGGACAAGCGGCTTTACACCAACCACAGGTTAAACACTTCTCCCTATCTATTCTTATTTCCCCAGACCACTCTAAATCTTTTATTTCCCTATCAACCTCGGTTTTACAATTAACTTTGATTGCTTTGTCTGGACATATTTTTTCGCAGAGCCCACAGTAGTCGCACTCATCCTCCACCACTCTGATATCATATCCGGGAGCAGGATTATTTGGGGTTACATCTCTCCAGCTAATCTCTATAGCTTTGCAAAGCCTTTCACAGAGTCCACAGTAGGTACATTTTTCTTTGTCTATTGTAATCTCTCCCTCTATTTTACCCGGCTCCTTCCCGTAGATAACCAAGTCCTCCTTTTTGGGAACCTTAAGATCAGCAGTAATAGACTTATTGGGGCAAGCATGTTCACACAAAACGCAAGGAATACACTTCTCCTTGTCTATTTCAATGTCCTTTAGAAACTGGGGATAGTCAGGATTTTCTTGAATGTACTGGTCATCCATTTTAAGCTTCATAGCCTTTGTTAGGCAAACCGCAGAGCACAAACCGCAGTAGGAGCACTTGTTCTGATCAACCATCACTTTGGGAGCATCTATCTCCCCCATTGCAATCTCAGGTATTGGCCCCAGCTCTATGGCATCACAGGGGCAGACCAATTTGCACAAGCCGCAACCCGAACATCTTGAAGCGTCATAGTCCAGTGTTTTCTTCAGCTTCTCAGTATTCCATTTAAAAATTAGTCTGTCGTCCTGCACATCCATTGTAATTTCCAATTCTACACGATCACTCAAAATAAATCCTCCTTATGTGGTCTTTTCAAAAAGCTCCGCTCCAATTGTGGGTAGGCTACGCAGCTCCTCAGTGAACTCCTTTATCACCATGGCAAACTTTTTACCCTCCGACGCTGAAGCGCTTTCCAGCCGCAGTCTTCTAGGATTAATTCCAATGGATTTAAGCATCTCACTCAGAACCTCCACTCTACGCTGGGTTTTCAGAAAACCTGTCCGGAAGTGGCAGTCCTGAGGGTAGCAGCCCATTATGAGTACTCCATCTGCGCCCTTTTCAAAAGACTCAAGTACAAACTGGGGATTCACCCTCCCGCTGCACATAACCCATATGGGACGCACATTAGTGGGATACCTTATCTTGTTAAGCCCCGCGGTATCTGCAGCCTCATAAGCACAATAATTGCACAGAAATGCTACTATAAGTGGATACTCCTTTTTATCCTTCAAGGCGGCATCTATCTGACCCAGTATCTGTGCATCTGTAGATATGGGAATCTGTAGTGCCCCCGACGGACAAGCCGCAGCACAAGCACCACAACCCTCACAACCAGCAGCGCTTATACTCACTCCCTCTTTGTCAATGGAGATTACCCCCCTATCACAAGTCGTGGCACATATGCCACATTTGAAACACTCTTCAGGATCCAAAACTGGAACGTAGGGTTCAATTTCCACCTCTCCCTTTGAAAGCAAAACGGCAACCTTAGCCGCCACTGCCCCGGCTTGAGAAACGCTGTCTTGGATATCCTTAGGGCTCTGAGCGCACCCTGCAACGTAGATTCCAGATATTTGGGTCTCAACCGGTCTCAGCTTGGGGTGGCGTTCAAGGATGAACCCGTCACTACTTAGGGGAACCCCAATTTTTGACAGAAGCTTCTCCTGATCCTTTGGAGGCGATAAGCCCACGGAGAGAACCACAAGATCTGCTTCCACCTCCACAGGCCGCCCCATCAATGTGTCTTCTGCCCTCACTATGAGATTCTTACTTTTTGGGTTCTCTATTATTTTGCTAACCCTTCCTCTAATGAATCGAATCCGATACTCACTTATAGCATCATTGTAAGCCTCCTCGAATCCCTTACCAAAAGTCCTGATATCTTGATAAAAGACGTATACCTCGGAATCAGGAATGTGATCCTTTACTTCTTTGGCTTCCTTCACCGCGTAGGTACAACACACCCGAGAGCAGTAAGGTTTACCGATACTCTCATCCCTAGAACCCACACACTGAACAAAAACAACCCTTTTGGGAGGCACGCCGTCTGAGGGTCTAACAACGGCTCCCATGGTGGGTCCTGAGGCGCAAAACATCCTCTCCAGTTCTAGACTGGTGACCACATTATCGAACCTTCCATATCCATAATTGTCCTTAACTGTGGGGTCAAAGGTGTCAAAGCCAGTAGCGAGTATTATCGCTCCAAAATTGTTCTCAATTATCTCCTCCTTCTGGTTCAGATCTACTGCTTCCCGATTACAAACTCCTTCACAGCTTCGGCAACCAATGCAATGCTCCGGATCAATGGTGTAAACTGTTGGGGTAGCCTGAGGGAAGGGCATATATACAGCTTTTCTCATTCCCAGTCCACAGTCAAACTCGTTGGGAACCTCAATTGGGCAGTAGTCGGCGCAGATGCCACAACCCGTGCATTCCTCCTCCTTTATGTATCTTGGCTTCTTCCTTATTTTCACCTTGAAGTTGCCTATCCAGCCTGATACGCTTTCTACTTCGGCGTAAGTTATTAACTTGATTTTGGGGTGTCTGTTGGCTTCCACCATTAGGGGTGCCAGTATACATATGCTGCAGTCGTGGTAGGGAAAGACCTTGTCCAACTGGGCCATATGGCCTCCAATACTGGGATTTTTTTCAACCAGGTATACTTCATATCCCATGTCCGCGAGGTTTAGAGAGGCGGTTATTCCTGTAACTCCTCCCCCTATGACCAGAACTCTCCTCTCCACGGGTACGGTGTGTATGGGTTGGGGTTGCATTAGTCGCGCCCGCTCAATAGCCATTTTTATGAGGTCTTCTGCCTTTTTCGTGGCTCTTATGTTGTCTCCTCTATGAACCCAAGAGCACTGTTCCCTTATGTTGGCTATGACTAACAGATACTTGTTGAGACCAGCTTCCTCTACGGCTTCACGGAATAGTTTTTCGTGAAGTTTGGGTGTGCAGGACGCCACAACTACCCTTTCCAGTTTTTCTTCCCTAATTTTATCAATAATTAGTTTAAGGCCGGGGTCAGAACACATGTAGGTATAATCTTCAACATGAACGTTTGACAATTTTTTGAGAGATTCAACGAGACTGGGCACATCAACTACACCAGCAATGTTTGAGCCACAGTGACATATGAAAACTCCAACCCGGGGAACTTCAACCATTACTCTTTACACCTTCTCATATTGAGGGAACAGTGCCCAGAAAAAATAAGCCCGCAAACCCAACATTCTTCCAAGGAACGGTGACTCATCACATTTATAAATTTTCCACCAAAATTATCCGCCCAATAAAACTTCAACGGGCAAAAACCCAGAATGTTACATTAGCCAAGATTTAAAGTATGCAGACTGATTCAAAAAATATTTTTATTACTAAAATGTGGGAAGAGAAATTCACGTGTTCCAAGTTATTATTAGCTGCGTTCAGAAATTGCAAATTTTGGGGGTTACTTTTAATTCTTATTCCTTGATTTTTCTCAGCACTAAACAGTTCTCTATATCTATTATTCCTTTTATGCCTCTAACCTTTTCTATGAAATCGTTGAGTTCAGAGAGACTGTTGACATTAACTTTCATGATTAAGCCGCATCCCCTCGTCAAAAGGTGTGCTTCCTCCACTTCTTTAAATTCGGCAAGCCTATCCACTATTTCGTTCAATCTGTGTGTCGCTGGTTGCACCGTCACAATTGAGGTTATCCTATTCTCAAATGGTTCCGGGTTCAGTACCACTGTAAACTTTTTAATTATGCCCTTATCAACCAATCTTTGAATCCTTTTTCTGACGGTGGCAATGCTCAGGTTAAGCTCCTCAGCAATATCTTTAATCGGTTTTCTACTATCCTCTGAGAGTATCCTAATCAGCTTTTCGTCTACATCATCCAGCTTTATCATTGCCTGAAAACCTCGTTTTTAAATTTAATATAGGTAACTCAAAGTGTTTGGTTCCAGTTCCGGCATTTAGAATAAATTTAAGACTAACATTTAAGATAATATCCCCTCTGTTTTAGATTTCGGCCAGGTCTAAGGCTTATAATTATAAATCTATATAGGCTTACCCAAATTTTGGAGGTGCTTTTCCATAGCAATAGTATTTTTAGTAAGAAAAATTAAGCATTTTATTGCATAGTTTTGTCCAGTGTGGGGCGAGGGGTACTAAATCAGAGATCTTTTTAACTCTTTGAGTGCTATACAGCTTTCAAGGGCTGTTATCGCTGGTTCTCTTTGCAATTTTTCTAGGAATGCATTTAGGCTTGATAAATCCTTTACCACGACTTTCATGTTTACGCCACACTTGCCTGACATGGAATAAGCTTCCACGACTTCAGGCAATTCTTTAACGAGTTCTTCTACTTCTCTCTCCCTCTGGTTCTGGGGGTAGGCTACAACATAAGCTATTATTGATTTTCCGCTTCTCTCGGGGTTAAGTGCCACCGTAAACCTTTCAATAACCTTGTCTTCGACCAATTTTTTTACTCTTTTCCTCACGGTAGACTCTGTTACCCCTAGCTCATCAGCGATTTCTCTGTATGGTCTTCTGGAATCCTTAATTAGCATTTCCACTATTTTCTTATTAATTGTATCCAGCTCCATTACCATTTTCCTCCTTCTTCTCCGAAGTAATTGTTTTATATAATTTACTTAAGAGTACTTATTTCGGAAAATTTATAAATATTTTGGAATAAAACCATAAATATTTTACGCTAAAATTATTGAAAAATAGTAAAAAGTAATCCAAAATATGTATACCACCTAATTTTAGGGAGGAGAACAAAATTTGGTAAGCAAGGAACAATTTTTGTCGAATTTTAACAATCTGAAAAGAATTTTGGGACGATATCAGTAAAAATATGAAGAATAATTTACTGAAATCAACTAAAATTTACTATTTTCAATAATTGGAAGAGATGAGTTTATCTTAAATAACAAATTGTTTAATTTAGAGCCAAAAAACGGAATAAAAGAGATATATTTTTTCCGTTAAACTTGTAGAAAAGTTTATAAAACGTGTTTTTAATGTTCGGCGCTGGGAGTTTTTAGGAAAAAAATTTCCCAAAATGGGATTATTACCGTGTTTATTTTTACTAAAATTGTTAAAATTTATAATTGAAATTCCGATTTTCAACTAATAATATATATGTTATATGGAGCAAAAAATTGGAGTGATAAGTTATGAAGGTTTATGTTCCGCTAAGAGAAAAGAAAGATGCTGGTAGCATAATGTGGGTTGCAAAGGTTGGATACGAGTCAAATGTAGCCTTCTACGCCGTTTCTGATAACATGGATGAGTTATATGAATCTATTAATGAAAAGGCGCAAAATCACTATTCTGGATTAATGGATTTGGATAGGAGTTTCATTACAGTGAGAAAGGCTCGTTTAGGCGAGGTGGACATCCCTGAGAGAATAATAGGTTCCGCCACAAGAAAAATTGAAGAGGAAGGTTATGGAAATACAAAAATTCCTCCGAGTATTTTGGTGCCTCTGGATCTAGAGTTAGTTCCTATAGTTAATCTTGGTCTTGATGACGTAGATCCAGAATTTAGCCGATTTATTGAAGCCAGAAACATATTATCCAAAGAAGAGATAATATTCCTAAATGAATTAGATGGTGAATCAAAAATTACTCTAACTGAAAAAGATGGCCAACTAGTTTGGGAGTATCAGAAAGATGGCGTAAATGCGGAATTTGACGCCCTCAGCGGTGTGAAGATAGTTAGCAAGTTAGTAATTAAAAGGGGTGTGATGTAAAGTATGGCTATGGAGAAAATGGTTCGTGGAGAATTTATGACCATAGCATTATTTGATCCCCCAGAGGGAATTGATACGTTCAAATTTTTGCGTGAAGTGGAAGCCTTCAGTGATTATGTTGATGCTATTCTGATTCCGGACTCTACCAACGAGTACATTCATATGAGTCCAATTGTTCCCTGTATGCTCCTTTCCCAGTTTAATGTGGAGCCTATAATGGAGATTGCCTATGGGAGTAGAAGTGAAAAAGCCGTTTATTCTGATGTTTTGGCGGCGCTAACAGCGGGAGTTCGCAGCATAGTTTTTGTGGCAAAAAATGCAGATGAAGCTTATGTTGAGAAAAACATTCTAGATGTCATAAAAGAAGTACGAAAAATGGTGGACGAATTAGAATTTGAGGATCCTGACTACAATATAGATCTTAAAATCGGCCTTTCTATTAATCCGCTTACCGAGGAGCGGGTAGATTTCCGAGAAGCCAAAGAGGCGGGCGTGGACTTCATAATAGCACTCGAAACATACGACCCCGCGCTAATATTTGACATTATTCATAGAGCTAGGGAGGCTGGCCTGTATACTATAATGAAAGTTGGAGTGTTTACTTCATTTAATCAGGCCAAATTTGCACACAAATTTATACCAGAACTATTCGTCCCGGAAGAACTCCTTGAGAAACTGTGGGAAGCAGAAGACGAGGCCCAGGCTGGCGTCGAATTTGCGCGAGAACACATAAAAATGCTGGTAGAACTGGGCGCTGATGGAGTATGCCTCATGCCTATAAATGAACCCAAAATATACAAAGTACTCCACAATTCTCTGAATCTTAGTATTCAAAACACTTAATGAGTCCTACCCTCCCACCATTTTTTTATCAAAAATGAAAAATTAGCAATCGACTTTCCATACTTTTCCTTTTTCGCTCTTTATATTTTTTGTTCTTATCCTTGGGGCGCAGTTAACTGGGTGTCACCTTTTGTGGGTAGGTTCGTGATATGTAGAAATGCCTTGATTTTAAGATGGAATGGGGTTAATGTTGGGAAACATGCTCATTTAAAGCATAAGAATGTGAGAAAAGACAACAAAGAAGCACCACCACACGATAAGAGGCACTGTGGAAACTGCCTTATCCTTCTTAGAAGGTCAGTTAGATTGGAAAATTCAAACGAGATTGGGACTAACGTTTTCTTTCTGGGTCTTTAGTGATTCCAAAAGAACTGGGAGGATCATTTTGAGGTTAAAAAGAGGTTGTGACAAAAATTCATTTAGTTTTTTAAATTTTTGGCAACGAACTATTAAAAAGATGTAAAATCCTGTTAAGGTTCTTTAACAATTTATGTTAAAAACTGGAAAAGCCTTCTTCGTTTTAGGAATAGTTATATCTGTTTTAAGTTTAAAATGGGCATATTGTTTTCCCATTTTGAGCAATTTTTTTACCTATTTTTTGCATTTTTTTAACAAAATTTTATTTTAAAGCATTTTTTTCAGACAGTTCCTTCCTTTTTTTATTATTTTTTTCCTTTTATGAATGCTTTTTTCTTTAATATTTAGCGGTTTAATTTTCCGAATTATTATTTTTTTATTTCCTAAAACATACCATTTAATTTATAAGCGGAACATGGTCAAAATATGACGACAAAGGTTGGAGGTAGATAAAAATGGTGTTGTTTGCAAAGGAAAAATTGGCTGCCGTTGAGCTAGCCGAACTTGTAAGCAGAGTAGACCCAAAAGTGAGAGAGGATCTTGTAGAGGACATAATAGACGCCGTCCTAGAAACAGAAAACGCCGACGCAATGCCCGCAGAATATGCAAGAGCCGTCCTACAACTCTGGAGACGGGGAAAACTAGAAACAAACAACGGTCTGAAAGCCCTATTCAAAGCCGCACTAAGTGTAGAACCAGAAAAAACCGCCAAAGTCTGCGAGAAACACGGATGCAAAGAACTAGCAGACTACATAAGAAGCAAATAAGTCCACTCTCACTTTTTAAGCAACAAAATTTAGGAAACAAAAAGTTAGGAAGAATTAGAAATGGTAAAACTGGGAATTGAGCTCGTACCCCAACAAAAAATCGATAAAATTGTTGAGTACATAAAGGAGGCAGAAGCAAATAATTTCGACTTCGCTTGGATTACCGACCATTACAATAATCGCAACACTTACGTCACCCTGGCCCTGGCTGCTGTGCAAACATCCAAAATCAAACTGGGCACCGGAGTAACAAATCCTTTCTTGGTAAACCCAGCAGTAACAGCTTCCTCGATTGCATCAATTCACGAAGTTTCGAATGGTAGGGCAATACTGGGCATAGGTGCGGGGGATGCTACTACCCTCAAGCAATTGGGAGTCGAATGGAGCAAACCCTTAACAGCGGTGCAAGAAACCATAATGATTGCCAAAAAGTTATGGGCGGGAGAAACAGTCAAATTTGAGGGAGAAGTCTTTAAAATAAAAAGCGCAAGGCTAAACTTCAAAAATAAGTTCGGGCCAATTCCAGTATACGTTGGCGCCCAAGGACCCAAAATGCTGGAACTTGCAGCAACCTTAGGAGACGGCGCACTAATAAATGCTTCCCACCCCATAGATTTGGAACCCGCAACGGCCAAACTAAAGGAAACACTGAGTCAGAGGGCCAACTCCCAAGAATTCGATATTGCGGCCTACACAAGCTTTTCATTAGCAGATACAGAACAGGAAGCACGAAAACTTGCAGCACCTGTAGTCACATTCATTGTGGCTGCTACCCCAGCAATCGTCCTTGAAAGACACGAAATTCCGGAAGCAGATGTAAACAAATTAAGGGAACTCCTTGGAAAAGGAAAAATCACAGAAGCATTCGCCGCAGTAACCGACGAAATGATAGATGCCTTCTCAATCTGCGGAACAAAAGAGACGGTCACAGAAAAAATGATTGACCTCAAAGAAATCGGAGTATCACAAATCGTAATCGGCTCCCCCATCGCAGACGACAAAAATAAAGCCATAAAAACAATAGGAAATGAAATCTTACCCCTACTAAAAGAATAAAAATTTTCAAAAAATAAAAAAACATCCTCATTTATTTAACATTTAAAGACTCTATTAAAAGGCAAAAGAATAGTAAATAGACTTAATTCCCCCATTTTTCCTTTTAAACAACTTCTAAGAACCACGATTCACCAAACACATATTGATAAACCATTACAAACTCATTTCTCACAGATTTTTAAAACCCTTTAACTTACTGGGAAGTTTCTTATTTTTCAATTCCCCCAGTCAGATCCCCCTTAATATGCCAGTGAAAATGCAAAAACACAAATAGGGAAATAAGAGAAACATAATTATCCAAAAATTCTAGAACAATCTGCAAAGTGGAGCGTTATAAAATAAACTGTCACACTAAATCAAATCGAGATTGGCGGGAAAGAGCATTAAAACAATTGGTACCATACCTTTGTAAATATTTAGCTTGTGAAAATTTTTCCAGAATTACTGCTTTTGGAAAATAAGGGCCTTTTTAACTAGCGTTGATAAGAAGGCATAGAGTTTTAATTGGAAGTTGAATTGTCAAGTTCAAATACAGGAATAAGTATATAGACTTGCTCAAGAGACGATACCTGAAAAATGAAGAGGAGCAACACCCTTGGCTGGCTATGTACAAAAAAATGCAAAATAAGGCCTACTTCAGGGCTCAGAATCCCTATTACCCTATTTTGTACACAAAAAATAAATAAGTGCTACTTTTTAACAACCAATTATTAACTTACAGTCAAAAATATATATCCCTTCATTACCGTAAACACGGGTTAGGAAAATGATTCCCACGCCCAAATTTTAGGAGGCATGAAGCAAGAATGATAATTACCAAGGCAAAGTCTGACGAAGAAATCAAGGAAGTAATACAACCCTTCAAAAAACTAGTAGTGGTGGGCTGCGGAACCTGTGCAACCTTGTGCCAGACCGGCGGCGACGAACAAGTCAAAGCAATGGTTCAAAAATTGACGGACTGGGGCAAGGAAGTTACCGGCTCCATAGTTATCGAAAATCCCTGCGACCTCAGAATTGACAAGCGTGACCTGAAAAGACTTGGAGACGCCATGGCCAACGCCGACGCAGTAATTGTTATGTCATGTGGCGTCGGAGTCCAAACCATATCACAAGCCAGCGACAAAATCACACTCGCAGCTCTGGACACAGTTTTCATCGGCGAAGTGGAACGCATAGGACAATTCTACGAAATGTGCAGAGCATGCGGAGACTGCATACTAAATGAAACAGGCGGAATATGTCCCATAACAAGATGCGCAAAACACCTACTAAACGGACCATGCGGTGGAATGAACAAAGAAAAATGCGAAGTAGGCACAGACAAAGACTGCGCATGGGTACTCATATGGAAACGACTAAAAGAACAAGGTAGAGAAGAACTCTTCACCAAATTCAGAGAACCCCGAGATTACAGCATAAAAGCCGGACCAGCCGAAATCATATGGAAATAATGGAGGATATGAAAAATGGGACCAATAACCGAAGTTTATAGCAAACTTGGAGAAAGCCTAAAATCAGGCAAGTGGACATGGACAGGAGAAATCGAACCGGAAAAAACAACTAACCTAGAAGAAGTAATCCACACCGCCAAAATACTCGCAGGACACGTAGTAGCAGCAAACGTAACAGACAACCCACAATCATTCGGATGCATGAACAGCCTAGTCCCTTCCTACCTCATACAAAAAGAAGCCGGCCTCGAAGCCATATGGCAGGTAACCTGCAGAGACAGAAACCGCCTAGGACTCCTATCAGACATACTCGCCGCAGGCAACCTAGGAATCAAAAACATACTAGCACTAACAGGAGATCACACCACATCAGGAGACAACCCACAATCCATGCCAGTATTCGACTTGGATTCCGCCCAACTAGTATACATGATTAAAAAAATAATGGCGGGACACGACCTAGCGGGAAACGAGATTGAAAATCCCCCAAAATTCCACATAGGAGTCGCAGGCGCACCAGGAGCAGAACCACTAGAACCAGAAATCCTAAAAATAGAACGCAAAATAAAAGTAGGCGGCGAATTCATACAAACCCAAGTAGTCTACGACATGGAAATAGCAAAAAGATTCCTAGACGCAGTCAAACATCTAAAAGTACCCACACTAATAGGCATCTGTCCACTAAAATCCTATAAGATGGCCAAATGGATGGACGAATTCTGCCCAGGAATCTTCGTCCCACCAGAAATACTAGAAGACCTAAAGAAAATACAAGACGCCCCAAAAGAAGAACGACGCCAAAAAACCGACGAATGGAACCTAAACTTCTTCGAAGGCTGGCTAAAAGAACTCAAGAAAACAACCAGCGCAGCAGGATGCCACATTATGGCTGTAGGATTTGAGTACATTGTCGCTGACATTGTCAAGCTAATAAAGTAATTATTTTTCCCTCTTTTTTTGTTATTTTGTTCTGGCTGTTTGGTGTAGCTGTCTTCTTAAAGCAGGGGTAGGGTAGTTTTATTTTTTGTGGGTTTTGTTGCTCTTTTTTGGGGCTTGTTTTGTTTTGTTTAGTTTTGGGGGGTTTATTTTTTTATCACTCTGACGAGTTTTTGTGCGGTTCCTGTGTTGCCGTAGTTGTCTGTGAATTTTAGGGTGGCTTTGTATGTTCCTGCTTTTTGGTATGCATGGATTGTTATGGGTAGTTTTGCTGTGTTTCCGTCTCCGAAGTCCCAATTTAGGTCTAGTATGATGCTTTGGGGTGCTGTGAAGACTGCAACGTGGAATATTGCGGGGGTTCCCTCGACTACTGGGTTGGGTGTGACTGTGAATGATCCTGTGGGTGGGGTTATTCCCTGTTTTTGCGTGATTAATTGTTTTGTGTCTTTTAGTTTGCCGTCTGCTTCTTTTATTTTTTGGGTGGGTGTTTCCTGTATTTTGTCGATGAAGTGTATGTGCGCTTTGGCGCATCTTTCGAGTTGTTCGGGTGTGCATTTGTCTGGTGTGTCGTATTTTGTGTGGTACATTACGGGTTTACCTATGACTAGGATGGAGGGAATTCCTGCTCTGATGAAAGGTCCTAGGTCACTTACGGGTAGGGATTTTGCTGAGACGTAGGCTGCCGGCAACAGGTTATATTTGAGGGTGGCTTCCATGACGAATTGTGTTAGGGTGAGGTTGTCTGAGATGAAGAGACCTCTTTTTTCGTCCAGTCCAGTTTCTACTATACCTCCATCGGCTTGATTGTACCATCCTTTGGATCCAAATCCATCAAGCATGATGAATGTTGCTATCTTGTTGAGCAGATCTTTGTGCATTTGTACAAAGTTGTTGACTCCAAGGAAGGCTGCTTCGTGGCCTGTCCAGCCGACGAACATCATTGTTTTTTCCCTCTTTTTTAGGGGGACTTGGGCGTAGTGTTTGGCTAGGGCTATTAGTCCGGCGTTGGCTCCTGCGTTATCAACTGCGCCTGTGAAGGTGCTGTCGGTGTGGGTTCCAATTAGGATGATGTCGTCGCTCCTTCCCGGTAGGGTTCCTACTATGATGTTGCTGCTTGCTTTTTCGGTCTTGACTTCCTCGACGAGTTTTACTGTGAGTTTACCTTGGCTTCTGGTGCATAGTGTTTTTAGATAGTTGCCATCATCATTGTTTACTGATAGGGCGGGTAACCTGCTCTCCCATCCCTCTATCCCCTCGCCCAAAAATATGTAGGATATGGCGTCGAGGGGGGATCCGTTGATGATCACTGCGCCTAGGGCGCCTTTTTCTTTTGCCAGTTTCAGTGAGCCGAATACTGTAAAGGTGGGGTGGAAGTTTAGTATCATTTTGCTGTCTATTAGTACTATTTTGTCTTTGACATCTGTTGCTTGGAAATCTGCGGGTGTTCCATAGCCCACGTAGACCATCTGGGCGGTTATTCCTTCAGGGTTTGTAGAGCCGCTGAAGTAGACGGGGAATGTTTCAAGGGTTTGGTCGGAGGGGATTCCAGTTGTTTCTTCGGCTATAATTTTTAGTTCGTGTCTATCTGACCACCAGCGTGTGAAGCTGAATGGTTTAAGGTCAACCTGTGGTAGTCCTGCTTCCTTTAATTTTTGGTAGATGTATTTTTCGGCCTTTTCGGCGGGTGGGGTTCCTGCTATGCGGTAGCCGAAATCGCATAAATCCTTCATGGTTTGGTATAATTCTTGGCCGGATATCTTTACAGTGCTGGTTTTAGCCATTTTCACACCTCAATAATTGGTTTATTATTTGGTGTTTTCTTGTTAATAATTTTGTGTCTGTGGGCTGGCAATTTTTTTCAAACTGTGGAGATTATATATTGGTGGCTTCTCTAGTTAAAAGTGGAAGAAATTTAGCTTTGGAGGTATGGTTAAGTATGTCCAGTTTATCCATTAGGGATGTTGGAAGGAGGCTGTCTAGGGCGGGTAGGTTGGAAACGAGGGTACTGTGTGTATATGGTTCGCGGGATATTCCTGTTGGGGCTATTCCAATGAAATCGGTTAGTCGCTGCATCGCTAGAGCAATATTTACTATGGCGGTTCGCGGAGAAGTGCCTCCCACGTATTTGGGGAATAATGCTCTTGAGGGGTGTTGCCCTGGAGGCGTATCTTGGCTTGGTTTTAGTAGTCCGTCGCCTTGGATTAAGTATTTTGTGTCTACGGGGAGCACGTCCAAAAATTCTTCTATTTTTGGGTAGTATTATACACATGCTATGGGTAAGGCAGTTATGCGTAGGAAGCCTGTGCC
>Ga0185342_1000649_pt1 | contig 16703 bp, 15 predicted proteins | sample ConPoolayeEmetaG_FD_128045 | JGI IMG/M metagenome (GOLD analysis project Ga0185342, IMG submission 128045) | Hot spring microbial mat communities from California, USA to study Microbial Dark Matter (Phase II) - Cone Pool mat layer E metaG... ...
GCAGTAGCTACTGCCTACCCCGGCACTCCCAGCAGCGAGATTCTCGAGAGCGTCGCCAGGTTCCCCGAGGTCTACGCGGAATGGTCCACCAACGAGAAAGTCGCCATGGAGGTGGCCCTTGGTGCTTCCTATGCCGGAGCGCGGGCCATGGCTTCCATGAAGCAGGTGGGGCTCAATGTCGCCTCGGACCCTTTCATGGCGGCAGCGACTACCGGCATCAACGGCGGCCTCGTTGTAATCTGCGCCGATGACCCCGGCATCCATAGCTCCCAGTGCGAACAGGACAACCGCCACTTCGCCCGCCTGGCCAAAGTGCCGATGCTGGAGCCAACTGACAGCCAGGAAGCTTACAACCTGATGCCGCTCGCCTTCGAAATTAGCGAGAGGTTCGATACACCGGTGCTGGTACGAAGTACCACCCGTATCTCCCACTCCAAATCAATTGTCAAAGCTGGTGACAAACAGTGGGCATCTTCCCGACCCGCCGCCTTCAAACGCAACCCGGAAAAATACGTAATGCTCCCGACATCGGCGAGACTGCGGAGGCCGCTGATTGAAGAGCGTCTCGTGAATCTGACCACCCACTCCGAGACCTTCCCATACAACCGGATTGAGTGGGGCGACCGCAATCTGGGCATAGTGTCCAGCGGCATCGCTTATCAGCATGCCCGCGAGGTATTCCCCAAGGCATCTTTCCTCAAGCTCGGCATGACCTATCCCCTGCCAGCAAGAATGGTACGGGAGTTTGCCTCTGCTGTAGACAAGATCATTGTCATCGAAGAACTTGACCCATTCCTCGAAGAGAGCATCCTGGCGCTGGGTATCAAGGTCACCGGCAAGGACTTCATCCCGCGCATCGGTGAACTCAATCCCGGTATTATCGCCGAATCATGCCGCCGCGCCGGACTTCTTCCGAAAGCGACTCCCCTGCCCCCGATTAAGACCGCGAGCAGGCTTCCCGCCCGACCGCCGCTGCTTTGCGCCGGATGCCCTCATACTGCACCATTCTTTGTCCTGAGCTCCATGGGCAAGCGCTCCCGAAACCCGAGAACGAAGGATACCGCGCCCCGTGAATCCGGCCTGGTCATTACCGGCGACATCGGCTGTTACACGCTGGGCGCCTATCCGCCATGGAACGTGATGGACACTACGACCTGTATGGGCGCCGGTATTGGCGAGGCCCTGGGTATGGAAAAGGCAGGGCTCGCAGACGGTAAGAAACTCGTAGCTCTCATCGGCGATTCCACCTTCATCCACTCCGGGATCACACCCCTGGTCGATGCCGTCTACAATCAGGGGCATTTCACCATCATCATCCTCGATAACGGTACCACGGCGATGACCGGCCACCAGCCACACCCCGGCACCGGCACATCAGCCAAAGGAGAGCCGACTCAAGCCGTAGACATCGAAAGTATCGTGCGCGCCATCGGCGTTCGAAATGTCACGGTGGTGAAAGCTTTTGACGTCAAGGAGCTCAGGGGCGCTATTCGTGCCGCTATCGATAGCAACCAGCTCTCGGTCATTATTACCCGCGGCGGTTGCTCCGTCCGACTGCCGAAACGCACCGGCCCAAGAGTTATCGATGCCGCCAAGTGCAACCAGTGCGGCGTTTGTCTGACTGTGGGCTGTCCTGCTATCCAGACGGCCGGCGACCAGCCTCTCATTGACGCAACCATGTGCGCCGGTGACGCCTGCACTGTCTGCCAGCAGATATGCCCGCACCAGGCAATAATGCCGAGCAATGGCCAATGACTCGAGCAGCTAAGATTGACGTGCTTATGACGGGGGTCGGCGGACAGGGCATCATCCTGTCCAGCGACATCATGGCGGAAACAGCCATCGCCTGCGGCTATGATGTTAAGAAGACCGATGTCCACGGTATGGCCCAGCGCGGCGGCGCCGTCACCAGCCATGTCCGCATCGCCGGGAAAGTCGCCTCACCGCTTATCGATGAAGGCTATGTCGATATTCTCCTCGCTTTCGAGAAGCTGGAGGCGGCCAGGTGGGCAAGCTACCTGCGGCCGGGCGCAATCGCTATCGTCAACGACCACTCGCTACCACCGCTGTCCGTAGCCCTCGGCGCTGAACACTACCCCACCGACACCGAAGTCATCGGCCTGCTGAAACAGAGAACAGACGATATCTATCTGGTCAGAGGCACCGGGCTGGCTATCAAGCTCGGCGACGCCCGGACATTGAATATCCTGATGATGGGCTGTATTTCAGTCTTCACCCCGTTCGCCGACGAAGCATGGAAAAAGGCGATTTCGGAGCTCGTTCCCCCCAAAGTGCGGGAGATCAACCTTACCGCCTTCGACAAAGGCAAAGAGGAAGTCGGCAATGCCCGCGTCTGACCGGGTCAAGAAAGGCATGGCCGAGTCTTCCTGGATCCGGCGCATGTTCGAGGAAGGTCTGGTTCTCAAACAGAAACATGGCGCTGATAAGGTCTTCGACCTCTCGCTCGGCAATCCCATCGTCGAGCCTCCTCCAGAGTTCAAAAGTGAGCTGGTTCGCCTGGCCCAGAACCCTGTCCCGGGTATGCATCGTTACATGGAAAATGCCGGATATCCGGAAACGCGAGCCGCCGTGGCCAGCCAGCTTGCCAGCGAGACGGGCCTCACCTACACCGCCAGCGATATTGTTATGACCTGCGGCGCCGCCGCAGCGCTCAACGTTGTCCTTAAGACCCTGCTCAACAACGGCGACGAAGTTATCATCTTCGCCCCCTATTTCGCCGAGTACTTCCATTACATCAGCAATCACTACGGCGTGCCGCGTATTGTGTCCACGGACGACCGCTTTTTGCCCGGACTGGACGCGCTGGATACGGCCATCGGCCCGAAGACGCGTGCCCTGATTATCAACTCCCCTAACAACCCGTCCGGCGTCGTCTACCAAGACGATTTCCTTGCCAGGCTTGGCACATTGCTCCAGGAAAAGTCGTCCCGGTCCGGCCAGACGGTATACCTTATTAGCGATGAACCCTATAAGCGGCTGATATACGACGGCTTGAAGTTCGCTTACCCGTCGCGCCATTACGCCAACACAATTATTGTGAATTCGCATTCGAAGGACCTTGCCCTTCCTGGCGAACGCATCGGCTACATCGCTATTCATCCCGAATGTCATGGCCGCGCTGAACTGCTCGACGGCTTCGTCTATTGCAACCGCACTCTCGGCTTCGTAAACGCCCCGGCTCTCATGCAGCACGCCGTCCGCCGTCTCCAGGCGGTCTCGGTTTCCATCACCGAGTACCAGCGCAAGCGTGACTTCCTCTATGATAACCTGACGCGCATGGGCTACTCGATGTTAAAGCCGCAGGGCGCTTTTTACATGTTCCCCAGAACCCCCATTGCGGACGATATCGCCTTCATTCGCGAACTCCAGCAGGAACTGGTACTGACCGTACCGGGGCAGGGCTTTGGGACACCGGGTCACTTCCGCATTTCGTACTGCGTCGATGACCGCACCATAGAAGGGTCGCTGACGGGCTTCCGCAAAATCGCCCGTAAATATGGCCTCTGCTAGGCAGGCCGGTATTCTCCTACTGAGGAAAAGTCAGGGGGTTGAGTACTATGTCATCAGCTATCGTTCAGCTGAGAAAACTCGCCAGGAGCGAACCTATCGCTCGGTTCCTCGGGATGCAGCTCGAGAGACTTTCTCCCGGCTACACAAAGGTCACCATGAAGGTTAAACCGGAGTACCAGAACTTCAACGGAATGGTCTTCGGCGGCATCATCATGGCCCTGGCCGACCAGGCCTTCGCCTATGCCTCCAACTCAATCGTACGGCCCAATATTGCTTCCCAGTTCAACATTCACTTTCTGGCCGCGCCTGAAGCCGGTGCCAGGCTCACCGCTGAAGGCCGTGTCCTCAAGCAGGGCAGGCGAGCCGGCGTCACCGAAATCACCGTCACTGATGAAGCCGGTACGCTAATCGCAAGGGCAACCGGGACTACCATACCACTCCACGATATCACCACCCCAAAACCCGGAGTACGAAGAGCTAAATCCTAAAAAGTGGCACCCTCGAAGGGCATCTTCCCCGGGGGCATCCTCCTCGGAAAGACATACCATGATAATGACGGTGACAGAATACATAACTTAACTTTGACTTATAGCTAGCGGAATGATAACCTAATGCCTACCCTTTTGCACAGGTGAGGTCTTTGGAAGCCGCAGTTCCCACGGCCGCTATCGATACTCTACCCAAAATCGTCCGCTCGAACGCGGAGAAATGGGGGGCCCGTACCGCCATGGCCATGAAGCGGTACGGCATCTGGCAGAGATTTACCTGGCGGGAATACTATGATAATGTCAAGTACTTCTCCCTCGGTCTCGTCAGCCTCGGTTTGAAACCGGGTGACGTCGCCTGCATCATCGGCGACAATGAGCCAGAATGGTTCTGGGCTGAATTCGGCATTCAGGCGGCCGGCGGTGTCACCACCGGTATATTTGTTGACTCCATCCCATCCGAAGTCAAGTACGTGGCCTCTCACTCCGGCGCAAGTTTCGCCGTCGCCAATGACCAGGAACAAACGGATAAATTCCTGGAAATCAAGTCGGACCTGCCCAACCTCAAAAGGATTATCTACTGGGACCCCAAAGGCCTGCGCAACTACGATGACCCGATGCTCATGAGCTTCGCCGACGTGCTGAGAGCCGGCAGAGAGTATGAACGGGAGCACCCCGGACTGTTTGAACAGAACGTAGATAAGGGCCGTGGCGATGACCTTGCCTTCATCTATTACACTTCCGGCACCACCGGCTTGCCTAAAGGCGCACGTCTGACGCACCGGGCGCTGATTACCACCGCCCGCGGCTTTGTAAGCCGGTATCCTCTCTACAACACCGACGACCTTATTTCGAACTTCCCTGCCGCCTGGGTCGGCGATAGCTACTTTGCCACCATCCCCCACCTCCTCACCGGCGCCAGACTTAACTTCCCCGAGGAACCGGAGACAATTGCTGAAGACACGCGCGAAATCGGCCCCAATTTTGTCATCTACGGCCCACGGCAGTGGGAGGGCCTGGTCAGTGAAATCCAGGTCAAGATAATTGACGCCAACCCCATCAAGCGCTTTGCCTATCATCTCTTGGTACCAATCGGACATAAGATCGCCGATATCCGCTTCCAGGGTAAAGAGCCAAACCTCTTCTGGCGTGCCCTCCACGGCGTCGCCCACTGGGCCCTTTTCCGACCGCTCAAAGACCGGCTCGGCTTGAGCAAGGTCAGGTTCGCCGTCACCGGCAGTTCAGTATTAAGTCTTGACACCTTCCGTCTGATCCACGCCATCGGCATCGAATTGCGCCAGAATTATGCCAGCACCGAGGCCGGTTTCATCTCTTCCCACGGCAAAGGCGAAATCAAATTTGAAAGCGTCGGTCGACCGGCGCTCGGCACTGAAGTCAGGTTAACCGATGACGGTGAACTTCTCGTTCGCAGTGACTGCATGTTCTCCGGCTACCATCAAGACCCGCAGAAGACATCGGCAACGCTGGTCAACGGCTGGTGTAAAACCGGCGATTCCGTCAACATTGGCGAAGACGGACACATCATCTTCCTCGAGCGGCTGGTTGATGTGGGCGAGCTGGCTTCCGGCCTCAAGTACTACCCGCAGTATATCGAGGGGCGTCTCAGGTTCAGCCCTTATATCAAGGACGCCATGGTCGTCGGCGGCAAGGAACGGGACTACGTCACGGCCATCGTCAATATGGACTTCACCATGGTTGGCAAGTGGGCAGAGCGCCACCACGTCCCTTACACAACATTCGTTGACCTTTCCCAAAAAGATGCGGTGGCGGAACTGGTCAAGAAAGACATCATCAGAGTCAACAGCTACCTGCCAGCCCCGGCCCGGGTGAAGCGGTTCGTCCTGCTTCACAAAGAGTTCGACCCGGACGAGGCCGAACTGACCCGTACACGAAAATTGCGGCGTGACTTCGTCGAGAAGCGATATAAAGACCTGATTGATGCCATGTATGGCAAGCGCTCAGAGGTAAAGGTGGATGCCGCCGTCACATATCGTGATGGTCGTAAGGGTACCGTTAGCACCACTATCAAGGTCAGGGACGTAGACCAGGGGAAAAACTAGATGGCAGAGCTCATCCAGCTTACCGTTACTGGAATCACTGTAGGCATGGTCTACGGGCTCATAGCGCTTGGCTTTGCCCTTGTCTGGAAGTCCAGCGGCGTCGCCAACCTGGCGCTGGGTGAGATCGTGCTTGTCTGCTCCTGGTTCACTTACGCAATGCTGGTACAGGCTCATATGCCGGTATGGATAGGGATACCTCTTGTAATCGCCTTCGCGCTTGGCCTGGGCTGGATTGCCGAGCGTCTGGTGCTCAGACCGTTAATCGCCCAGCCCATACTTGCCCTCATAACAGCTACTTTGGGTTTCGCCTTTTTCCTCCGGGGACTTGTTGTCTTCATCTGGCCATGGAGTGTTGACGCTCTACCCAGACTATTTCCCATTGAGCCGGTACACATCGGACCCGCAGTAGTTTCCCAGGAATACCTGTGGGCTGCGGGCATTTCACTGGTCCTGTTTGGCTCTCTTCAAGGCTTCTTCAGATACCACCGCATGGGTATCGCCATGCGTGCTACCGCCGATGACCAGATGGCCGTTCAGGCATGCGGAATCCCTGTCACCACTATCTTTTCACGCTCATGGATGTTCGCCTGTGTTGTCTCTGCCGTAGGTGGTATCCTTATGTCGAGTATCGGCGGCATCACCAATGGCCTGATCGAGACTGGCCTCAAATCCTTCTCGGTGGTAATACTCGGTGGTCTTGAGTCATTCGTCGGTTGCATTGCAGCCGGACCGGTCATTGGCCTGGTCGAGAATGTTGGAGGCTTTTATCTGGCCCCCTATGTCTGGGCCGGCGTTAAGGATATCGTCCCATTTGTAATCATAATCATCGTCCTCTTCGTCAGACCGTACGGCATCTTCGGCGAAGAAAGAATTGAGAGGATCTGACCGGGGATGACTCTGCCCTGCGGAACTCCTAACTACACGTACGAGCAAGACATGGCCATCGTACGCACCCGACTCCAATGGGTACTTATTGTCCTTCTCTTCGTGGCTCTGGCAGTAATACCGCTGTTTTCCAGCCGCTATGTCCTGAGCATAGTCAACATTATCGGAATAACACTTATCGCCGCCACCGGGCTAAACATATTGACCGGCTACTGCGGCCAGCTGTCAATCGGTCATGCCGGATTCATCGCGGTGGGGGCCTACACCTCGGCCATCCTTACCAGCAGACTCGAATTGCCTTTCTTAATCGGCCTGCTCGGTGCCGGAGTAGTTGCCGGAGCCATCGGTCTCATCTTCGGTATCCCATCACTGAGAGTACGTGGTTTCTATCTGGCGATATCCACTATAGCGGCCCAGTTTATCATTATCTGGGTAATTAACCACTGGACCGACCTTACCGGTGGCTTCCTTGGCATGAGAGTCCCCTACGCCTCTATCTTCGGTTTCGTGTTTGATACCGAAGGCAAGATGTACTACCTTATCACAGGTATCACCGTACTGTGCGTCTTTTTCGCCAAAAACATAGCACGAACCAGGCTTGGTCGAGCCTTCATCGCCATCCGCGACAATGATCTGGCAGCTCAGGTTATGGGCATTAACCTTTTCTATTACAAGTTACTGGCCTTCTTCATCGGCTGTTTTCTGGCTGGTATCGCCGGGTCTCTCACCGCCCACCTGAACGGTTTTATCAACACCGAAAACTTCCCATTAAGTGACTCAATCCTGTATATAGGAATGATAATTATCGGAGGGCTGGGTACGGCACTCGGGCCAATCCTGGGTGTTGTGTTTATCCGTTTGCTTGAGGTTCTTGTGACTAACCTGACTCCGGCTCTCCAGTCAGCCTTCCCGTTTCTGCCCTCCGGATTTACGACCGGTATTGCCCCGATGCTTTTCGGGTTGGTCATCATTCTCTTCCTGATTTTTGAACCACGCGGACTCGCACATCGCTGGGCATTGTTCAAGGCAGCCTACCGGCTGTGGCCATTTTCATATTAGGAAAAGCCTCTATGGAGCATACGCCACAACCTTTCTTATAACCCAGCCCCTTCCCAAAATCGGGAAGGGGATGTTCACTGCTACACCGCCAACCTGAGCTGTCTGCCTGGCGGCTGTAGCATCGAAAGATAACGCCGGCAGAAAGAAATAGAAGGAAATATCCGGATTACAGGAGGCTTAAGTGAAGAATAAGATCGTACTGGTTTCCTCCTTATGTTTGGTCGTACTTATCGCCGCTCTACCCCTCATTAGTTGCGGCCCGGCAAGACCATCAACCGAGGGGAAGGAATTAAAAGTTGGTTTCATGTCTCCCAGCAGTGGCGTGGCGGCCGAAAAAGGTGCCCCAATGGGACACGGCAATCTTGATGCGGTAGAGTACATTAATACCGAGCTTGGCGGAGTCAATGGCTACAAAATCAAGGCTATGTGGTATGACAGCGCCTATGATACGGCTAAAATCATTCCCATTACCAAAAAGTTTATGGATGACGGCGCACTCTTGTTTGTGACGGCATCTTCAAAAGAGATGACTGACGCCATGGAAACGGCTAACCGGGCCTCATTCCCGGGCATCGCCACTTTTACTGCTCCCAACATTTACCGCCCGCCGGAGCATATCTACGGCCAGATGCCTGACTACGGCGACGCCTGGGCAGCCTTCGCCAGCTACTACATGAAGAACGTCTGGAAAGGCCCCGGGAAACCCAGGATGGCCATGCACCTGCTGAACAACCCGACCGGCGCCGGGGCCGGGAACGCAGCCAGAGCACTCGCCGACAGGCTCGGAATTGAGATTATCGCCACCGCAGAACATACCGCCACCACAACTTCAGAAATTGAGAGCCTGACCCGGATAAAGAGCCTGAATCCAGACGTCATCTTTATCTCGAGCACGCCGGCACCGACCGCGGTAATTATCCGCAACGCCCGCGACCTCGGCCTTTTCCCGAAGGTCCCTATAGCCTGCGCCCATGCCAGCTTCACCAAAGCACTCATTGACATCGCCGGTGCCAGTGTGGTCGAGGGCATCTACGGTGTCTTCCCGACGGTAATGTGGGACGAGAACGTGCCCGGGCTGGCTAAAGCCGCCGAGTATGCTAAAAAGAACAACCCCAAGGACTACGGCAATGCCGACTATCTGACTTCCTGGGCGGCAAGCCTCATAGTCGCCGAAATACTCAGGCTGGCCCTTCAAAACTCGGGGTACGAAGTCCTGACCAAGGGCGATATTAGCTCCTGGAAAGCCGTTGAAACCAATGGCATTCAGAAGCTCAAGGACTTTAAGGTCAACGGTTTGCACGGGCCTGTGACTTACACTCCCGGCGATAACCGGCTGAACAAGTCAATGAGGCTTTACACCGTTAAGGATGGTAAGATCGTACCGGTCACCGAGTGGATAGAAGCCCCGCTCATCAAGTACGAAGAGTTCTCCTGGTGGAAAAAGTAGCAACTGCACTCACGGGAGAGGGGGTCGCGCCCCCTCTCCTGACCACCTGGGACGAGAGGCCAGATTGCTGAAGCTGAATAACGTAGAGGTCACCTACCTTAACGTCATCCGCGTCCTCCACGGCGTATCACTGGAGGTGCCGGATGCCGCCATTGTCGCCATACTCGGCGCCAACGGGGCCGGCAAAACAACCACCCTCAAAGCCATCTCTGGCCTCCTTCACATCGAAGAGGGCGAAGTCACCGACGGCTCCATCCAGTGGAACGGTGAAAGAATTGACAAAAAGTCGGCTGAGGACATCGCCAAGCTCGGTATCGTCCAGGCGCTGGAAGGCCGCCGCGTTTTCGGCCACCTCACTGCCGAAGAGAACCTGATTGTCGGTGGATACCATCGTGACCGGGCATCCCTGCACCGTGACATGGAGATGGTCTACCACTACTTCCCCCGGCTAAAGCAACTGCGCAAGAACATTGCCGGTTATCTTTCCGGTGGCGAGCAGCAACAACTGGTAATTGGCCGCGCCATTATGTCAGCCCCTAAGCTGATGATGCTTGACGAGCCGTCTCTGGGTCTGGCTCCACTCCTGGTTGAAGAAATATACGAAATAATCAAACGCTTCAACACCGAGCAGAAAACCACCATCTTGCTCGTGGAACAGAACGTGCGTATCGCATTGAGCGTAGCGGACTACGGCTACGTCATGGAGAACGGGCGCGTCGTTCTCGACGGCACTGCCACCTTTCTTGCGAATAACGAAGACGTCAAGGAATTCTACATGGGCCTTTCGGCGATGGGACAGAAGAAGAGCTACCGCGAGGTCAAGCACTACAAAAGGCGTAAGCGATGGCTGTGACTTCAAGGTTCAAGAGGGGTGAGTTCTACGACGAACTGGAAACGATGCCGCCGGCCCGGCGCCAGCGCTACCTCAACCGACGGCTGGCCCAGGCCGTGGAGCTTGCTTACCACAAGGCCCTTTCCGCCAGGGCACTGCTGGATGGGGCCGGACTGGGCCCGGACGATATCAAGACCGTCCGCGACCTTGAGAAACTCCCGATCACCCGTAAGACTGACCTGCTGGAATTGGAGAAGAAGCACCCTCCCTACGGCGGCTTCCTGACCATTCCCCCCGAAGATGTCGAACGCGTCTTTGTCACTCCCGGTCCGCTTTACGAGCCGATGCAGGTAGCATCAATCCGGTGGTTCGCCAAAGCCTTCTGGGCGGCAGGCTTCAGAAAAGGCGATATCGTCACCAACACCTTCACCTATCACATGTCGCCGGCCGGCATATTGATGCACGAATCGCTTCGCGACTGCGGCGCCACGGTCATCCCCATGGGCACCGGCAATACCGAAATCCAGATACAGACGATGCGCGACCTTAAGGTCACCGGATACATCGGCACTCCGTCCTTCCTCATGACCATCATCAAGCGGGCCGAGGAAATGGGCATCGATGTGCGCCGGCAGCTGTCCCTGCGGAAATCGTGGTTTACCGGTGAGATGCTGGCCCCATCGGTACGTAAGACACTGGAAGAGACCTATCAGATAAACACGGCGCAGGCCTACGCCGTTACCGAACCGGGCGGTGCCATCGCTTACGAATGCCGCGAGAAATCGGGTATGCACCTGATGGACGACTACGTCGTCGAGATTGTCGACCCACGCACCGGCAGGCAGCTGAGACCCGGTGAGCAGGGCGAGATCGTGGTCACCCCCATCCATAACAAGACATGGGGGCTTTTGCGTTTCGGTACCGGCGATATCTCACAATTGATTGTGGAACCGTGCCCGTGCGGTAGGACAGCCAGTCGGCTCGGCCCGCTGGTTGGACGGACCACCGACGCTGTCAAAGTCCGCGGGATGTTCGTGGTTGCCAGGCAGGCGGAGCAGGTAATTAACAGCTTTGATCCGGTCTCAAAGTTCCAGCTTGTTGTCGGACACAAAGACCAGCGCGACGAAATCACGCTGAGAATAGAACTTAAAGCCGAAACCGAAGACAGGACAAGACTGGCTGATGACATCAACCGCAGGTTCCAGGATGTCTGCCGCCTCAGGATAGACAATTTCGAGTTCGTCGGCAAAGGCACCATCAGTGCCGAAAGTAAGACGATTGTTGACAGCCGCCGCTGGGACTAACCGCTACGGACCTCCGGCTTCTTTTCCTCGCCCAGATAAGCGGCGATAACCTGCGGGTTGTTCCTGACTTCTTCAGGCGTTCCTTCGGCAATCTTCTTACCGAAGTCGAGCACCACAATCCGGTCGGCAAGGTCCATGACCACACCCATATCGTGCTCTACCAGGACGATACAGTTCACTCCATCCCTCAGCACCGGCGTGTCCGGATAAGTCGCCCCCTGCCCTTCAAAAATATCCACGATGAACCGGGCAATGTCCTCTTTCTCCTCCAAATTCATGCCGGCCATAGGTTCATCCAGCAATAGCACCTTCGGCTCAAGAGCCAGCGCCCGCCCCAATTCAACCCGCTTGCGCATACCGTATGGTAAAGTGCCGACCACCCTCTTCCGGATAGGCTCAATCTCAAGAAAATCGATAATTTCCTCGACCACCCTGCGATGACGGATTTCTTCACGATGTGCCGGACCGAAGTAAATGGCGCTGGAGAGGAAGTTCTGCTTCATCAACACGTGACGCGCCGCCATGATGTTGTCGAGAGTACTCAGGCCAGTGTAAAGCTCAATATTCTGGAAAGTCCGTGCAATACCAAGCTGGGCTATTTTGTCAGGGCGCATCCGCGTAATGCGCCGGCCATCGAAGAATATCTCCCCTTTCTGAGGCTTGTAGAAACCGTTGATGCAATTCAGGATGCAGGTCTTGCCGGCGCCATTCGGCCCGATGATGGCCAGGATTTCCTCGTCCCGGATGTCCACGCTGACATCAGTTAGCGCCCTGGTGCCGCCAAAGGCCAATGTAAGATGCTCTGCCCTGACTTTAACCTGCTTGTCCCCGGTCACTTGAGGGCACCCTCTTCGGCAAAAAGCCGGTCGCGGTACTCTGCGGCCACGGTGCAGTCCGCACCGCGGCAGACAACCTGCCGCCTCAGTGTACGGCTTTTAGCTTTGACCATACGGGCGGTCTCAGCGCTCGGCTCAGTGTACTTCTTAAGACCCGTACAGCGTGCCGTACCGTCTTTGAAAACGATGAGCGTCACCTCATCATCAACGGAATCGCAGTAGACCGTCGTTGCTGTTATCTGCCAGTTGACCACCAGCTATCGCCTTACGGATGTTTGATTGATATTACCATCCGCGAACGTAGACTTCAACCTGATACGCCCGTCACCAGCGCATGCCCCGCCTCGCGTACCTTTCGCAGTCCTTCGGGATACCGCAAAAGGATTGCCTTACCATCTTCGTCAAGGCCCCGCAGTTTGCCGATAAGTCCGCAGGCAGAGATTGCCTCGACCGTTTCAATGTTGTGTATGCGCAGGATGAACATAACATGCTCGATAACATGGTCATAGGTGGTAATCTCAGGGAATCCCCAGCCTGCGATGACCATGGCACGCTTTGACCCGAACTTCTTCCACAGGAACGGGTCCCACCGGTCAAAAAAGCGGCCAGCTGGCCGCAGTGGGTCTCGGTATAGACCGGGAAGCCTATAATCACCGCATCGGCTGCCGCTATCCTCGGATAAAGCTCTTCCATATCATCGTGAATGCTTTTCAATCTGGTAGAATTACCGGGCCGGATAATAGCGCAAAGCCGGCCGATATCAATGCTGGAACTCGGTTCGACCCATTCTAAAGTAATGCTCGGCCCGTATTCAACTATCCATAACCCGGCTTGAGCCGGCGAATTATGGTAAACTCACAACGATGAAACTGACGGGACAGACAGCGCTTATCACCGGTGCCGCCACCGGAATCGGCCGGGCATCCGCAAGACTCTTTGCCCGGGAAGGCGCAATGGTCGCCATCGCCGATATCAACGATGAGGCCGGTAATGAGACCGCCGGGATGATCCAGAAAGACGGGGGTGAAGCAATATTCATCCACACCGATGTTTCCTCAGTTTCACAGCTGGAACGTATGGTGCGGGCGACCGTCGATAGCTTCGGGAAGCTTACCATCTTCTTTCATAACGCCGGCATCGCCGGACCCGGTACAATCGAAACGACCACCGAGGGCGCCTACGACCGATGTATGGCCGTCAACCTTAAAGCCGGCTACTTCGGCGCCAAGTTCGCCGCACCGGAAATACGCAGGGCCGGCGGCGGTTCCATCATCTTCACCTCGTCCGGCCTCGGTCTCAGACCGGCGCCGCAGTCGCCGGTCTACTCACTAACCAAGGCTGGACTGGTCATGTTAACGCGGTCGCTCGCCCTTTATCTGGCCCGAGATAATATCCGTGTCAACGCCATCTGCCCCGGTCCGATAAACGAAACGCCAATCTGGCAGGACTTCGTCAATCGTGTGCCCGGCACCGATGCCGGCGAGTATGCCAGAAAATCGCTGGAGGGACGCCCCATCGCCCGCTTCGGTACCGCTGAAGAAATGGCCCGTGCCGCTTTGTTTCTGGTATCCCCGGAAAACTCCTACATCACCGGCGTGGCATTGCCGGTAGATGGCGGCGGTGCCGCCAGATAGGCCGTTAAAACACCGCAAAAGACTGAGGGATAAAATGCTGACAGGTAAATATGATGCGGTAGTGGCCGGGGCGGGTGTTGGGGGACTCTGCTCGGCGGCCCTTCTTGCCAGACACGGCTATCGCGTACTGCTGGTCGAGAGACTGGAGCGGCTGGGGGGCAGGTTCTCAACCATCGAGCAGGACGGCTTCAAGACACCCACCGGCGCGGTGATGATTGCCACCCGCGGGATACTCCAGCAGATATTCGATGAAGTTGGCGCCAGGTTCAATATCAAAGAAGGCGGTGCCGGCCGCGTCTGGCTCTTTGGCGAATGGCATGACCTGCCGGAAAAAGGCCAGATTCAGACCCTTCTGGACTTGCTGGAGAAGATGGGTGCCGGCAGGGCCAGAATTGTGGGCCGGCTGGCCCGGGGAGCTCTGACCGAAAAGGTGCTTGGGGCGTTCCGCCGGACACCTCCGACCGACCGGTCTAACCTGATGTCGTTCCGGGACTGGCTCAGGCAGTACACGGACGACGAGAGGGTGCTTCAGTTGTTCCACGCCCTGACATCGGCTATTTCGACGGTAAACGATTTTGAGTACCCGGCCTCGCACTGGTTCACCTACGTGTCTGCTGCCGGTCAGGGCGGTATGCGCTACCACGGCATCTCGCCAAATGGGAATGTTGAGAACGCCAACGCACTGGCGGAGACGGTGAGGGCCAGAGGCGGGCAGGTGTTGGTCAATTCGCCGATTGAGCAGATTGTAATCAGCGGCGGCAGGGTGACCGGCGCAGTGGTGAATGTGGAGCACAAACAGAAGGTCGAGGTTGAGACACAGTTTTTCATCAGCGATCTGGGGCCGAAACGCACCGTGGAACTGGCCGGTCGTAATAACTTCAGTCCCGACTATCTCAAGCAGGTAGATGAGCTCCGGGCGGCGCCGATAGTGGCCAACCTCATTGCCAGCGACCGGCCGCTGGTGGACTCTAACGGCGGCCTGTTGATTGTCGGCGCTAAAAGAATCGTCGCCGGAGTCCCGATGACGCTGTACTCGCCGGCCCTCGCGCCGCCGGGCCAGCACCTGATGGTGATATGGGGCACGCCGGCTTCATGCCTTAATCACATAGACCGGGAGACGGAAGCCAGGGAAAATCTTGACGATATCAGACGGGTGTTCCCCGACTTTGATAGATATGGCCGGCTTCTCAGGCAGGATATCAGGGATATTGATGACGAGTTCCCTGCCCTCCGGAGCTGGATGGGCTATGATATGCCGCAGGAAAGTCCTGTACCCAACCTGTTTCATGTGGGCGATGCGGTGAAGCCCTACGGCTGGGAGGGTGTGGCGGCATGCGCCAAAAGCGCCAGCATCATTGTCGACAAAGTCCGCAGGCGCTTCCACCCGGGCGGACCCGGCACATAGAGGGCACTACTGCCCAATACGCAGAACCTTCCACCTGGTATTTCGCATACCGTAGTAGTCGGATCTCCCCGGGTGGGCCGGGGTTACCGCAGGCAGAACCTTCACGCTGGCATTCAGACTTACCTTCTAGTCACCAACTATCCGCTGTATTTAGATTGTCTCACATGGTGGGGGAGCTGGCTATGCCAGCTGCCCCGGGCGGTCATGCTGCCGTTGGCGTCGTAGGTGTAGCTGGTTCCGCCGACTGCGGTGACGGCGTGGGGCCTATCACGCACCGCTATTAAGAGAATCCCAGACGATCCATACGATAGAGGCTGCAAAAGCTGTGGAAGTTACCGTAAAACCTCTCCAGAATCCGAGTGCACGCATCCGATCATGATGGGCGACTAATTCATGCAAATAACTACCAAGCCCGAGCAAAGTTACCATGAATATGAAGTCGCTCCACCTAGGCAATTTGTCTCCTGCCCCCGCAGCCACAAAGAGCCAAAGGAATATTAAGACTATTAAGAGGAAAACGAGCCAGAGCACGGCTACTATCTTACCGCCTGTTGTTCTTGGCCTTTTACTGTGGTCAGAAGACAGATAATGCCCCCACAGCCAAACAACAGCCGCGTATAAAGCCGCTAAGAACACGAGGATACTCGGCCCCCGTATTCCATATCCCACGACAAGAGTCACAGCACTCCACAGAAAGGCCCCGACTGATACAACGAAGGTCATCCAAAACAAGAGTGCCACAACCCTAGTTCTTCGTAGCTGCTCCCTGTGTCCAAAAAATAGATTGAGACACCCACCAAGCGTAAATGAAGCACCAATGACCACAAGAGCCATTAGCCTGAGCATTTACCCTCCCTTCTATGGGCCCCAAATAGTCTTTATAGTATCCAGAAATGTTACTGTCCAAGATCTAATGGCCTCTGAGTTGGTAACAAAATACAAGCCCTCTGCAGACACTCCTAATCCTGTAGCCGCCGCCTTTCCAGCCTCTCCGAGCACAAAAAGAGAAAGTGGGCCAGATGCCACCACAACACCAGCTTGAACTATACAATACCCACCAGCTATCATAAGAATTATGCCACCGGCCTGCGCCGCACCCCTTCGGGCCTCTTCGATAGTGGGCAGGCCGGGATACCTTTCAGGGCCTCGTACTCCACCAACACTAAACCCCAGGAGCGCTCCTTGATTCGTGCCCTGCATGGCG
>Ga0185342_1000650_pt1 | contig 16691 bp, 14 predicted proteins | sample ConPoolayeEmetaG_FD_128045 | JGI IMG/M metagenome (GOLD analysis project Ga0185342, IMG submission 128045) | Hot spring microbial mat communities from California, USA to study Microbial Dark Matter (Phase II) - Cone Pool mat layer E metaG... ...
AAGAACTTAAAGGATGCTGCGCAGGTTGTGCTGTCCCGGTTGGATTATTTAAATCAATGCAAGTTGCTGCACAAGTTGCACTACCAAAAAATATCTCTATCACAATAACAAAATAAATTATTTTGAAAGGTTATTTATATGAAGGTTTTTAACTTAGATTTTATAATGGGTGCAAAAATTGTAGGTATACAAATTTTTAAAAATTTATGAACAAATATTTATAATAAGGAAAATGACTAATAAAGATAAAAACTTAAATTTTAATTTCAACTTAAGTTCTGCTGAGAGAGTGGAACTTGAAAGGATTGTTTTAGATAAAGACTTAGATTCAGCTTTTAATTTTGTAAAAAGACAAAACTTAAATATAAATAAAGCTGAAGCTCTTAAATATTGCTCTGAATGGTTAAAGGAAATAAAAAAAGCAGAAGATGAAAAATTAAAAATCAGATTTTCAAATATAGGTCCAAGTTTTAGAATTTAAAAATTTTCTAAATGAGAAATTACAAATATTACATTACAAATATCACAAATGAAGAATTACAAATTTAATATTTTAAAATACATTTTAGTCTTTCTTATCTTTCAACTTTGCTTAAATATTGGCTGTAATAAAACTCAACTTGTTGAAAATCAGGGAAAATCTCTACAAACTTCTGCATATACAACAGCACAAGAAACAAAAACTATTCAAGAAACAGATAAAATTCAAGAAACAAAAACAACAAGCACAGCAACTGAAGGCACAACAACTGAAGGCACAACAAATAATGTAAATAATACAAAAAAGACCGAAGAGGAGATGCAAGTCAAAATGAAAATAGAAAGTCCTTCTTTTAAAAATAATGATACAATTCCTTCAAAATATACCTGCGATGGTGAAGATATTAATCCGCCATTAAAGATAGCTGGAGTACCAAAAAACACAGTAAGCCTTGTACTTATAGTTGAAGACCCTGATGCTCCAGGTAAAACCTGGGTGCATTGGACAGTTTGGAACATTGACCCAAAAACAACTGAAATAGCAGAAAATAGTGTTCCTGTTGGGGCTATACAAGGAATTACAGATTTTGGCTTTGCAGGATACGGTGGCCCATGCCCTCCTTCTGGAACACATCGTTACTTTTTTAAACTTTATGCTATAGATACACTTATTAATCTTAGTTCATCTGCAACAGCTAAAGATATACAAAAAGCTATCGAGGGCCATATTCTTGACAGCGCAGAACTTGTAGGATTATATTCAAGAAAGTAATTTAATCTACCTTATTACAGAAATAATTAAAAAATCTATAAATAAATTTTTCAAGTAATTATTAGTTACTATTGCAAGTGGCACATATTCTTTAAGTAAACCAGCCCATATAAGTGCCATACCTGCAAATGATACAACTCCAATAAGTATTAAACCGGTAGCCCGTTCTAGATATTTTTATATTTAATTTATTTACTTCTTTTTTTTATTTCCTTCATTGCTTTTATAGCTTTTTCTCTTGAAATAACTGAACCTGATACAGAGATAGCTTTTAAAGTTTTTAAAGATTGCCTTGTACCAATTTTACCAAGTGTTTCTGCTGCTGCTGCTTGAATATAGGGGTCATTTGCAGATTTTAACAATTTAATAATTGCCTTTTCAGTCTCAATACTGGGATAATTTGAAAGTAATTTAGCCGAAAGAATTACAATATCAGCTCTTTTATGGCTAAGTGCAGATATAAGCTTTGACTTATAACTAGCTTCTTTCCAGTCAATTTGACTTCCGCATTTAATGCAAACTTTTTCATTTTCATCATTAGGCCAAAAACAGTTTGGACAATATATTTTCATGTCAAATTTAAGACCGCATTTAAAATTAAAGATTTTTTATTATTTAAAAAGTAAATAGATTATATCATAATACTAAATACTCCCATTAATTAAAATTTTGAGGCCATTTTTAGACTTATAAGAATTTTCTTTTATATCTGCATTATATCTCAACTAAAACCATTTTCTTTATCTCTTCAGCGATTCTTTGCGGTTGTGGGATATAAAACTTTTCCATTACAGGTGAAAAAGGCGCTGGGGTATTTGGAGCTGCAACCCTTGTAACTGGTGCAATTAGATAATCAGGAATTTTTTCTGCAATCTGGGCAGCAATTTCAGCCCCTATGCCGCCTTGTTTTGGTGATTCTTCAACTATTACAATTCTACCTGTTTTTTTAACAGAGTTTAAAATTAAATCCATGTCAAGAGGCCAAAGAGTTCTTGGGTCAATTACTTCACAAGAAATTCCTTCTTGGTTTTGCAAAATATCAGCTGCAATAAGAGCAAAGTGCATCATTAAAAGGCTAGCCACTATGGTTACATCACTACCCTGCCTTCTTATAATACCTTTACCAATTGGAATTGTGTAACTCTCATCAGGTATCTCGCTTGATGCATCAATTGTACCTGACTCCTGACGAGGGCCTTTTGAACCATATAATAATTTATGCTCAAAAACTAAGACAGGATTATCATCCCTAATAGCTGAAACAAGAAGTCCATAAGCATCATAAGCCGTAGCTGGTGCAATTATTTTTATTCCAGGACAAGATAAAAAGTAAGGCTCTAAATTTTGTGCATGTTGTGCCCCCCTTCCAGTTACACCAACAGGTGCACGCATTACTATTGGCACTTTAAGCTTTCCACCTGACATATATCTTAGTTTTGCAATTTGATTTACAACTTGATCCATTGCGCATAATAAAAAATCCCCATACTGCACATCAGCAATTGGTCTTAGTCCCATCACAGCTGCACCGCAAGCATAACCAAAAATACCAATTTCTGAAATTGGAGTGTCGATTATTCTATCTGGAAACTCTTTTTCAAGTCCAAGAGTAACTGTAAATGCTCCACCAAAACCACCAGGTATACCAATATCTTCACCAATACAAAAAACTGTTAAATCTCTTTTCATTTCATCTCGAATAGCTTTCCTTAAGGCTTCTGCAACACTTAATTTCATCTAGGCACCTCCATATCTATATATAAGTCATTTAGTGTATCTTCCGGGTCTGGGTCTGGGCTGTTTTGTGCAAAAATTATTGCATCATCCACTTCTTTTTTTACTTCATTTTTTATCCTATCAATAATATCTTTATCAGCTATATTCTCAGATAATAAAAAAGTTTCATATAAAGGCAGGGGGTCTCTTGACTGCCAGTACTCTTTTTCTTCCTTTGACATATAATTGCATGGATCTCTTCTTGAATGGCCGCACAATCTAAATGTTTTTAATTCCAAAAGAGTCGGCAGGTAATTTTCACGAGCTAAATCAATGGCAACTTTTGCCTTTGCATAAACATCTAAAACATCCATACCATCTGCTATATCTGGTCTTATACCATAACAATAAGCTCTGTCTGCAATGTTATCTAATTTTAGTGTTTTTTTAATGTGAGTTGATGCACCATATTGGTTATTTTCACAAACAAACACAGCAGGTATTTCATAAACTGCAGCCATATTTATTCCTTCATGAAATGCTCCTTCATTTGAAGCACCGTCACCAAAAAAGCTAACCGCAACCCTTTTTTCACCTTTAAGCTTAAAAGCTAGAGCCATACCACCAACTATAGGTATGTTTGCTCCAACTATTGCAATTGCAGGAAGCATACCCTTATCTAAATTTCCAACGTGCATTGAACCACCCTTGCCTTTGCAACAGCCGCTTATCTTTCCATACAGCTCAGCCATTATCTCCTTTAGCGAAAGCCCTCTTGCAATTGCATGACCATGCGGTCTGTGAGTAGAAGCTATAACATCATCTTTTTTAAGACAAGTACAAACTCCAACCGCACAAGCTTCCATACCAATATACTGATGAATTGTTCCAGGCATTTTACCTTCTAAGAAAAGCACTTTTATAGCTTCTTCAAATTCTCTAATCTCTAACATTTTTTTATAGATTTCTAAAGCTGAGTCTATTCCTATTTCTGATATTATTTTTCTTTTTTGCTTTATATCAATTGGAACTAATTTATTTTGTTCAAATACCTTATGTTGCAGTTCCTGTAATTTTAAAAAATTCCTATCTTTTTTTATGCTTTTAACATCATTTTCTTTAACTTTAGGACTAATATCTTTTTTATCTTTATCTTCAGAGACCTCAGAGACCTCAGAGACAATTTTAATCTTATCATTCTCATTAGCTTTCTTAACACCTACAGTTTTAATATCAGCTTTATCTAAATCATCAATTATTGCAATGATATCACCTGTTTTTATTTGACTATCAGGTAAAAAATTTAATTTTTGTACTACACCTTCTGCAACACTTTCAAACTCCATTGTTACTTTATCAGTCTCAACTTCACATAAAGGCTGGCCTCTTTTAACAAAATCTCCCTCCTTTACAAGCCAGCGAATTAGCCTAACTTCATCAGAAGTTTGCCCAAGTTGAGGCATTTTAATTTCTTTTGCCAAAATATACCTCCCTAATCATAAAACTCATTCTAAAAAGTTTTAAAATTAACATTATTAAAAATTACTAACAATTATTAACAATTATTAACTTATAAAATTGACATTATTTAGCCAACATTAAAAAGTTTAAATTATTAAGCTTAAAATTATTAAACTTAAATTAAGATTAAATTTTTAAGCTTTATTATTGCTGCCATATTGAAGCATAAAATTTTCTATTATATTTTGTACAGCAATCCTTGCTTTTACATTAATATCACTAGAAAAACCAGAACCAATAATTTCATACGGATTACTTTTTAAATCTAACTTATCTGTAGCTTCTTTTAAAACTTCAAAGTAAACTTTTTTTAAAATACTTCCTACATTTATCTTTCTAATGCCCATTTTGATAGCATTCTCTACATCATTTTTATTAATATAACTTCCTCCATGAAGTACCAAAGGAATTTTAATTTTCTTTTTAATCTCTTCCAGGGCCTTTAAATTAAGACGAATTTCTTTCTTTCCATGCATGTGCGCCTGTCCGATATTAACTGCAAGAGCGTCTACACCAGTTTGAGTCACAAAGCTATATGCTGATTCAGGAGTAGTATATTTTAAATCATCAGGTATTTCTTTTAATTCATTTTCTATACCAGGAAGTGATACTAGCTCTCCTTCAACACATACACCTTTTTTATGTGCTTTTTCTACAACCATAGAGACTTTTTCTATTTGTTCGTCAAAGGAAATATTTTCATCCGTAAACATCACTATTTTGTAGCCCATATCAATTGAATTTAATACAACATCAAGTTTTGGTGATTCGTTAAAAATAGAACAAGCAGGCACAGATATTTGATTACATGCCTCCTCAACAAGTTTTGCATAAATAGTAAGAGGATCTTTTACAACCCTATTGTCATGAGTTAAAAATAAACCACTAAATCCAAGTATTATTGGTGAACGCATTTTCTCTGCTGCATCATAAGCAGCTAAAAGAGATTCAATATTCCAGCTTTCAAAATAGCCTACTGCATATTCTTTTTTTTCTGCATGTTGCATTAATTCTTGAAAATCAACTAACGGCATAAAACCTCCAAACTTTTTTATTTGCTTATTTAATTTAAATTTTCTTTTATTTTCTTTATTTTCCTAATCTTTATTTCTTAACCTTCTTCTATTATTTCATTTAACTTAAATCTATATTCCTTAAACCTATCCCAGTCAGCATCCATTGGAATAGCATGATCAATATGCGGAATATATCCACCTTGTTTTAATAAAATTTTTACCATTTCAAGTTCTTTATCTATATCTTTACTTTCAACATTATCTTTTGGAAATAAAATCTTTTTATCAACTCCGCCTAACATTTGAAGTTTTGGAAATTCTTGTCTTATTTTTATCAAATCATTTACTGCTTCCATTGGGAAAACACCAGTAACTCCACAACTAATCCATAAAGGTATCAGCTCATCTATTAGACCATCACAATCTACAATAATATTTTTTATTCCAAATTGCTTTAAAAAATCTATAAATTTAACATAATATGGTGTTAAAAATTCTTCAAAAGCAGTCTTTGATATAAAAGAACCTGTTTTAAAAGCCATATCCTCCCATATCATAACCCAATCTATTTCAATTAGTTTAAAAATTTCTGAAAAGTACTCCATAGAAAAATTCAAATAAAATTCATTTATTTTCTTAATTAATTCTGGGCTATCGTATAAGCTAAGCATGTAATTTACATCTCCCATTAAGTGTCTCGGCATTCCACAAAATCCAAAGGGATTTCCGCCTAGTCTTATTGGGTAATCTCTGTCTTTTAATTTTAAAGCAAGCTTATCAAAATTTTCAGGCAGTCTTTTTTTAAAATCTTTATCATAAAACTGCATATAATCATAAAAATCCTTTAAGCTTTTTATAGGATAATCAATGCTCATTGGAGCAGATGTTCCTTTTTTTAAAATCTTTTGGGTAATACCATAATTATCTTTAAAAACTATATAATCATCTTTATCTTCTAAAATTACTTTTGAAAACATTGGGCTTAAGTCAAAAGGAAATTTTGCAGGATATGGATCTAGGTTAAAATATTTCATTAAAAAAGTATCAAGATATTCAGAGCTTTTAGAACTTTTTTTATCTTGATAACCTTTATTATCTTTATAATCCTTAATATTTTCATAATCATTCTTTTGATTTATAACATAGTCTAAAGGCAAAGATACTCTTACAAGATCTGAGTCTTTTAAGCTCTCTGGAGGCTCTTGAATATTTAAATTATTATTTTTATTCCATTTTCTAATAAGTCCTGCCCAGTATCCATATTCATATTTTAAATTTTTTATGCCTGATTCAAAATTTAAAACTGCTAGAAATCTCTCTCTAGAATTCACTTAAACCTCACTTATTTTAATTTACAAACAAAAAAATTTTTTTATTTGCAGCAAATTATATTATTAAAATTAACTGGAAATTATTTTGTAAATAGGTTTTAATTTCTCAAATAAATCTTTATAAACACCTATATACTTTTTATATTTTTCATATTCTCCTTGTCTTGGAAATTTCTCTATATTAGTTTTAACAAAATCATTAACAACTTTATCTAAACTTTTAAACATTCCTATGGAATGACCAGCAAGTATTGCAGAACCAAGAGTAGATAAATCACTTCTAAAAAGATTTCTATATGGTAATTGCAAGACATCTGATTTTATTTGAAGCCAAAAATTACTTTTATTACCACTACCAATAGCTGTCACTGTTTTAAATTCTATATCTGGAAGCAAGTCTTTAATAATTTCTTTTGTTAAAAAATGATCATATGCTATTGATTCAAGTATAGCTCTGTAAAAATGTATTTTTCTATGAGCCCATGTATGGCCTATAAAAAGACCCCGAACATTTGGGTCAGGTGGAAAAAACCTTCCTTGTAAATAATCAATTGAAATTAAACCGTCAGAACCAGCATTTAATTTTTCTGCTTCAGAATCTAAAAAATCATAAATATTTATCCCGTTTTTTTGTGCTTTTTCTTTTTCTTCAATAAAAAACTCATCCACAAACCATTTATGAGTCCTGCCAGCTAAAACAACTGAGATTAGATGGTATTTATTTCCAATTGCAGATTTCATACAAGCAAGTGTTTTATTTTTTAAATCATACCTATACTGATCAGAGCATACACCTAGTATACAAGCAGTTCCAGATACATCCACTAATTGTCCTTTATGTAATATACCAGCACCAATAAAACCAGCAGATTGGTCACCACAACCTGCAGCAACTGGGGTTCCCTCTAAAAGTCCTGAATCAGCACTTCCTTTTTTTGAGATCTCACCAATTATTTCTGAAGACTTAATAATTTTTGGCAGTTTTTCAGTATCAACTTCAAGTTTCTTACACAATTCATAAGACCATTCTGATTTTTCCAAATCAGCTAATCCAGAAAAGCATATAAAGGTTTCATCTATATATGCATCTTTAGCATTAAGACCTGTAAGTTTTCCAGCCACAAATGCTGAAGGCTGTATAAATTTATAAATATCTTTCCATTCATTTTTATTTTTCCAATATAAGATTTTATTTCCAAAAGTAGAAAAAGAGCCACTCTTTTGAATTATTAAATCTCCAAAATTTTTATGCATATATTCATTTTCTTTTGCACTTCTGCTGTCAAGGGGGGTATCATAATAAGTAACTGGATTAAAGTCTTTATCTATGCTCATAATACCGCCCATTTGGCTGTCAATTGACAAAGCAGCTATTTTATTCTTTGGTATTTTAGATTCAGCTAAAACTTTATTAATTAGTGTGCAAGTAATTTTGTAAAAATCATTTGCATCCTGCTCTGCTTGACCTGCTGCAGGATAAATAATATTCATTTCTTGCTTAGCTTCAGAAATGCTTCTTCCTTCTTCATCATAAATTACACACTTGGCTTCAGTTGTGCCTAAATCAATGCCAATTAAATAATTCATAATATAGCTCCTGTTACCTCTAAAACTTAATATTAATAAGATTTTTTATTATCTTATTATCTTACTGTAATCTTATTTATTGTAACCTTATCTGGTAATAAAATTTTTCCATTTGTTCGTCTGAATCAATTCTTAACGGAGTTATTCCAGTATATCTGCAAAAGATCTCTAATTCTTTAGTAAAATCTCCTAAAGTTGCATTTAAATGGTTTGCACCAATTACCTTTACGAAATTTTCAGCTTTAACGCCTAAATCTACAGTTACTTTTCCCCAAGTAAATCCTAAATGTTTTTCAAAATTTTCACCTAATTTTTTTAAGAGAATAGCTTTAGTATCTAAACCCTTTGCTTTACCAAACTGCAAATAATACTTTCCTTTTATTCTTGTTAAACGAGCTACTGTAACCTCTGGATAAGATATCCCACTATAACTAAAAGCTGCACCAGAGCAGCCATGAATATTTCCTATCGCAACAGTATTGCTTAAAGCATCTTGGGGATTAATTGAATTTGCAGCCCAAAAAATTGACCCTGCACCACAATTGGCAAACTCTATATAATCATCTTCTGCTGAAATTAAGTCACCAAACGCAGGTGGAACTGATGGATTAAGAAAATATAATATAACTGATGTAAGCAATCCTTTAATATCGCCTTCACAAACTGTGGGATAAATTTTTTGTGCTCCCAATTCATTTACAGGAAAAGGAAGAAAGGCTGGGAGTGTACATGCATCAACTCCATATTCAAAATATATTTCAGGCTGACATTTTATTGAAACGCCTGCTATATTTTCATCTTTCAGATCAGATAATCTTTCACGTGCAGCTATTAATAGTGCTAGCTGTTTTTTAAAAGCCTCTTTTGTTAGCATTTTTTCATCATAAATTACTTTTAAGCCATTTTTTTTAAGCCAATCTTCTAAGAATAATATTTTTTCAGGGTTTTTATTAATAATTTTTTCTGCTCTATTTACTAAGATATACTGGTCTTCAGATAAAATATCTCTAACCAAAAAGCTTTTTAGCTTTGGAATATCATCTTGAAGCTGTTCCATCTTTACTGCATAAGTTCCACCCCATAAAAGCAAAGCTGACTCGCGCATATTAGAGATTGTCGACACTGCGTTGCACCACTTTAAAATGTTTTCTTTATTGCCAAAATTTCTTTCATGGTTTATTGCATATTTATTAACACCCCACTCCATTAAACTAGAACAAGTTGCTGCAAGCTGGGATAAATTCCCTGATAATGGATCGTTTTCTGAATAATACATTATTGGCTTGTTAAGTTTTCTTACAAAATCCATAATTAACATAGGCGGAGACCATGTCCACGCACCAATTATTGCACCATCTATTACATTTTCATTTACCATTTTAATTGCTAAATTAACATCATTAATATTTCTTATCCCATACCATGAATCATTTTTATTTCTAATTTTAGATAAGGGATCAATAACACTTATAGAATTGTCTTGAAGGAATTTTTTTAACTCTTCCTGTTTTTTTCTTAAAAAGTTTTCAACTGCTGGATTAGAAACTCCAACATCTCTATCATCAGTAAAAGTAATTATTGCTATTTTTGCTTCCAAAATTTTTAAACACCTCCAATAACGTTAACCAAAATCAGTTGATATTAAAATAATTTTATAAAACAATTTTTAAAAACTATTTTAATATTAAATTGAGCAATTAAAGTAGAAAAACTTAATAAACATTACAATTATCATCCACCCTAACTACATCAGTATCTTTTTCATAAATAAATACCTTAAGCCATGCTGTTTTTATTTCTTGGGGTAAAATTTCTAAACTTGTACCATTTTTAATTGCCTCTAATAACCCAAGACCAGGGTAAGAAGACCATGGCTCAATTGCTAAGCTATATGTATTGCTATACCATGGATAATTATTGCTCCCATTATAGACAAGCCATATATATAAATATTTAAAAATTTTCTCATCAAACAAAAAGCCTATCCCAACTTTTTTCTTTAAATTTGTTATTGTAAACCAATTTTGTTTTAAATCTTTTGCATATAAAAGATCTGCAACTTTTGCATCTTTGCCTAAAACTTTAGAAAGGTCTACAAAACTGCCGTTTGCAGATGGAAATTTTTTTAAAGTACCTTTAGAATCAGGTTTAACTAATGGAAAATTCGATATTGAAAAAGGGTTGGAAACTATTTCTTCAGCTATAAAGTTAATCAAACAATCTTCTGAAATAAAAGGGCTTCCAAAACATGGATGATGGCCCCACATAAAATCTAACTTTTCATTTGATAAATTTATAACTTCTTCATTAATAGATAAAACAGCAGTATTACTTTCTAAAGTAATTGTCTTTTTTATTTGTAACGGGATTTTATTTAGTTTTGTAAAAAACTTAATGCTAATCTTTTCATCTCTGTCTTCTAAAATTTCATAATCCCATGACACCATTGAAGATTCATCATGCAGATTAAAACTTGCACCTTTATAAACACATGGTGAACCACCATTAGGGATAATTTCTTGCCATCCACCTAAATAAGTTTCTAGAAAATTTTCTCTGTTAAGTTGGCCTTCCTTAAAGTCTTTTGGAGATTTCCATAAAAAATCCAAGTCTAGCGGTTTATATACAAACTCTAAAATATCAGTGCCTTTTTCTAAAAGAATAAAAACTCTAATAAGCTCATTTTCCATAATTATTGATTTTAAACCTTTGTATCTTAATTCATCATTAATTCTGCAACCATAATTTCTTCTTAAAGCTGTCATTTTAATTATCCACCGCCACCCTTCTTATATTTTTATCATAAAATATGTCACCAGCATCAAAACTATGAGAGGAAAATTCTGATAATACAGCACCTTTAGGTCCACCTTGAAACCAATGCCAAGTATTTGGTTCTAATGTATACTGATCACCAGGCTTTAAAATTATTTCTTTTAAAATAAAAAGCTTGTCTTTGTATTTTTCAGGTATTTTAGCTCTTATTTCAGGTATTTTATCTTTTATATCTTTAAAATCCGTCTCTTTTTCACCGGTATCTACATAAAGGTAAACTTCGCCCCACCTGCATCTAAATGTTTCTTCTTTACCTAAAGAGCTGTCAATATCTGGATGTCTGTGTTGAGGACATATTTGATAAGGTAGAAGAGCAAGCTCTTTTGCACAAACTCTGGCTGTATTAACATAAATAATTACATTAAGTCCGATATTTTCAAAGTCTCCTAAACCAAAATCAGTTATTTCCATTTTATCAAATTCTGTCTGTTTAAAATATATTTTGGATTTATTAAATATTTCTATAGCCTTCTTTTTATAAAATAACCTCTTTTGCTCCTCCATTTTTTCCTCCCTTGAAGAAAAAATTAAATTAAACAATCAATTACTTAACTGACTAATAAATTATTTAACTAATTAAAATTTTTTAAAATTTTACATTGTACTGAAATTTACTTATTAAAAATTATTAAAATTAATTAAATAAAACTAAGAAAAGAACTAAGTAGAACTAAGTAAAATAAACATCTAGTTTTTTCTTTTCGCCTATTTTGCTAACATTTAAAGGATAATTTCTAAACTTTTCAGCAGACCAATAGTAAGCAATGGTATTATCAAGTGCTCTTTCAGATGATTGAACTGTATGATTGGTGCAAAGAATATGCCCACCTCCTGGTGATAATATTTCAATAACCCTTCTTACTTCTTCAGCAACATCGCTAAACTTCCCTTTTGACATTATTCTTCTTGTGTCAACATTTCCCCAAAACGTAAATTTTTTTCCATATTTCTTTTTTATTTCCTCTACATTATTAACATCTGGCTGGAGAGGATTTATGATATCAAACCCTATCTCTGCAAAATCATCTAACACCCAATCAACTTTTCCATCACAGTGAAAAGCAATTTTTACATTTTTATTAATTTTTTTAACTTCATCAACCATCCTTGCATATCTTGGTTTTATTAGTTCTTTAAACAACTTTGGACTAATGTATGGGCCTCTTTCATTTGCAACATCATCACCCCACCAGATAATATCAACACCCATCTCTACAAGTTTCTTTGATATTTTAAGTGATATTTCCATGGTTTTATCAAGTAATTCTATAGCAAAATCTTTATTTAAATAAAAATCAGTTAGAAAATTCTCCAAGCCTCTTAAATACCAGCTTGCTTCAAACATAGTGCAGGCACAGCCTCCAAGTATTGCATATTCTTTTCCGTCTTTTTCAATTAAATTCTTATATAACTCAAACCCATCTTTATAAATCTCAAACGGATCAGGCCATTTATAATTCTCATAACTTTTAATATCTGCAAGAGGGTGCTCTGCAAATTCACAATAGCTTCCATATTTAAAAGATTTTTTACGCCATTTAATTTTAAAAGCATCTTGGTACAAATTTTCACCAATCTTTCTTTCCTCCTTATAAATTGAGCTAAAACCATCACAAAAGCCTATAGTTGAATATAAAAGGTCATTTCCTAAGGCTTTAGATAATGCAAATGGATCTTTTGATAAGTCAATATTTAAAGCATCTATTAATTCATTTGCAATTTCAGGTGCAATCCAGCTATCTATGGGAACTTTATCTGGCTCTTCATGATTTATGGTTGCTAATATTCTTTCCCTTGAATTCATAGTGTCCTCCAATTTCAATATTAATTAAATATTAATTATTTAAAATAAAATCAGAGTTTAAAGACATAATTTAAAATTAACAATAAAGACTTTATATGATACTTATTATGTAACATACACTACTTTTATCTACATTAATTACTAACTCCCAAATAAAGAATTTCTAATATTCCTATTATCCCTAACTTTATATTTCTAAATTTACCCTTTTACTGCACCAGCAGTTAAACCCTTTACAAATAAATCTTGAATTAAAAGATAAACAATAAAAATTGGTAAAGACGCAATAATTACCCCTGCTGCAACAAGCTGCCAAGGAGAATCCCATTGACCAACAAAATTTGCAAGCCCTACAGGTAAAGTATATAAGACTTTATCTTTAAGTAAAACTAAAGCAAGTATAAATTCATTCCAATTCTGCATAAATAAAAATATTGTCACTGTTGCAATTGCAGGTTTTGATAAAGGTATTATTATTCTAAAAAATGTCCCGATTTCAGAACTGCCATCAATTCTTGCAGCTTCAATTAATTCTTTTGGAATAGATAAAAAGAATCCTCTTAAAATTAATACAGCAATTGGCAAACCAAAAGCTATATATGAAAAAATTAATGAATAGTGTGAATTATAAAGTCCTAAAGTCTTCATTATTATGAAAAGTGGAATTATAACTGCCGCTGGTGGAATCATAATACCAAGCAGGATTATATAAAAAATAATATTAGATCCTTTATAATTAAGCCTTGCAAATGAATATGCTGCCAATGCAGATATGACCAAAGTTAAAAATACAGATATTATTGTTACAATAAGAGAATTCATAAATAATTTACTGAAATTGAAAGTTTTCCAAGCAATGTAATAATTTTCAAAATGTAAATCTCTTGTAAAAAATATTGCAGATAGAGCATCTTTCTTTGACCTAAGTGATAAAGAAAAAACCCATATAACTGGCAACAAAAAAATAATTCCCAATAAATAAATTAAAATGCTTTTAAATATTTTTTTTACCATATAAACACCACTTACCTATTTTATTTAAAATGAACTATTTTATTTAAATTGAATTAATATTCTCTACTAGTAACTTTTATCCTTATTACTGATGCTATTAAAGAAATAATTATTATGACCACAGCTATTACTGATGCAAAACCCATATCATTGAACCTAAAGGCTTGTTGAAACAAATAAGTTGCTAAAACTTCACTGCTGCGATTAGGTCCTCCAGCAGTCATGATATAAACAATATCAAAGACTTTAAATCCACCTATTATATTTAGAAGCATTGTTATTGTGATTACGGGACTTAAAGTTGGTATTATAATTTTAGTCACAACTCTAAATTCATTTGCACCATCAATCCTTGAAGCTTCAACTATATCGTTAGGTATTCCCTGAAGCCCTGCATAATAAAGCAGCATATCATATCCTGTAAACTGCCATAAAGTTGCAACTATAACTGTATAAAGAGCAATTTTTGGATTACCTAAAAAAAGTATTGGCATCTTTGTAATTCCCAATAACTGAATTATTTTGTTAACTATTCCAAATGCATCCAACATCCTAGACCACATAACACCAATAATTATTGGAGATAAAAGTACAGGTAAAAATATAGCGTTTTTTAAAAATCTTGTTCCAGGTATTTTTTGATCAATTATTAAAGCACCAATAAAACCAAATATATTTAAAAATATTGTTGTAAAAATAACGAAGATACTTGTATTTAAAAAAGATTTCAAAAAAACTTTATCTGTAAATACTTTATAGTAATTTGCTAAACCAACAAATTTAATTTCATTTATATCAAAGCCTTTCCAGCTAGCAAAAGTTAATGCCAAAGTAAAAAGAACTGGAATTGATACAAAAAATAAAAAAAACACTATTGTTGGTAATGAAAATATAAATCCTATTTTGCTTAATTTTTTGCTTAACATATTTAGTTAACGTATGAAATATAAATATATTTTCTAGTATATTTTAATTATTATGTACAATTTTGCTTAAAAATATTTTTATAACTATATACCTATATATGTACTTTAATTATCTAAATATATACTATTATTTATTTTATATAAGCACTATTTTATATAAGTATTGTTAATATAATTTTTATAATTATATTTATATTTTTTTACTTTATTTTAATCTTTACTTTGATTTTTTATTTAAGGTGTGGGTGTTAATCTTTTGAATTTAATAACACCCACACACTTTTTATGACTGCTGCCTAAATTATGTACACTTACTAAATATATTGACTAATAGGGTTTAAAATAAATTGCCTATTTTTTATTATTTTGTTTAATATATTTTTTGCTAATTATTCTTTTGCTGCTTCAACTAAACTCTTGATGAATTCTTCAGGAGTTATTTGTTGTCCAAAAATTCCCTGCATTCCATTCATTATTGCTGTATAAACCTTAGTATTATAAACTACTCTACTTTGAGCTTTAGATTGTGCATTTAACATATTTTGGAAAAGTTCACTTTTAGCTGATAAATCACCCTTATATTCACTTGATGGAATAAAATCGTTAGCAACTAATGCATCTTTTCCTTCATCATTTGTCATATATCTTAAGAATTCAACTGCCATTTCAACGTTTGGGCTATTTTTATAAATTACAAACATTTCAGCTACTCCACCTGTCGGCAAGAATTCATCCCCAGCCTTTAAAGGTGGTGTTGGAAATAGACTATATTCAAATGCACCAGCAATGTCTGCAGTTATACCCCCAGTAATAAAATTGCCTACTGGATAAAACATTGCTGCCTGCTGCTGAACAAATAAATCCTTAGCTCCTACAAAAGCATCCATAGAATTAGCACCTGGTGCATAAACACCTGCTGCAACAAGATCAGCAACATTTTTAGCAGCCTGTAAGAATACCGGGTCATCCCAGCCAATCTTACCTTCATCAGCCATTGCTAATTTTGTATGAGTTGGGTCTGTATAAGCAACTTGAGCAAAAAATGAATCTGCTGCAGTCCAAAGGTCTTTAGTTCCTTGTGATAAGCAGAATTTACCTTTATCTTTCAATTTTTTAGCTAGATCTTTTAATTCATCTTGCGACTTAGGAATTTCTAATCCGAATTCTTTAAACATATTTTTATTGTATGCAATCTGTAATGTGTTTAAATCTAACGGTACTGCCCAAGATTCACCATCAACAGAAATTGCTTTCATTACATTTGGGAAGAATTCTGGAAAACCTTCTTTAAGTACATCAGTTAATGGTAATAGTTTCCCAGACCTTGCAAGTTCAGTGTATTCGCCAGCCCATGGAATTTGAAAAATATCAGGAGCCTCTTCTCCAGAAAGAACAGCTTTAAGCTTAACCAAATATTCGGAATAGCTAATATACTCTCTTTTAATTGTTACATTAGGATAATCAGCAGTAAATCTTTTTTCTGCATCTTCATGTACTAAAGGGTATGAACCTTCATTATTCCATGACCAAAATTCTAAGGTTATAGGTTCGCTGGTTTTGGTTTCCTTTGTTGTTTCTGCAGCAGTTTTTTCTGCAGCAGTTGTTTCAGCAGCTTTTGTTTCTGCAGCAGTTGTTTCTGCAGTTGTAGCTTTTTTACACCCAGTAACTGATAAGCTAACAATTAAGAAA
>Ga0185342_1000651_pt1 | contig 16667 bp, 15 predicted proteins | sample ConPoolayeEmetaG_FD_128045 | JGI IMG/M metagenome (GOLD analysis project Ga0185342, IMG submission 128045) | Hot spring microbial mat communities from California, USA to study Microbial Dark Matter (Phase II) - Cone Pool mat layer E metaG... ...
GTGGGCCATTGTGGTCTCGAACCACAGACCTCGGTCTTATCAGGACCGCGCTCTAACCAGCTGAGCTAATGGCCCGGACGTATCACATTCTACGGCAAGTTACGGGAATAAATCAAGTAATTTCTGCGCAAGGTTCTGCCTGTGTTTGATATTTTCTCTGTCATTGCGATTAGCATAGTAAAGAACAAGCTCTATTAAGAATTCGCTGAGGTGAGAGCGTTTCTGGTTTCATCCGGACGCGCAGTGACTGCGGGAGAACCAAATAAAAAACCTTAACAGCTGAATAGCGGAAGGAAGCTCCGGAAAGCCTCCAAAAAGCTTTGGAGATCGACCTGGAAGATATCATCCCACTGAATGGAATGATGTTCTCCCTAGAAAGGAGGTGATCCAGCCGCAGCTTCTGCTACGGCTACCTTGTTACGACTTCGTCCCAATCATCGATTCCACCCTAGACGACTGCCTCCCTTGCGGGTTAGCTCATCGGCTTCAGGTGTCACCGACTTTCATGACGTGACGGGCGGTGTGTACAAGGCCCGAGAACGTATTCACCGCAGTATGCTGACCTGCGGTTACTAGCAACTCCGACTTCATGCAGGCGGGTTTCAGCCTGCAATCCGTACTGGGGGTGGTTTTTAGGATTAGCTCCGGATCACTCCATTGCGACCCATTGTACCACCCATTGTAGCGTGTGTGTGGCCCAGGGCATAAGGGCCGTGCTGACTTGACGTCATCCCTGCCTTCCTCCCCGTTTTGCGGGGCAGTCTCGCCAGAGAGAGTAACTGGCAACAGGGGTTGCGTTCGTTGCAGGACTTAACCTAACACCTCACGGCACGAACTGACGACAGCCATGCAGCACCTGTGGCGGCTCCTGACTTAACAGGTCGTTCCCCTTTCGGTTCACTACTTCCGTCATGTCAAGCCCTGGTGAGGTTCTTCGTGTTGCATCGAATTAAACCACACGCTCCGCTGCTTGTGCGGGCCCCCGTCAATTCCTTTGAGTTTTAGCCTTGCGGCCGTACTCCCCAGGCGGGACACTTAATGCGTTAGCTTCGGCACGGAGAGGGTCGATACTCCCCATACCTAGTGTCCATCGTTTAGGGCGTGGACTACCAGGGTATCTAATCCTGTTCGCTCCCCACGCTTTCGGGCCTCAGCGTCAGTGGCAGCCCAGGAAGCCGCTTTCGCCACTGGTGTTCCTCCCGATATCTACGCATTTCACCACTACACCGGGAATTCCGCTTCCCTCTACTGCACTCAAGCCCAACAGTATCAAATGTTCCCTCTCAGTTAAGCCGAGAGATTTTACATTTGACTTGAAGAGCCGCCTACACCCACCTTACGCCCAGTAAATCCGGATAACGCTCGCCTCCTACGTATTACCGCGGCTGCTGGCACGTAGTTCGCCGAGGCTTATTCATCAGGTACCGTCATTATTCTTCCCTGATAAAAGAGGTTTACAACCCGAAGGTCTTCATCCCTCACGCGGCGTCGCTGCGTCAGGCTTTCGCCCATTGCGCAATATTCCTTGCTGCTGCCTCCCGTAGGAGTCTGGGCCGTGTCTCAGTCCCAGTGTGGCTGGCCGTCCTCTCAGACCAGCTACCGATCGTCGCCTTGGTGGGCCATTACCTCACCAACTAGCTAATCGGACGCAAGCCCCTCCCCAAGCGCCTTGCGGCTTTAGTCATTCACCCTGCGGCGAATGACCACATGCGGTATTACCTCAGATTTCTCCGAGCTATTCCCCACTTAGGGACAGGTTACTTACGCGTTACTCACCCGTCTGCCACTGTCCTGATTGCTCAAAACCGTTCGACTTGCATGCATAAGGCACGCCGCCAGCGTTAATCCTGAGCCGGGATCAAACTCTCCAAACAAATTAATTTGCTTGTTGAGTTTGTTGAAAAAAACGGGGCTTTCCTTCCGCTATTCAGATGTTAAGGTGCAAAACGCCTCTTTTTCAAGAGGCAATACATATCATAGCACGAGGCTATTTTTTTGTCAATACCGGGTGATAGCTTTTCACCGCAAGCGGAAAAATTTTATCACATTTTGGAAGTGACTTCAAATCCAGCAGAACTTCCAGACTTTACCCTGTGCTAGGTGATTAATGCCGCCACTATCCCGGCGAGGAAAATGCCGTCAAAAACTCCCGCCCCGCCGATGCTGATAAGGTGTGCGCCAAGGTGGCGGAACCGGTGCCAGTTCAGCAGGTCCGCGCCGATGAGCGTCCCCAGCGTGCCTGAGATGTATGCCACGGGCGCTGGGTTATCCCTCACCATCAGAACCGCCAGCCCTGCTGAGACTAGCGGCGGTATCCATGCCGGCAGGGTGATACCCATCCCGGGCACCAGGCGTGCCAGGAGCCGGGCGGCGGTTGCCACCACGGCAATTGCTATCAGAGTGGGCACAAGCGGGACTTTTGGGAACAGGTAGAGTGCAAACAGGGATGGAATCACCGCTCCGCCCACGTTAATGGCGATGACCTGATGGGTTACCCTGGGCGGAAGATAAAAGAAGAAGCGGGCATAGAGGGGTAATGGCTGTTCATAAGCTATCCGGCGGCGCGAGATAGGGATATTGATGACACTGCCGATGATGGTGGCTAAAAGCAGTGCAATTGCTGTTTCCGGGGAGAGTCCCAGCTTGCCGAAGGATATTGTCACAACATTAAAGAAGAGAAGCATGAAGAGAGCCGGAACAGCGATGATGACCAGAAAGATAAGCCCGAGGCAACCCATACTTCTTTAGATTATACCTGATTAAATCCCGGAAGCGCTAATTCTTGATGGCTGGTCTATTTTGGTGTAGTATCCTGATGAAGATGAAAGATAGCCTCTCAGCGCAGACAGTTAGTACTGGTTTGCCTAATCAGCTTATCGGTAAGAAGGTGCTTTTCTTCCCGCGGGTCACCTCAACGATGGACATCGCCCGGGAGGCAGCCGGGCAGGGTGCGCCAGAAGGCACGGTGGTGCTGGCTGATGAGCAGACGGCGGGGAGGGGCAGGATGAGGCGGTCTTGGTTTTCCCCGCAGGGGAGCATCTCTCTTTCTGTCCTGCTTTACCCGCAGAAGTCTTTTTTGCCATATCTGGTGATGCTGGCATCACTTGCCGTCGTCCATTGCATAGAGAAGGTGGCGGGCGTCAAGGCGGATATTAAATGGCCCAATGACGTACTGATAAAAGGCAAAAAAGTCTGTGGCATCTTGCTTGAGAGCGATGTGCGAGAAGAGAAGGTGGCTTATGCCATTATCGGCATCGGCATCAATGTCAATATGAATCTCGCTGATTTCACGGAGATAGCCGCCATCGCCACCAGCTTATCTCAGGAGACAGGTAAAGAATTCTCGCGCCTGGCGCTGGCCAGGGAGCTTCTCGTGGAGCTGGAAAAAATGTATTTGACTCTTCCTGCTGGAGATGCCATTCACAAAGAATGGAAAGCCCGTCTCATCACGCTGGGAAAGAGCGTGCTGGTGAAATCCGGAGGCGCTTTCCTGAAAGGAATAGCCGAAGATGTTACCGCCGAAGGCAGGCTATTGCTCAGGCAAGCTGATGGAAGCATGCAGGAAATCATTGCCGGGGACGTGACTCTGCGTGAGCCTTAGCGCGGATTGTCCGGGGCTTGCCCGGATGAGCAAACCCCGGCTATTCAGGGCTGTTTATTTGGCGGGTTTTTCTCCAGGACCTGAACTCTGCTTTCTATCCATGAACATCTTTATAAGGTCAATTGGCAGTGGGAAGATGATGGTGCTGTTCCGTTCCGAGGCGATTTCAGTCAGCGTCTGGAGATAGCGGAGCTGGAGCGTGGTCGGCTCGCGGGCGATGATGGAGCCTGCCTCTGCCAGCCTCTCTGACGCCTGGAACTCACCATCGGCGTGGATGATTTTAGCGCGGCGTTCCCTTTCTGCCTCTGCCTGTGCCGCCATGGAGCGCCGCATGGTCTCAGGAAGCTCAACGCTTTTGATTTCCACGGCGCTGACCTTGACGCCCCACGGGTCCGTCTGCTCATCAATGATTTTCTGGAGCATCTGGTTCAGTTTTTCGCGTTCAGTCAGGAGCTCGTCAAGCTGTGACTGCCCCAGGACGGTGCGGAGGGTGGTCTGGGAAATCATGGAAGTGGCGCGGATGAAATCAGTTACCTTGACCACAGAAGCTTCAGGGTCAACGACTCTAAAATAGACCACGGCGTCCACTTTCACGGTAACGTTGTCTTTGGTTATCACTTCCTGAGGCATGACATCCATGGGGATGGTCCTCAAGTCCACCTTCACCATGCGGTCAACGAAGGGAATGATGAAGAACAAGCCCGGTCCCTTGGCACCGATGAGTCTGCCCAGCCGGAAAATGACGCCGCGCTCATACTCGGACACGACTTTGATTGCCATCGGCAGGATGAGAAGCAACAGGACGATAATGACACCCAGGATAATCAGTTCCATCTATGCACCTCCTTATTTTTCTTTTTTGGTTACATGTAGTTTCAGACCATCAACTCTGGTGATGACCACTTCTTCTCCCGGCTCCGCCTGACCCTTTTCCATGACTGCCAGCCAGCGCTCTCCTTTGAAAAACACTGACCCTTCCGGTTTGAGTGCTGTTCTGGCAACCGCCGTTTTGCCGATAAGTTCCTCTCTGCCGGTGGTTGCCTGGCGCCGGTGAGCGCGGATGACCCGGCTTATGACGAAGGCGAAGATACCGGCGAGGAGGATGGCGACAAAGGCGATGAGCCATGGGTCAACTCTGAACAACTCCGGATTACCTCCTTGCCCTTGAAATAGTATCAGCGCCCCTACCACCAGAGAGATAATGCCTCCCGTGGTAAAGAGCCCGAAGCTGGCGGTGAGCGCTTCTCCCACAAAAAGCCCGATGGCAAGCACGATAAGCAGAATGCCGGCGATGTTCACTGGCAGTTGGCCCAGGGCATAGAACGCCAGTATGCCGCTGATGGCGCCGACAATGCCCGGAAAAATAAGTCCGGGATTAAAAATTTCCACCATGATGCCCAGTGTGGCAATGCTCAGCAGGAGGAAGGCGATGTTCGGGTCAGCGATGGTATAGAGGAAGCTCTCAATGGCTCTCATCTTCACTGGGATGATGGTGACATTTGTTGTCTGCAGGGTAACGTTGCGACCGTCCAACATGGTCACCGTGCGCCCGTTAAGCTGGGTGATGAGGGTATTCAAATCCGGGGACACCAGGTCAATGACGTTTAATGTCAGGGCTTCCTGCTCAGTGATAGAGACACCCTCTCTCACTGCCCTTTCTGCCCACTCCGGGTTGCGCCCCCGTGATTCTGCCAGGCTTCTGATATACGCCGCGGCGTCATTGATGATTTTTTGTTTCAGCTCATCCGGGACTTCCTGAGCCTGTCCTTCACTGCTCAGAGACACTGGCGTTGCCGCGCCGATGGCAGTGTTCGGCGCCATGGCGGCAACATGAGCAGAAAGAGTGATGTATAGTCCGGCTGAGGCGGCGCGGGCGCCGGACGGGGACACATAAACCACCACCGGGACACGGGAATTGACGATTTTCTGAATAATGTTACGCATTGCGGTGTCCAGTCCGCCGGGGGTGTCCATCTGGATGATGACTGCAGTCACATTGTCTTTTTCTGCCTGGTCAATGCCGCGGCTGATGTAGTCATGGAGCACGGGGTTAATGGTGCCCTTGACCTCAATGACGTAAATAGAAGGGTGCGGCGTCTGGGCTACCACCACTGCTGATATCACCAGCACAAGGGTTAGCGCTAACAGCAGAATGCGAAAGAGCCTCAACATCTCCCCCTTTCCAGAGGTTTTCCCCTTCTATGAGTATATCTTTACTACTCTAGTAATGCAAGACTAGCCGCAGTAATGCCGTGGAGATTGCTTCTTCGCTGACGCTGCGCGCAATGGCATCAAAACAAAGGAGCCAGGACGAACAAAAATTAGTTACCATAAGATTGTCCTCGCAGTTGAATGACGTGCTGATTTGATGGTAGAATTCAACCACAAAATCTGAAGGGTGCAGTATGAAAGTCCAGAGATGTAAGGGCATGAGGGATTTAACGCCGGAAGATATGATGCGCTTCCGGTTCATTGAGGAGACCTTCCGGGAGAGCTGTCGCCGGTGGGGCTACCAGGAGGTGAAAACCCCCACCGTTGAATATCTGCATTTGTTTACCTCTGCCGGCACGCTCACGCCGGGCATGCTGAGCAGGGTATATTCCTTTCTTGACTGGGACGGGTGGAGTGGGGAGAGGGTGGTTTTGCGACCGGATGGCACCATTCCCATCGCCCGCATGTATATTGAGAGCATGGCGGAGAAGGAGTTTGCCAGGCTCTGCTATGTGACCAATAGTTTCATTTTTGAGGAGACGGGCAAAAAGGACCGGGAACGGTGGCAGTGCGGGGCGGAGCTTATCGGCGCGGGCACACCGCAGGCGGACACGGAACTGATTTCTCTGGCTTCAGAGGTGCTCCGGAAATTGAAATTTGATGATGTAGAATTGCGTCTGTCCCATGCCGGCTTAACAAAGTCACTGCTTGCCAGCCTTGAATTGAGCGCGGAGGAGCAGATGGCAGTCTTTGACCAGGTGCTTGAGGGGAATGAGGAAGCCCTGACGAAGGTGAAATCAAAACGGCCCGGTCTGGAGACAGTGCTCCTGCCCTTGCTCAGCCTGAAGGGGCAGTCGTCAGGCTTTTTGAAGAACCTTAAAGCGGTGGCTAAAAAGAGTGTGCCGGAGGCGGAGGCGTATTTCAATGATTTTATTAACATCGTAGAACTGCTGGAGGCGCTGGAATGCCGGTTCCAGATTGACGTAGCTTCTGGTGCGGGCTTTGAGTATTATACCGGCGTTATCTTCCAGTTTTTTATTGCTGGAGAGAAGGTGGGCGGCGGTGGGAGATATGATGGGCTTATCCCGTCAATGGGTGGCGGCAATGTGCCTGCCTCAGGCTTCGCTCTTTACCTTGACCGCCTCATGAACCTCACGAAGCCGGAATTGCTGACAGGAAAAACGCAGGAACGTATTCTGGTGAACGGGATGAGTCCCCGAGCAGTATTTGACGCCGCCTGTCGCTTGCGTGACGCAGGCTATATCGCTGAGCTAGACTTGGCGGTCAAAAAGCGGGCAGAACCCCAGTGGGCGCTTTATGTTGAAGATGGCGCATTTACCCTCACCAACCTTTCCAGCGGCAAGAAGCGCGTAGCACGCACTCTGGAAGAAGTCCTGCGCAGTATCAGGGGGAGAAGGTGGCGGTAAAGATTGCCCTGCCCAAAGGGCGGCTGTTAACAAAGACGGCAGACCTTCTCCAGACAGCCGGCTGGCAAATTGACGGCTATGATTCAAAAACTCGCTCATACCGCCTCGCCTCTGCGAGATTTCCTGAGCTTGCCATCAAGATTTTTCAGGAGAAGGACATCCCCATACAGGTCTCCATCGGCAACTATGACCTGGGAATATGCGGGCTGGACTGGGTGGAGGAGCTTAAAGCGAAATACCCCAGCAGCGCTTTGCTCAAAGTCAGGAGTCTGGGTTACGGGGAAGGTGCTTTATACATTGCGGCAAGCCGCTTTGCCGGACCTGCCACGGTTGACCAGGTCAAAACAAAAGCCGGTGCTGTGCGCATTGCCACGGAGTACCCCAACCTGGCGGAAGCCTTTGCGCTGAGGAACAGGCTGGGGCGTTTCAGCATCTTCCCGGTGTGGGGTGGGGCAGAAGCCTACCCGCCGGAGAACGCGGACCTGGCGCTGGTGGCAGGAAAAGAAGGCACTGCGCCGGCAGATGACCTGGCGCCAATCACCAAAGTATTGAGCTATAGTGCTGTCCTGGTGGCAAACCGCCGGAGCTGGGAGTCCAAAGATTTGGGGCATCTGGTCACGTCTATCTGTGATAGCTGTGCAGAGTCAGTTGTCCGCAGTGATTCCCCTGTTGCTGAGGCGGTGGCGCAGAAGGCGGCGCAAATACCTGCTGTGGGTGAAGAGGTCGTCAGGCTGGCTTTGCCGGACGGGCATCAGCAGACACCCACTCTTGAGATGTTAAGCCGGGCGGGCATTCAGATTGACGATTATCCCTCTCCGAAGGGTAATCGGCGTCCCACCATTCACCTTGACGGTGTGATGGTGAAAGTCATCCGTCCCCAGGACATGCCTCTGCAGGTGGCGAACGGCAACTTTGACCTGGCAATCACCGGCAGGGACTGGCTCCGGGAGCATCTCTACCAGTTTCCATCAAGCCCGGTGCAGGAGCGCATTGACCTTAAGTTCGGCTGGGTGAGGATTGTGGCGGTGGTGAGCCAGGCGCTTTCAGTTGATAGCACCAGCGATTTGCGACAGTTCATCGCTGAAAAGCGTACCCCGCTGAGGGTAGCCTCAGAGTATGTCAACATAGCCGATAAGTATGCCCGTGATAACCACCTGGGCTATTACCGGGTGATTCCCACATGGGGCGCTACTGAGGCATTTCTGCCGGAGGATGCAGATTTGCTCATTGAGAACACGCAGACGGGGCAGACCATCGCGCGGCATAACTTGAAGATTATTGACACCCTCTTTGAATCAACCGCCTGTTTAATAAGTCAGACTGGCGTTGATATGAGCTCGCGTAAGGGCAGGAAGATGAAATCAATCATTGAGACCCTGCGCCGTGCCGTGAGGGCTTGACGTGAAGGTAGTTAAAGGTTTCACCAGGGCGAGGGAACTCCTTTCGCGGCAGGTATCCGCTCAGACGTTACCGCTATCGCCAGCACTCAGGAGAAGACTGAACAAGCTGTTTGGCACAGAAGACCCGGAGCAGGCGGTCAGATGGATTATTGACAGGGTATGTCAGGAGGGTGATGCGGCACTCTTTTCTCTGGCAGAGAAGATTGACGGCGTAAAACTTTCTTCTCTTGAACTGAGCCAAAAGCAGGTTCAGAGCGCTTACCAGAAAGCGGATGAAGAGCTTATCGCCGTAATAAAGCAAGCCGCAGAGCGCATCAGAGAGTTTCATACCGCCCAGAAAAAGGCTGTGTGCCATGAGCTGGCTGGGAAGGAGTGGGGACAGCTTATACGTCCACTGGAAAAGGTGGGCATCTATGTCCCCGGCGGCACCGCCGCCTACCCATCCACTGTTTTGATGACGGCTGTCCCGGCAAAATCAGCCGGCGTGAAAGAAGTGGTCATGGTGACGCCGCCAAAGGCGGATGGGGAGATTTCCCCGGCGGTTCTCGTGGCGGCGGATGTGGCGGGGGTTGACCGCATCTTCACCATCGGTGGGGCGCAGGCGATTGCCGCGCTGGCTTACGGCACGGAGTCCGTCCCAAGGGTGGACAAGATTTGCGGTCCGGGGAATGTGTTTGTCGTCCTTGCCAAGAAAGCGGTGTACGGGGACGTGGGCATTGACGGTCTCCAGGGACCGAGCGAGGTGCTCCTCATTGCAGATGAAACGGCAAGCGCGGAGTATTGTGCCGCCGACCTCCTGGCTCAGGCGGAGCATGACCCGCTGGCGCAGGCAATCCTGGTGACGACATCTCTCACGCTGGCGGAAAAAGTGAACAAAGAAATAGCACGCCAGCTTGCCCGGCTGTCTCGCAAGGCGACTGCTGGTGAGTCACTGAAAAGGGGTGTTATCGCCGTGGTGGAAAGCATGGATGAAGCGGTAGCGCTCGCCAATTTCTATGCGCCGGAGCATCTCTGCCTGATGGTAAGAGATACGGAGAAATATATAAACAGAATAGCCAATGCCGGATGCATCATCATCGGCGATAAAGCGACCGTTGTCCTCGGTGATTACATTGCTGGTCCCAGCCATGTTTTGCCTACCGGAGGTACGGCGCGCTTCAGTTCGCCGCTCAGCGTGATTGATTTCGTCAAGTTCATCAACGTCATCAAGGTGAGCGATGCCATGCTGAGGCAGGTTGGTCCGGCGGCGTCTTTGCTGGCGCGTGCTGAGGGTCTTGATGCCCACGCCATGGCGATTGAGAAACGCCTTAAAGCTGGTTAGCTTTGTCCGGCTTTTTGACATAACGCTCTTGCTTCCTTACAATAGGCGGGAAAGTCACTGAGTGTTTTGTGAGTGAAAAGTGTAACGCTATGACTGAAGGAATTGAGAAGTTTATCAGGCCGGACCTGGCTGGCTTCGGCGGCTACGTGGCGAACAAAGCGCCGGAAAACTTGGCGTTAGCCTCCAAAAAGATTATCAAACTTGATGCCAATGAGAACCCTTACGGCGCCTCGCCCCGGACGCTGAAGGCGCTTGCCGGTTATAAAGACTGGCATATCTACCCGGACGCGGGCCAGGTCAGCCTGCGGAAGCAACTGGCGGACTATACCGGCATGGACGCTGACTGTATCGTTGCCACGAGCGGTAGCGATGAGCTTATTGACGAGCTATTGCGCCTGTTTCTGGCGCCGGGTGATGAGGTGATTGACTGTGTGCCCACTTTTGAAATGTACCGCCTGTACACCATTCTCAACCATGGCAAAGTCATTGAGGTGGCGCGGCACAACGATTTCACCGTCAATGTGACCGCTGTGAAATCAGCCATCACGCCGAGGACGAAGCTCATCGTTGTGGCAAACCCCAACGCGCCCACCGGCACCATCACGCTTCAGAAAGCTATTGTTGAGTTGGCGGAGACCGGACTGCCATTGCTGGTAGATGAAGCGTATTATGAGTTCTGCGGCGAGACAGTCGTGCCGCTGATGAAAAAATACGGCAACCTGATGGTTTCCCGGACGTTTAGCAAATGGGCGGGGCTGGCGGGGCTGAGGATAGGCTACGGCATACTGCCGCGGAAAATTGCGGGCTATCTCATGCGGACTAAATCGCCCTACAATGTAACTATTGCCGCCATGGTTGCCGCAATTGAGACGCTCAAGGATAGAGACTACCTGATGCAGAATGTAAAGAAAATCATTGCTGAGAGGGACAGGGTGTTCCGTGAACTGAGACAAATCTCCTGGCTCAGACCGCTACCATCACAGGCTAACTTCATTCTCTGCCTGGTGATTCAGGGAAACGCTAGCCGGATTCAGCAGAGCCTGCAGGAGGAGGGCGTCTTCATCCGTTATGTTGACCAGCCACTCCTGCCCAATTGCATCAGAATCGGCATCGGCAAGCCGGAGGAAAACGATATCGTCCTCAAAAAGCTCCGTGAACTGGGAGGAACATAGCTATGGCGAAACGAATATCTACCATCAAGAGGGCAACCAAAGAAACTAACATCACACTCACTCTCAACTTGGACGGCGGGGGCGTGTATGACATTGACACCGGCATTGAGATGCTGGACCACATGCTGTCCCAGGTGGCGCGCCACGGAGCAATTGACATAAAACTGAAAGCCTCCGGCGATGAGATGCACCACCTTGTTGAAGATGCGGGTATCTGTCTCGGCAAAGCCCTGGGAGAAGCACTCGGCGAGAAGAAAGGCATTGTCCGCATGGCTGATGCCACTGTCCCCATGGATGATGCGTTAGCCATGGTGGCGGTGGACATTGGCGGGAGGGGATACGCTGTCCTTGACCTGCCGTTCAAAAAGAACGATATGTTTGGCTTTCCCACTGACCTCATTCGCCACTTCCTTGAATCGTTCGCCGGCGAGGCTAAACTGAACCTCCATGCGCGTATCCTCTACGGCGCGAACGACCACCACAAGGCAGAAGCCCTGTTCAAAGCGCTGGGCAGAGCGCTGGGCGCGGCTACCCGGATTGATGAGCGACTAAGCGGCAAACTGCCCAGCACCAAAGGGCACCTGGAAAAATAGCGAGAGGAAAACGTCATGACATTGCGACAGAAAGTCAGGCTCAGTGTCCTTTATCTCATCTTCCTCACCTTTCCCATCACGCTGAACTACTTCTCCGTTTATCTGATAATTGAGTCGTCAGCGCAGGGCATCGCCGCGTTCACCCTGTTTTTCTGGGGGGCTTTCACACTGACCTCTCTGGTGTTCGGCAGGGCGGCATGTGGTTATATCTGCCCCCTCGGCGCCATCCAGGAGACCAAAGACCGCATGGTGCCGAAGAAGCTGACGCAAATCAAATACCTGCGCATTATCAAATATTTCTTTGCGGTTGCCTGGGTGGGCGCCGTGGCGTTTGCCGCCATCTCTGCCGGCGGCTATAAGAAAATAGAACTGCTCTATAAAACGCCGTCCGGTGTTTCCGTGGACAGCGTCATGAGCTGGTTTACCTATTTCACCATCGTTATTGTGGTGTTGCTTCCAGCGTTCCTCATTGGCAAGAGAGGGTTCTGCCACTACTTCTGCCCGTGGGGCGTGCTGAATATGGTGGGGACGAAAATAAAGGATGCGTTACGCTGGAACTCGCTTCACCTGAAAGTTGCTCCGGAGAACTGCAAGCAGTGCAAGACCTGTGATAAAAACTGCCCGATGAGCCTGCCCATCAGCCAGATGGTGCTGACCGACTCCATGCGCCATAACGAGTGCATTCTGTGTGGCACCTGCGCTGACACCTGCCCCAACGGCACAATCAGGTATTCCTGGGGCAGACCGCAGAAAAGTTAGCTTATCTCAGTTTTTTCCCGCTGAGGCGCTCGTAGGCGTGGACGTAGCGCTGGCTGGTGGCTTCAATGACATCCGGTGGGAGCGTGGGCACGGGAGGCTCCTTGTTCCAGCCTGACTGCACCAGCCAGTCACGCACCGGCTGTTTATCATAGCTCGGCTGAGATTGCCCCACCTTATAGCGGGAGGCTTCCCAGAAGCGGGATGAGTCCGGCGTCAATAGCTCATCAATGAGGATGATTCTGCCTTCACGTATGCCGAACTCAAACTTGGTATCGGCGATGATGATGCCCCGCGTGCGGGCGTAGTCGCGGGCAAAAGCGTAAATCTGAAGGCTTTTTGCAGTGATTTCTGATGCCACTTTCTCCCCGACCAGCTTTTTTATCTCTTCTGCGGTGAGGGGCTCATCATGCCCGGTCTCCGCCTTCGTGGTGGGGGTGAAGAGTGGCTGGGGGAGTTCCTGGCTTTCCCGCAGTCCTTTGGGCAAAGGCAGACCGGATACGGTGCCGGATTTCTGGTACTCCGCCCAGGCTGAGCCGGAGAGGTAGCCGCGCACCACGCACTCTACAGGAATACGCTCCGCCTTTTTCACCACCATTGACCGCCCGGCAAGGTAGTCCGGATAAGCAAAGCGCTTGGGTGGGGGGATAAATCTATCCAGAACTTTCACATCGTCCACAGCCGCTACCAGATGGTTCGGGATGATTTTCTCCGTCTGCTGGAACCAGAAGCTGGAAATCTGGTTGAGCACTTTGCCTTTGCGGGGGATGCCGCAGGGCAGGACGAAGTCAAAGGCAGAAATGCGGTCAGTGGCGATAATCAGGAGATAGTCGCCTAAATCGTAAGTATCACGCACCTTGCCGCGACTGAACAGAGGCAACGGCAAATCAGCTTTCATCAGGATGCCATCACGCTGAGCGTTCAAGGCAAGCTCCTTCTAGAGGGCTCTGGGCTTTATTTCAGTCACGTCAGGAATAGTGGTCTGCCACTGCGATTTGGTCAAGCCGAGCCTCTGGAAAATTTCGTCTATGTGCTGGGTGTAGTACTCATAGTCAAAGAGAGCTTCAAGCTCACTTGCGGAAATGTTTGCTGTGACGTCAGCGTCTGCTTTGAGCAGGCTCAGGAAATTTTTGTTTTCCTTCCAGGCTTTCATTGCGTTGCGCTGGGTCATCTCATAGGCTTTCTGGCGCGTCAGCCCCTTGTCAATGAGGGCAAGCATCACCCTTTGTGAGAAGATAAGACCTTTAGTGAGCTCAAGGTTCTTCTTCATGCGCTGGGGATAGACTGCCAGACCTTTCATGACACTGGTGAAGAGATAGAGGCAGTAGTCAAGGAGGAGACAGCTGTCAGGAATAATAATGCGCTCGGTGGAGGAGTGGCTGATGTCACGCTCGTGCCAGAGGGCGATGTTCTCCATGGAGGTCAGGGCAAAACCTCGCACCAGCCGAGCCAGACCGCAGATGCGCTCGCAGAGCTCCGGGTTGCGTTTGTGAGGCATGGCGGAGGAGCCGGTCTGCTTGCCGCCGAACGGCTCACTCACCTCTCCCACCTCTGTTTTCTGAAGGGCTCTGATTTCCGTGGCGAACTTCTCCAGGGAGCTGGCGATGATGGCGAGGGTGGTGACAAACTGGGCATGGCGGTCGCGCTGGAGGATTTGGTTTGAGACTGGCGCCGGCTCAAGCCCCAGCTTGTGGCAGACCTTTTGCTCAATCTCCGGCGGCACGGTGGCATAGGTGCCCACCGCTCCGGAAATCTTGCCCACGGCGATATTTCTTTTAGCATCGGTCAGCCTTTCCAAGTTGCGCCGCATCTCATCCACCCAGATTGCCAGCTTTAGCCCAAAGGTGATTGGCTCGGCGTGGATGCCGTGGGTGCGTCCAATCATGGGCGTGTACTTGTGCTCTATCGCCTTCTGGGCGAGCACGGTAATCAATTCTTTGACGTCCTGAATGAGAATATCAGAGGCTTCCACCATCTGGAGGCTGAGGGCGGTATCCATGACATCAGAAGAGGTGAGACCCAGGTGAATGAACCGGGACTCTTCCCCCACGCTCTCCGCCACCGCGCCGAGGAAGGCGGTCATGTCATGATGCGTCTCCTGCAGAATCTCCTCCATGCGCTTTATGTTGCACTTGGCGAGCTTGATTTTAGAGATGGCTTGGCGCGGCACCACGCCGATTTCCGCCCAGGCATCACAGGCGGCGATTTCAACGTCCAGCCAGCGGTTGAACTTGTTCTCATCTGACCATATTCGCTTCATTTCCGGACGGGAATAGCGCTCAATCATTTGCTTTCTCCTCGCAGTTCACTGCGGTATTTCTCGTAAGCCTGGCGGATTTTATCATGCTGGAGTCCCAGGATTTCAGCGGCAAGGAAAGCGGCGTTTTTGGCGCCGGCATTGCCCACGGCAACGGTCGCCACCGGGATGCCTGCCGGCATCTGGACGATGGCGTAAAGGGCATCAATTCCTTTGAGGTCGCTCGTGGGCAGAGGAATACCTATGACCGGCAGGGTCGTCCAGCTTGCCAGTACCCCGGGCAGGTGAGCCGCGCCGCCGGCGGCGGCAATGATAACCTGAATACCCCGCTCCCGCGCCTTTAGCCCGTATTCGCGCGCTTTTTCCGGGGTGCGGTGGGCGGAGATGACGTTTACTTCATAGTCAATTCCGAGTTGCGTTAATGTGTCCAGCGTGGGCTTGAGCAGTTCCGTGTCTGATTTGGAACCCATGACAACACCGACAAGGGGCATTGTCCTCCTCCTTATGCTTTTATGGCGTTTCTAATGAGGGCAATGTCTTTACGGTAATGTGCGCCTTCAAAATGGATGCGTGCGATGTTATTATACACTTTTTCCCGCGCTGTGTTAATGGTGGCGCCCATCGCCACGACGGTGAGCACCCTGCCGCCGCTGGTCACTATCTCTTTACGCTCTTTGCCCGGCTTGGTGCCGGCGTGAAAGACCATGACGTCTTCATCTAACTCATTCAAACCGGTGATGGGGAAGCCGGCCCTATAGTTTCCCGGGTATCCGCCTGACGCCATCACCACCCCAACGCAGGCTTCTGAGCTCCACTCCACGTGGACCTGATGTAACCTGTCCTCCACCACCGCCAGAATGATTTCCAGCAGGTCAGTCTTCAGCCGGGGCAGGACCACCTGTGTTTCAGGGTCGCCGAAGCGGGCATTGAACTCCAGCACTTTGGGTGAGTGGTTGTTCACCATCAGACCGCCGTAGAGCACGCCTTTGTACAGGCGCCCCTCTTTGCGCAGGGCTTTCACTGTGGGCTCCATGATGGTCTCTTTGACCACGTGTGATAATATGGGGTCAAGGAAATAAGGCGGGCTATAGCTCCCCATGCCGCCGGTGTTCGGTCCTTTATCACCGTCAAAAACTCGTTTGTAGTCGCACGCGGGTGCGAGCGGCACCACGGTATAGCCGTCAGTGATGGCGAAGGCGCTCATCTCTTTGCCGGTGAGGAACTCCTCCACCACGATGTGCTCCCCGGCGGCGCCAAGCGTCTTCACCTGCATGAAGTCAGCTAGGGCTTCCAGCGCCTTCTCCACCGATTCAGCAATGACCACGCCCTTGCCTGCCGCCAGCCCGTCCGCCTTGACGACGATGGGCGGCTTCTGGTGCTGGATATAGGCTTTCGCCGCTTCGTAATCAGAGAAGCTTTCGCTTTTGGCGCACGGGATATTGTACTTCTGCATGAGTTGTTTGGAGAAGACCTTGCTGGCTTCAATCTGGGCGGCAAAGCGGCTGGGACCAAAGACGAGCATGCCATTGGCTTTGAACAGGTCAACCAGACCTTCCGCCAGCGGCGCCTCAGGGCCGACCACGGTGAGGTCAATGTTGTTGTCCCTGGCGAAGGCGAGGAGAGCGTCAACATTGGTGGGACTGATGTCAACGTTATGGGCAAGCTGAGCAGTGCCGGCATTCCCCGGTGCCACGAATAGCTCTTTTACTTTAGGGCTATGGGCGAGCTTCCAGACGATGGCGTGCTCTCTGCCCCCGCCCCCAACGATGAGAAGTTTGATTTTAGCTTACCCCTTTCGCACTACTTGTTTTGTTTAGGCTTTTTTGCACTGACAAAGCGTACCAGCTTTTCCCAATCAATGGTGCCGTCAGCGAAACAGAAGTCTTTTATGAACTCAGCCGTAAATCTATTCACCGCCGCGTCCCAAGC
>Ga0185342_1000653_pt1 | contig 16607 bp, 30 predicted proteins | sample ConPoolayeEmetaG_FD_128045 | JGI IMG/M metagenome (GOLD analysis project Ga0185342, IMG submission 128045) | Hot spring microbial mat communities from California, USA to study Microbial Dark Matter (Phase II) - Cone Pool mat layer E metaG... ...
AAACATCTTCAACGGGCATTAAAAATGGTTTATCGATTTCTCTCTCTGGTAATGGAATATAATTATCCATTACCAGAGAGAGAAATCGATAAACCATTTTTAATGCCCGTTGAAGATGTTTTTAGTATAACTGGTCGTGGAACAGTAGCAACGGGTAGAGTTGAAAGAGGGAGAATAAAATTAAATGACGAAGTAGAATTAATTGGTCTTGGCCAGCATAAAAAAACAGTTGTTACTGGTATTGAAATGTTTAGAAAAGAATTAGACGAAGCTATTGCTGGAGATAATGCAGGGTTATTGTTAAGAGGAATTGGAAAAGATGAAATCGAAAGGGGAATGGTTGTAGCAAAACCTGCAAGTATCACTCCTCACAAAAAATTTGAATGTGAGGTTTATGTTCTTTCAAAAGAGGAAGGTGGACGTCATACTCCATTCTTTTCTGGATATAGACCACAGTTTTATTTCAGAACAACAGATGTCACCGGAGTTGTTCAATTACCAGAAGGTGTAGAGATGGTTATGCCAGGCGATAATGTAAGATTAACAATTGATTTAATTTCAGAGATTGCTATGGAAGAAGGATTGCGGTTTGCTATTCGAGAAGGTGGTAGAACCGTAGGTGCTGGTGTTGTAACAAAGATTTTAGAATAAACTAGATTAGACTAGATAAGTACATCATCAAGGAGATTTAAGAAGTGCAGAGTCAAAAGATACGTATTAAGCTAAAGTCATACGATTATAATTTGCTCGATAAATCAGCTGAAAAAATTATAAAAACTGTCAGAAGCACTGGGGCTATTGTTTCAGGTCCCATTCCTTTGCCAACTAAAAGAACCGTTTATACAGTTCTTAGATCTCCGCATGTTGATAAAAAATCACGGGATCAATTTGAAATTCGTTCTCATAAGAGATTAATTGATATCTTAAACTCAAATAATAAAACGATAGACTCTTTAACAAAACTTGATATCCCTGCGGGTGTCGATATCGAGATTAAAGTTAATGCTTAGTTGGAGATAATAATGATTGGTCTTTTAGGTAAAAAAACAGGAATGACAAGAATCTTTGACGAAAATGGTCATGTTATTCCAGTGACCATAGTTGAGGCGGGTCCTTGCTTTGTTACGCAAATTAAAACAAAAGAAAATGATGGTTACGATGCAGTTCAACTTGGATTTGATGAAAAGAAAATTAAAAGCACAACGAAACCATTGCAGGGACACTTTCAAAAAGCAGGACTTACTCCTAAAAGATTTTTGGCTGAATTTCGAAATTTTGATTTGAAAGATTTAAAATTGGGTCAGCAAATTAGTGTTGATGTTTTTAAGGTTGGTGATAAGATAACCGTGCAGGGTGTATCGAAAGGTAAAGGTTTTCAAGGCGTAGTAAAAAGACATGGATTTGGCGGTGGTCCTAAAACTCATGGACAAAGTGATAGGTTAAGAGCTCCTGGTTCTATTGGAGCAAGTTCCTTTCCAAGCCGTGTTTTTAAAGGTCAAAGAATGGCTGGAAGAATGGGTGGTGACAAAATTTCTATTAGAAATTTAAAAATCGTTAACATAATTAATGAACAGAATTTAATTTTTATTAAGGGAGCTATTCCCGGTCACATAAATGGTTATGTGAAATTGATGAAGAAGTAAAGATGAAAATAGATATATATAAAACAGATGGTACTTTAACTGGTAGGCAGGTTGAACTTAATCCCAAAGTCTTCGATATTCAACCAAATGACCATGCAATTTATTTAGCCGTTAAAACATATTTAACTAATCAAAGGCAAGGAACTTCAAAAACGAAAGAAAGAAGTGAGGTAAGTGGTGGTGGGAGAAAGCCTTGGCGACAAAAAGGAACAGGTAGAGCGAGAGCAGGTTCTAATAGGTCTCCATTATGGGTTGGTGGTGGAACTGTTTTTGGTCCAAAGCCTCGTGACTATGAAATTAAACTCCCTAAGAAAGTAAAGTTACTTGCTCGATTGTCAGCTTTAACTTATAAAGCAAGAAATAATCAGATAGTTGTTGTGGAAGATTTTAATTTCGATCAACCAAAGACAAAAGAAATACTTAATATTATTAAAGCGCTAAACCTGTATGAAAAAAAGACTTTGCTTTTAACAGGTTCATATATTAGAAATGTTTATCTATCTGGCCGAAATATTCCAAATTTAAAAGTGCTGGAAGCTCAAAAAGCGTCAACTTACGATATATTAAATAATAAAGTGTTGTTATTACAAGAAAGTGCATTAAATCTAATTAATCAGCGTTTTAGTTATGAGTAAAAAAATTAATGAGATTTTAATTAGGCCTTTATTAACTGAAAAGTTGACTGGGGTTCAGGAGAAGGGAGTAAATGTATATGGATTTGTTGTTGCTCGAAATGCAAATAAAATTGAGATTGCAAAGGCTATTGAACAAAAGTTTAATGTGAAAGTGTCGAGAGTCAGAACAATTATTCGTAAAGGCAAGACAAGAACTCAGTTTAGAAGAACAGGTAGATTTACAGGTAGAACTGCAACAATCAAAAAAGCCTATGTGACTCTGGAAAAAGACTATAAAATTGATTTCTTTGAGAATATATAATAGGATGAATTAGAATGGGACTCAAAAAATTAAGACCAGTAACGCCATCACAGAGGTTTACCATACTGCCAGATTTTTCTGAAATAACTAAGACCGAACCAGAAAAATCTTTGCTCAAGCCATTAAAAAAATCTGGTGGTAGAAACAATTATGGTCGATTAACGGCCAGACATCGTGGTGGTGGTCATAAAAGAATGTATCGTATCATAGATTTCAAAAGGGATAAGAAAGATGTTCCCGGGGTTGTTCACTCGATAGAGTATGACCCGAATAGGTCAGCACGAATTGCACTAATTCACTATGCTGATGGAGAAAAAAGATATATTCTTGCTCCAAATGGTTTGAAAGTTGGTGAAACAATTGTTGCCGGTGATAATGTTGAAATTAAACCTGGTAACGCAATGCCACTTGGTGTTGTACCTTTGGGGAGTTTTGTTCATAATGTTGAACTAAAGCCTGGCAAAGGTGGACAAATAGCCAGAAGTGCAGGTAATTCTGCTCAGGTTGTTGCTCGTGAAGGTAAATATGTTCATTTGAAATTGCCATCCGGTGAAGTAAGATTAGTTAATGTTAATTGTTATTGTACCTATGGCGTTGTTGGAAATTCTGACCATGAAAATATCAGCTTGGGAAAAGCTGGCCGAAATAGATGGCTCGGTTGGAGGTCTTATGTTAGAGGGGTAGCAATGAACCCAATTGATCATCCTAATGGTGGTGGGGAAGGTAAAAGTAAAAGCGGTGGTGGATGGCAACACCCTACTTCTCCTTGGGGTCAGTATGCAAAAGGCCTTAAAACAAGAAAGAAAAGAAAATTATCTGATAAATATATTGTAAAACGAAGAAAGTAGGTTGAGAAAATTTTATGCCAAGGTCAGTTAAAAAAGGTCCTTACATCAATGAAAAATTATTAAAGAAAATTAGAGCATTGAATGAAGCTAATCAAAAGAAAATGATAAAGACTTGGTCTCGTTCCTCAACTATTTCGCCAGAATTTGTTGGACATACGATTGCTATTCACAACGGAAAACAATTTATTCCAGTTTTGATTACAGAGTATATGGTTGGTCATAAACTTGGTGAATTTGCACCAACAAGAATTTTTAGAGGTCACCCGGGTACTAAAGCCGAAAGAGCTAGTAAAGCAAAATAATCTTGATAAGGTAGAATATGGAAGCCAAAGCAACTTTTAGATATATACCAACATCGCCTCGGAAAATGAGGACTGTAATTGATTTAATTCGAGGAAAATCTGTTGAAGAAGCTTTGACTATTTTACATTTCACTAAAAAACATGCAGCAAAGGATGCTGAGAAAGTTTTAAGATCAGCCGTAGCCAATCTTATGAATAAAGTTGAAGATGGCCGAATTGAGGTAAGTGATTTATATGTAAAAGAAGCCTATGTTGATTGCGGTCCAGCTTTAAAGAGAATTTTACCTGCTCCACAAGGTAGAGCATATAGAATTAGAAAACGCTCAAATCATGTTACAATTGTTGTTGCTCAAATAGAAAATAAATCATAGGAGTATCTTTGGGACAGAAATCTAATCCAATTGGTTTGAGAATAGGTATTACAAGAGGTTGGGAATCCAACTGGTATGAAGAAAAATCATTTGGACCAAAACTCATTGAAGATGTTAAGATTCGTAATTACATAAAGAGTAGATTAGATAATGCTGGTGTATCAAAAATAATCATTGAAAGAACTGCTAGAGATTTAACGATTACGATTCACACTTCTAGACCAGGTGTTGTTATTGGAAGAAGTGGAAAAGATATTCAGCAACTTGAAGCTGAATTAAAAAGACTATTTAACAAAGATGTAAAAGTTCAAATTCAAGAAATTAAAAGACCGGAGTTAGATGCAGAACTTGTTGCAAGAAATATAGCTAGACAAATTGAAAATAGAATTTCTCACAGAAGAGCAATGAAAACTGCAATAACATCTGCTATGAGAATGGGTGCTGAAGGAATTAGAATTAAGTGTGGTGGTCGACTTGCTGGAGTTGAAATGGCAAGGTCAGAACAATATAAAGAAGGTCGTATACCTTTACATACATTTCGCGCAGATATTGATTATGCAACTGCAACAGCTCAGACTATTTATGGCTCTATTGGAGTAAAGGTCTGGATTTGTAGAGGAGAAATATTTGGTAAATACAGCGATAAAATGGGAGCTTAAATTTTATGTTAATGCCTAAAAGAGTAAAGTATAGAAAAGCGCAGCGTGGTAGAATGAAGGGTAAAGCAACCCGTGGGAATACTGTTGCATTTGGTGACTTTGGCTTAAAAGCATTAGAGCCACACTGGATTACTGCTCGACAAATTGAGGCGTGTAGAGTTGCTCTATCAAGAAAAATGAAAAGAGATGGCAAAATTTGGATTAGAATTTTCCCTGATAAACCTGTAACAAAAAAACCACTTGAGACAAGAATGGGTAAAGGTAAAGGTGCACCTGAATTTTGGGTCGCCGTTGTTAAACCTGGTAGAATTCTTTTCGAGGTTGGTGGAGTTGATGCAAACCTAGCACAGGATGCTTTGAAACTAGCTGCTCATAAGCTCCCAATTAAAACTAAAATTGTAACAAGAATTGATTATAAAGTTGAATAGAGGTGAATATGAAAATTTACGAAATAAGACAAATGACAGATGATGAATTAAGAAAAAGAATCATTGAAGAAGAAAATAACTTAGTTGATTTAAGATTTGCCCTCGCAACGAAACAGTTAACTAATACAGCTAAAATCAGACTTACAAGAAAAGATATTGCAAAAATGAAGACAGTTTTAAGAGAGAGAGAACTTGTAATTGAAAGAAAAGTAAATTCTGAGAAAAAAGAGGTAAGTAAGAAATGACAACAACTCGAGGTAGGAGAAAAACCAGAATCGGAAAAGTTGTGAGCAATAAGATGAATAAAAGCATTGTTGTTGCAATTGAAAGAAGAGTCGCTCATCCTATATATAAAAAATATTATAAAAAAACCACGAAGTTAATGGCTCATGACCCCAATAATGAATGTCAAATTGGTGATGTTGTTGAAATAATGGAAACTAGACCGTTAAGCAAAAGAAAAAGATGGAGATTGATTAAAATTCTCGAGAGAGAAAAATAATCTGATTAGAGGGTGGAATTATGATTCAAGAGGAAACTAATTTAATTGTAGCAGATAATTCGGGTGCCAAAAAAGTTAGATGTATTCGTGTACTTGGAGGAAGTAATAGAAGATACGCAAGTGTTGGTGATATCATTGTTGTTTCTGTTAAGTCTGCTATTCCTGGTGGTGCAGTTAAAAAAGGTGATGTTTCAAGAGCAGTCGTTGTCAGAACTAAAAAAGAAGTCAGAAGAAAAGATGGAACTTACATAAGATTTGATGAGAATGCTGCTGTGCTTTTGGATAATAAAAATGAACCGAGGGGTACTCGTATTTTTGGACCAGTTGCTCGAGAACTTAGAGAGAAACAGTTTATGAAAATTGTATCATTAGCTCCTGAAGTTTTATAAGAGGTTTTGAATGAGACTTAAAATTAAAAAAAATGATAATGTAATTATAATTACTGGAAACGAGAAAGGAAAGACAGGAAAAGTTCTAAAAGTCTTCCCCAAAAAACAAAGAGTCATTGTTGAAGGTGTTAATATTGTAAAGAGACACACAAGACCTTCGCGCAATAATCCTCAGGGAGGCATAATTAGAAAAGAAGCTCCGATTCATATTTCAAATATAATGTTGATTGATCCAAAGACTAATGTAAAAACAAAAATAGGGTCAAAAATAATTTTTGATGAAAACACAGGTAAGAAGAAAATTGTTCGTGTTAGTAAAAAATCTGGAGAAATGATTTAGGTCTCAAGATGGCAGAAATAAAACAAAAAAAACAAACACAACAAGTAAAAATCAAAAAAGAAAAACTAGAAGAAACACCAATTCAGGTTCAAACTGAGCCTGAAGAGAAAGTTCCACCACGGCTATTTGAAATGTATAAGCAAGAAATTGTTCCTTTTTTAATGAAACAGTTTAATTATAAAAACATTATGCAGGTCCCGAAACTGGATAAAATTACTCTTAACATTGGCGTTGGAAAGGCAACTCAAGACCCTAAATTGATTGAAGATGCAATTAAAGATCTTGAATTAATAGCAGGACAAAAGCCTGTAATTAGAAAAGCAAAAAAATCAATCTCTAATTTTAAGTTGCGTCAAGGGATGGTTATTGGTTGTATGGTTACTCTCCGTGGTGCTAGAATGTATGAATTTTTTGATAGATTAATTAACATAGCTCTTCCAAGAGTTCGTGATTTTAGAGGTGCATCTGACAGGTCTTTTGATGGTCGTGGAAATTATTCTCTTGGAATTAAAGAGCACATAATTTTTCCCGAAATTAATGTCGATAAAGTAAATCGAATTTATGGTATGGATATTACAATTGTAACCACTGCTAAAACAGATGCGGAAGCCTATGAACTCTTGAAAGCATTTGGTTTCCCATTTAGAAAGAAAGAAGTAAGTCAATAAGGAGTAAGCTTTGGCAAGATTAGCTTTAATTGTTAAGCAGAAAAAGGAACCTAAGTTTAAAGTCAGAAAATATAACCGCTGCAGTTTGTGTGGAAGACCACGAGGTTATTTAAGAAAATTTGGTATTTGTAGAATTTGTTTCAGAAATATGGCTAGCAGTGGTAAGATACCAGGTGTTAGAAAAGCAAGTTGGTAAAAAAGGAGTAAAGATTAGAATGACAATGACAGACCCTATAGCAGATTTTTTAACTCGAATAAGAAACGCTATTAAAGCGCGACATGTTGTTGTTGAGATACCAGCTTCTAAAATGAAAATTGATATTGCAAGAATTTTACTTCAACAGAAATATATTGATTCTTTTGATGTAGTTGAGGATGGTAAACAAGGTATTTTAAGAATTAGGCTCAAATATGTTCAAGGTAGAAGTGCAATTACCGGTCTAAAAAGAATCAGTAAACCAGGCTTGAGAATTTATAAGGATGCTAAATCCATTGAGCGCGTTTTGAATGGACTTGGTATTGCAATTGTATCTACTTCTAAGGGTCTAAAGACAGATAAAGAAGCAAGAACTGAAAACATTGGTGGCGAAGTAATATGTCATATTTGGTAAATTGAAAAAGGAGAATTAAAGGTGTCTCGTATCGGTAAAAAACCAATTGAAATTAAAAAAGGTGTGACAGTAGAAATTCAAAATGGGTCGATTAAAGTTAAAGGTCCAAAAGGTGAATTAACTCAAACTTATGACCCAAGGATTAAAATTACTGTTGAAAATAATCAAGTTGTTTTAACTCGTGATTCGAATGAGAAACAGATACGAGCATTACACGGCCTTTATAGAGCTTTAATTCAAAATATGATTAATGGAGTAACAGACGGTTATACAAAAAAACTGGAATTAGTTGGCGTCGGTTATCGAGCTGAATGGAGAGGTAGAGGTTTACAGTTGGCATTAGGTTATTCTCATCAAATTTTCTTTATTCCACCAAAGGAGGTTAAAGTTGAAGTTCCAGCTCCAACAAATATAGTTGTGAGTGGAATTAATAAGCAACTTGTTGGTCAGGTTGCGGCAAAGATTCGTTCTTTCAGACCACCTGAACCTTATAAAGGTAAAGGCATAAGATACGAAGGTGAGCAAATTAATCGTAAAGCTGGTAAAACCGCAGGTAAGTAAGTATGATTAAACCAAAAGTTAAATCAAGATTTAGAGTTAAGAAACATTTAAAAAAGGTGTTGACAAAAGGAACAATGGAAAAGCCAAGGCTTAGTGTTTATAGAAGTCTTAATAACATTTACATTCAATTTATTGATGATTCAACTAATAGGACTATTTTTTCAGTATCAAGCTTATCAAAGGAAGTTAAAGAAAAAATTCAAGGTCATTTAACAAAAACAGAATTGAGCAAATTAGTAGGTCAAGTTGCAGCTGAGATTGCTCTTAGTAAGGGAATTCAAACTGGTGTTTTTGATAGAAATGGTTTTAGATATCATGGTAGAGTAAAAGCTTTAGCTGATGGTTTAAGAGAAGGTGGATTAAAAATTTAATGAAAAAATAGCCGGGTCGTCTAAGGGTAGGACAGCGGCCTTTGGAGCCGTATGTAGAGGTTCGAATCCTCTCCCGGCTGCAAAATTAATGGAGTGATATATTTTGAAAACTTTGAGACCACTAAATATAGAAGAGTTAAAAGAAAAAGTTGTCCACATTAATCGTGTTGCAAAAGTTGTTAAAGGTGGACGTCGATTCAGCTTTAATGCTATTGTCGTTGTTGGCGATAGAAAGGGTCATGTTGGAGTTGGACTTGGTAAAGCAAATGAAGTGACAGACGCTATCACTAAAGGAACTGAAGATGCGAAAAAAAATATCGTCAAGGTGCCCGTTGTCAAGGGAACAATTCCTCATGAAATTATTGGTAAATATGGTGCTGCAAAGGTATTACTTAAACCAGCTTCACCTGGAACTGGTTTAATTGCAGGCGGTGGCGTAAGGGCAGTGCTTGAAGCAGCTGGTATAACAGATGTTTTGACAAAATCACTTGGTTCTTCAAACCCTCACAATACTGTAAAAGCTACTTTAAAAGCCCTTACTAATTTACTTGATGCAAATATAGTTGCTATGAAAAGAGGGATTACAAAACAAGAATTATTTGGTTAGTTATGAAAAAATTAAAAATTACTCAAATACGTTCAATCATTGATCGACCAGAAAGGCAAAAAAGAACAATTAAAGCTCTTGGTCTCGGTAGACCAAACTATGTTAAAATTCATAACGATACTCCTCAAATTCGAGGGATGATTCGTAGAGTAAGTCATCTTGTTAAAGTAGAAGAAATAAATGAAGGCTAGTTATGGATATATTGAGCAATTTAAAACCAGCAAAAGGTTCCGTTATAAAAGTAAAAAGAGTTGGACGCGGTCCGGGTTCCGGTCACGGTGGAACTTCATGTCGTGGAATGAATGGACAAAGATCTCGTGCAGGTGGTGAGAGATATAGGCCATGGTTTGAAGGTGGTCAAATGCCGCTTCAACGAAGAGTACCAAAGAGAGGTTTTAAAAGCCCTTTTAAGGTTAAATATCAAGTATTGAATCTTCACAGGCTTCTTGAATTTGTTACTAAGAATAATTTAACTGACCAAAAAATTACTCCTGAATTACTTTACACGAAAAAAGTTGTTGGAAGCAAAAACAAACCTATTAAAATTTTAGGTGAAGGTGATGTAAATTTAAAACTTGATATCACCATTCATGCAATAAGTCAATCCGCAAGACAGAAAATTGAATCTGCAGGAGGAACAATAAACTTAGTGAAATTCTAATGGCAACATTTGCTGAAAGTTTTAGAAATATTTTCAAAATTCAGGAATTAAGAGAACGAGTTTTATTTACCCTTGGTCTTTTAATAATTGTTAGAATAGGTGCACACATTACTTTGCCTGGTGTAGATGCTAGTGTTCTTGCTGAAGCAACAAGAAATGCTGCACAAGATAATTTATTTGGTTTATATGATTTATTTGTTGGTGGTGCTTTCTCCAATGCTGCAATTTTTGCTCTTGGTATAATGCCTTACATTAGTTCCTCAATCATTATTCAATTACTTGGAGCAGTTGTACCATATTTGCAAAAGTTGCAAAAAGAAGGCGAAGAAGGAAGGAAAAAAATTAATCAGCTTACAAGATACGGAACTGTTCTGGTTGCTTCTGTTCAGGCGTGGGGTGTTAGTGTACGACTTATTTATATGAATGCCAATGGTGTTCCCATTGTTCCAGCTGAAGTTCAAGGTCCATTATTCACTCTTTCAACTATTATAATTTTAACTTCTGGAACAATTTTTCTGATGTGGCTTGGTGAACAAATTACTGAACGAGGAATAGGAAATGGCATTTCGTTAATTATCTTTATTGGAATTATTGATAGACTACCTTATGCATTTCTCGATGAATATAGATTACTCTCTGCTGGTCAAACAAATCTCATAGTTGAATTGATTTTTATAACTTTAATGGTTTTCATTATAGCAGCAGTGGTTTTAATGACAAGGGCTGAAAGAAGAATCCCAGTTCAATATGCAAAGAGAGTTGTTGGAAGAAAAATCGTTGGTGGTGTAACCCAATTTATCCCGTTGAGAGTTAATACTGCAGGTGTAATGCCGATAATTTTCGCTCAATCAATTATGTTTGTTCCAAATACGGTTTTGACTTTTTTCCCCGAAAGTGAGTTAATGGCCTCTATTGCCGGTTATTTTACTTATGACTCTTTTGTTTATTCATTCTTCTATGCTTTGTTAATTATTTTCTTTGCATATTTTTATACGGCTATTGCATTTAACCCGAAAGATGTTTCTGAAACTATGAAAAAACAAGGTGGATTTATTCCAGGAATTAGGCCCGGAAATCAAACAGCAGAATATATTGACAACATCTTAACAAGAATAACTTTACCTGGTGCAATATTTCTTGCAATAATTGCAATTCTTCCAGCTTTTATTTCAAGATTTGGTGTCTCACCAACTTTTGCTCAATTCTTTGGTGGAACAAGTTTGTTAATTCTGGTTGGAGTTGCTTTAGATACATTGCAACAAATTGAAACTCATTTGAAGATGAGGCATTATGATGGTTTCTTGAAAACGGGTAGGATAAAAGGTCGTAGATAATTTAGATGATTTATATTAAAAATGCTCAAGAAATTGATGGTATTAGGAAAAGTTGTCACATTGTTGCTGAAGTCTTGAAATTATTAAGTTCTTTGATAAAACCTAATGTAACTACCAAAATGCTCGATGAAGCTGCGGAGGATTTTATAGTATCCCGTGGTGCTATTCCGGCATTCAAAGGTTATTCACAAGCTGGAAGTTTTAATTTTCCGGCTTCAATTTGTGTATCTGTTGACAATGCTGTTGTTCATGGAATACCAAATGATGAACCATTGAAAGAAGGTCAGATAGTTTCAATTGATGTTGGTGTGCAATTCAATGGTTATTATGGCGATGCAGCTCGTACTTTTCCAGTTGGAAAGGTTTCTGAATTAAAAAAGAGACTTATAAAGGTCACTGAAGAGGCTCTATACAGAGGTATTCAAAAAGCAAAAAGTGGAAATCGAGTTTCCGATATCTCAAGAGCCATTCAATCTTATGTTGAAAGTTATGGATTTAGTATTGTTAGAGAATTAACAGGACATGGAGTTGGTAAATACTTGCATGAGGACCCTTCAATACCGAATTATGTTATTGAGGGTCCAAGTCCGAAGTTAAGAGAAGGAATGACTATTGCGATTGAGCCTATGGTAAATGCTGGAACATACAGAGTGAAAACTTCAAAAGATGGTTGGACAATTGTAACAGAAGATGGTCAACCATCGGCTCATTTTGAACATACGATTTTAATAACTAATAACGAACCAGAAATTTTGACTGTTTGATGGCAAAAAAAGATGTAATTGTAATGGATGGTGTTATTACCGAAACATTGCCCAATGCAATGTTCAGAGTTAAGCTTGATAATGGGCATGAGATACTTGCTCATGTTTCTGGTAAAATGAGGATGCATTTTATAAGAATTCTTGTTGGTGATAAAGTTCAAGTTGAAATTTCACCATACGATTTAACAAAAGGAAGAATTATTTATAGATATAAGTAAATTGGAGTTTTTATGAAAGTTAGAGCTTCAGTTAAGAAAAGATGTGAACATTGTAAAATCATTAAAAGAAAAGGTCAGGTTAGAATAATCTGCAAAAATCCAAAACATAAGCAAAGACAAGGATAAAAAAGGAGTTTAAAATTGGCACGTATAGCTGGAATTGATTTACCAAAAAATAAAAAAATTGCCTATGCATTACCTTTGATTTATGGTATTGGTCGTTCCAATACTTGGGATATTCTTAAAACTGCCAATGTTAATCCAAATAAAAAAGTTGGAGAACTCACTCCTGATGAAGTTGCAGCTATTCGTTCAGTCATTACTTCTGATTATAAGGTTGAAGGCGCTTTAAGAAGTGAAGTTCAAATGAATATTAAGAGGTTAATTGATATAGGCACATATCGAGGTCTAAGACACCGTAAAGGTTTACCAGTTCGAGGTCAGAGGACAAGAACAAACGCCCGAACTAGAAAAGGTAAAAGAAAAACTGTTGCAGGTAAGAAAAAGGCAGTAGCTAAGAAATAATTAGAGGAGACTAAAACTTGGCAAAAACACAAAAAAAGTCTAAGAAAAAAATTCATATTGATCCAAAAGGAGTTGCTCATATCCAAGCCACATTTAACAACATAATTGTGACCATAACAGATATATACGGAAATACGATAGCTTGGTCATCAGCTGGAAGAAATGGGTTTAAAGGTTCTAAGAAGAACACACCTTATGCTTCTCAAATAACAGCAGAAGCAGCAGCCAAAGAAGCTTATGATGCAGGGATTCGAAAGGTTGATGTTTTAATAAAAGGTCCTGGTGCAGGGCGAGAAGCAGCAATTCGAGCTCTTGCTAATATTGGAATTCAAATTGAATCTATTAAAGACATTACACCAATTCCTCATAATGGTTGTAGACCACCAAAAAGAAGACGAGTATAATTGTTGGAGAAAAACTAATGGCAGTTTATCACGACGCTGTTTGTAAATTATGTAGAAGAGAAAGACAAAAATTGTTCTTAAAAGGAACTAAATGTTATACTGAGAAGTGTCCTATTGAAAAGAAAAATTATCCGCCTGGACAACATGGTACTTCTCGAAGAACCAAAATAAGTGAATACGGAATTCAATTAAGAGAAAAACAAAAAGTTAAAAGAATTTATGGCCTACTTGAAAGGCAATTCAAAAATTATTTTGAAAAAGCTCTGAAGCAAAAAGGTCGAACTGGCGAAAATCTCATTAAACTTCTTGAAAGAAGACTTGATAATGTGATTTACCGACTCGGATTTGCTCCATCAAGAAAGGCAGCAAGGCAGCTTGTTCGGCATAGACACATTTTAGTCGATGGAAAAATTGTTGATATTCCTTCTTATTTACTAAAACCAGGTCAAGTTGTATCAATTAAAGATAAAAGTAAAACTCTTGATATTATTCATAATTCTCTTAAGAGAGTCAAAGAGGGAACTTATCCCTGGTTACAGATTGATAAGGCGACTCTGTCAGGAACTTTCTTACACATCCCTGAAAGAGCTGATATTCCTCTTAATGCAAACGAACAATTAATAGTTGAATTGTATTCTAAATAATCAATAACCTTAGGAAAGGTTTAAGAGATGAGTTTATCATTATTACAATTACCTGAAAAGATTACATTGGATCAATCCTCTTATTCTCCAAGTTACGGGAAGTTTATAATCCAACCTCTTGAAAAAGGTTACGGAATTACTGTTGGAAATGCTTTAAGACGCGTTCTTATTTCATCAATTCCTGGTGCGGCATTTAGGGCAATTAAAATTGATAACATACTTCATGAATACAGCACTATCGAAGGAGTTAAAGAGGATGTAACTGAAATTATTTTAAATCTCAAACAAGTTCGAATACGAATCTTAAATAATCGTTCAAATAAAATAACTTTAAAATTAAAAGGACCAGGTGAATTCAAAGCTGGCGATATCCAAAAACAAACTAACGATATTGAAGTATTAAACCCAGACACACATATAGCATCACTAAGTAAAACTGCTAATTTTACAATGGAATTGTGGCTTGGTCAAGGTGTTGGTTATGTGCCAGCGGAAGAAAATAAAAGTCCAGAATTCTCAATTGGCGTTATTCCTATTGATAGTATTTATACACCAATTAAGAATGTTAATTATAATGTTGAAACAATTCGTTATGCTAATAGGGATAACTTAGAAAGATTAACTTTAGAAATTACAACTGATGGTTCTATTACTCCTGAAAATAGTCTGAATTTAGCAGCTCAGATTTTAAAAGAACATTTTGATTTCTTCTTGAATTATAAATTTGAAGCAAAAGCACCAGCTGCTGAAAAACCAAGAGATGCTGAAAGAGAAAGAATACGAAAGATTCTCAAAATGTCGATTGAAGAACTTGAATTATCAGTTCGGTCGTTTAATTCACTTAGAGGTGCAAGTATCAACACTATAGCTGACCTTGTTAGAAGAGAAGAAAATGAATTATTGAGATTTAGAAATTTTGGTCGTAAATCATTGGATGAAATAAGAGAAAAAATTTATAATCTCGGTCTACAATTTGGTATGGATGTAGATAAATATCTCGAAGATGAAAAAGAATAATCAGGATGTAAAAAATGAGACACGCAATAAAAGGTAGAAAATTAAAAAGAACTGCAGAACATAAAAAAGCTTTGTTAGTTAATCTTGCAACGGCACTCTTCAAGCACAAAAAAATTAAAACAACTGTAGCAAAAGCAAAGGAAGCACGAATATTTGTAGAGAAATTAATTACTAAAGCTCGGAAAAACGACATACCAGCAAGACGGTTTGTTGCAAGATTTATTAAAGATAAAGAGGCAATTAAAGAGTTATTTAACGAAATTGTGGTAAAAATTGGTGATAGGCCTGGTGGCTACACAAGGGTTGTCAAATTAGGAACTCGAAGAGGGGATGGAGCTGATTTAGCAATTTTAGAACTAGTTGACTACAATGAAGGTGTTGCAAAAGAACAAAAAAAGAAAGAGGCTCCCATTACTCAGACTAAAAAAGAAATTAAAGAAAAAGCTGAGGTAGAAAAAGAAGAACCAAAGGTTGAAATTTCGGAAAAGATTAAACAAGATGAGGAAAGTACAATGACTACCGAACCTCCAAATGAAACTGATAAAAAAGAAACTTAGATTTTTGTTAATTAAAATTTAGGAGTAGTTGGAGCAATCTGACTACTCCTTTTTTATTTTTAGGCACAAGTTTTTTGAATTTGTTATGAAAATAGATTTTAATAATGCCCGGTTAGAAAGAACAGTTTATACGCTCAATCAACTCAAAACACAAAACTTGCCCGAAATTGTTTTTATGGGGCGTTCTAATGTTGGAAAATCTTCCCTAATTAATTCTATTCTCGGTAAAAAGAATCTTGCAAAAGTGAGTCAAACTCCAGGCAAAACTCGTTCGATTAATTTTTATGTGATTGATGAAAAATTTTATCTTGTTGATTTGCCAGGTTTTGGTTTTGCATCGACCAGTAAAGAAGAAAGCTTTAGATTCTCCAAATTAATTCAAGATTACTTTAAATTAAGTAACAAAATTTTCCTTGTTTGTCATTTAATGGATGCCAGAGTTCCTTTCACCAAACTTGATGAGACTGCAAGAGATTATGTTTTAAAACTCGGTATGCCTTATTGCATTTTGTTCACAAAAGTTGATAAATTAAGCCAATCAGAGAAGTCGAAATTGAAAAAACTAGCACAACAATTAAATTCGAATATGAATTTTAATTATTTCTTTTATTCATCTAAAACTGGTGAGGGAAAAAAAGATTTTCAATTTTTTCTAATCAAAAGATTAATTGAAACTAGAGAGAATGAAATTTGATAAAATTTAATCCGAAAAGGATTCTTGTCTTTTTAATAATTCTTGGGTTGCTTATTGCATCTTTTTTAATTGAGTCAATTGTGCTGAAATTAATATTAATTAGCTTAGCTATCATTATAATAAGCTTTTTAATCTTCGCACGGGATGGAAGTGCAAAAGCAAACCAACCATTTGTTTCAATCGATGAACCTAAATCTTCTTTTGATAATGAAAAACAAAATCAAAAATTTGAATCCGATGATAAGATATTGACGGAGGTTGATATTAGAGAAACTCTAAATAACAAAAAAGTAAGTCAGTTTGTCCCTCAAGATTTAAATCTTCAGTATCGAAAAATAGTTCTTGAAGAAATACCAGCAGATACAAGTGGTGAATTCCAGTTTAATTTTTATCTCGAAAAGACACTTGATGTAATTAAATATGTATTTATGGCTCATTCAGCAATTTTCTTCTGGTTCAGGAGAGATAAAAATCAAATAATTTTCCACAATTATTCATCTGACGAAGAAGGGTTACAAAAATTAAAATACGAACTTGGTTCGGATATCATCAG
>Ga0185342_1000656_pt1 | contig 16528 bp, 10 predicted proteins | sample ConPoolayeEmetaG_FD_128045 | JGI IMG/M metagenome (GOLD analysis project Ga0185342, IMG submission 128045) | Hot spring microbial mat communities from California, USA to study Microbial Dark Matter (Phase II) - Cone Pool mat layer E metaG... ...
CTCTTAGGGTGTACCCTATGGAGAAGAGAAAAGTCGCGACGGGGATTCCAATATCCAGAATAAGGGCTGTGGATCCGAATTTGTACAGTTCATAGTAGGAGACGGTTGCAGCCATGCTGGTGAAAAACTGGAAGTTAGCGTATAATAAAATTGCTGAGAGTAAGATTCCCAACACTAGGTATGTGGTGAGTGCTCCTCCCAAACCTTGTTTGGGCTCAGTTTCAACGGCTTCAAAACGTACTGCTCCCACGCGTGAGTAAACTACAATTTGAGCCAAATAAATTATGGGTATGAGAAAAATGACTATGCTGCCCAGCATTGCGAATTCGAGGGGGAAGGGTACCGGAGCCGTACTAATGGAACCCGCAAGGAGGGTATTTATGGATTGGAAAAGGGATAGACTTCTTCCCGCCACCCAAACATTGTAGTGTGCCACACAAAGAATGGGAGTTAGGAGAAGAGTATAGGGCAGAACAACCCGAATGGGTTCACGTAGAGCAATCTTGAGGGCTCCCTTAAGGATGTTGCTTTCGTAAATATCTTCAGCTGTTATTCCAGGAACTATTTCACTTAGCAGTGCCAGAATGGTGAATATTGCTGAAAAAATTATTATCGCCCATGAAAGTAGGTACTGGGGATTCTGTATTATGTGGTAGCCCCAAACGTAAGAGTTAACGCTAACAAAGACGTCCTCGGCTCCCTGATTCTCTATGGATACAATTAGGGGCGGTAGGGTGGTGGCTGTGAGGGAAGCTGAGGGGAACAGCTGGGTATCCAAAAAAACCTTAGAAGCTGCACCCAGCATCCCACTTGTGAAGGGTTGGGAGTGAGAGATTCCCTCCACATCATTTACTGAAAATAGGGGGGTTCCTCCACCCCAAAAAAGACTTGCCATAAACTCCTCAAAACTATAAATTGAAACATTAACCTTGGCGCTGGATACTAAACTAAACTCGAGACAACCGCTATAAGCTCCGGGAACCATAAAAATGGATTTCCCGCCGCTAAAAACGGGAAAAACGCTAGCTCCACCAAAAGTGTAGGAACCAAAGAGAAAAGGATAAGTGACATCTTGAAACTGTCCGAACTGACTATGATACATAAAGGCCATTGATGGAAACCTGAAGACCCCCCAAACAAGGTCTGTATGCCTACTAACACTAACACCATAAACACCAATAATGAGCAACAGGCCAAAGAAAATCACAGCCATGCCCGAAGATATCCTCATATTAAAACCCTCAACCCAAACAAACAATACCCTTAAAATTATTACCCTCTTCCCTCTTTTATAAATCATTTCATTTAGGCATCAAAAAATGCTGAAAAAAGGCCAAGCATGCCCTTGAGTCCAAAAATAGCAATTCGGGGAAAAATTGGCGATTAAACTTTTAAGCATAAGCACTAAATAGCAAGTGGGAGTATTATCATGTAGCTCCCGCCCAAACGGTTGAAAGCTAAAAAAAGGGCTCAGTCATCACTATCCTAATTCCTTTAATTGTGGTTTGGTCTTCAAATTTTTGGGGATGTTTTGTTTGAAAGAAGAGTACGACGTTATTGTAATTGGCGGTGGCTCCTCTGGAGCGGGTACTGCCCGGGACTGCGCTATGCGTGGACTGAAAACCATTCTTCTTGAGAGAAATGATTTTGGTTCAGGAACCGCTGGTGCATGCGCCGGAATGATATCTGGAGGAGTGAAGTATCTGGATGAGCCGGAAATGGTTGAACTGTGCACCAAGGAGGTCGTATACCTGCAAAAAATAGCCAAACACATTGTTTTCCGCCTCCCAATTATTACAGCCATTATTAACGAAATTGACCTCAAAGCCCGAACCTCGAAAAAAACAGACTACAGCAAGTACACAGCCCTACGTGGAGCCAGCCCCATTATGCTGCTAAGCAAGGAGGAAGCCAGAAAAATAGAACCCAAACTAAGCGACAAAATACTCCTCGCCGCCTATTTTGACGAAATGTTCATTGACCCCTTCAGACTCTGCATGCTAAACGCCCTATCCGCCAAGAATCACGGCGCAGTTGTTCGCAACTACACCGAGGTCATCGACATCATAAGAAACGGCGACAGGGTGGAGGGCGTAATAGCAAAGGACAAAAGAACCGGCGAGGTTGAAGAAATCTACGGCAAGTTTGTTGCCAACTGCGCCGGACCCTGGGTATCCCGAATATCGAAAATGGCAGGCATAGACCAACCTCTCAGGCTAAATAAGGGCTCCCACGTTATTTTCGACCGAAGGGTAACTGGGGTGGGAGTGGTCTGCAGAGCTCTTGATGGAAGATCAGTTTATCTCTTCCCACACTTCGACACCACTGTTCTGGGCACAACCGCCTGGGACATTTTCGGAAGTCCAGACGATGCCGAAACAAGCTACGACGATGTTGAGTACCTCATTTCAAGCATTGAGGTAGCCGTGCCCTCCATTAGGGAAGCCCGAGTTATAAGAACCATGTGTGGCGTGCGTCCTATGCTGCCTGAATGGTGGATAACTGAAGATGAGGCCACCCGCAACTTTAAACTGGTGGATCACGAGGAACGCGATGGGGTTAAGGGAATTGTGAGTTTTGAGGGAGGGAAACTGGTTATCTACAGAGTGATGGCGGAAAAGATGACCGACCTTATTTGCAAGAAGCTAGGCATAAAGGCTGAGTGTAGAACGCACATAGAACCCCTGCCCGGCGCAGAGGGCGAAGTGGACATAGAATTGTGGTCCGAAGAATATAATATGCCCACCCACACCGTGGGAAGGATAGCGAGCAGACATGGGTCCAACACTCCGGAAGTTTTGAAGCTTACTCGGGAGAATCCTGAGTACAAGTCCACCATTTGTAGGTGTGAGTCTGTAACTGAGGCTGAGATAAGGTACTCTCTACGAAACGAGTTTGCAACCAGTCTGAGTGACCTTCGCAGGAGGGTGAGACTGGGGATGGGTCCCTGTCAGAGCACCTTCTGCAACTTTAAAGCCCTTGCCATAATTGCCGATGAGCTTAATCTCAATCCTGAGAAGGTTCACAAAGATGCCTTGGATTTCGCTCAAGAGAGGTGGAAGGGAAAATGTGTTTTACTACGGGGGGACCAGGTGAGTGAGGAGGAAATTAACCAGGCAATATACGCTGGAGTCGCAAACTATGATACACTACCAGATTTCTGGAGGAGGGACTAAGGTGAAGGTAGACGTTTGCGTTATAGGCGCTGGGGTAGCCGGCTTGACAGCTGCAAGAAAGGCGGCTGAAAAGGGGCTTAAAGTTCTGGCTGCGGAGAAGGGTTCCGGAGCCACTATACAATCATCGGGTGTAATCGACGTAGCGGGTTACCTCCCCCCTAATCATATGTTCACTTCTGCTTCTGAGGGTGTACGTACCATAGCTGAAAAGGTTAAGAATCATCCCTACTCAATTATTGGAGGAGGCAAAAAATCTGAGCCCGAGAGGAGAGGTCGAGAATCGGAGAGAAACGTTAGAAGGGCCTTAGACTTTTTTGTAGAGGGCATGAAGTCTGTAGGGGTTAATTTTAGGGGCTCTCTTGATGAAAATGTTTTGGTGACAAATTTTTTGGGAACATTTAAGCCTACCTGTCTCTGCCCCTCCACAATATACAATGGTGATTTGAGGAGGCTGGACGGTTCTTCACTGGTACTGGTGGGGGTTAAGGGATTTCCCGACTATGATTCCAAGTTCTGCGCCCAATCCCTATCAGACATATTACCCTGCCTTGGGATTAAGCCCAAGTCTGTGAGCCACGCTTACATAGATGTTCCCGGTCTGGAGGGTAGGGGAGACATTTTGGCAATTGAAATTGCAAGAAAGATGGATGATCCACAAGTTCTGGAAAAGATTGGGCAAAGCCTTCAAAAAGTTGCAGGTTCCGCAGAGCATTTGGCTATCCCCACCTGTGGAGTTCAATCCCCCGAGGAAAACATTAAAACTCTTGCGGAAGCCACTGGAGCCAATGTTTTCGAATTGGCTTCTTTTCCCCCCTCGGTTCCCGGCTACCGTCTGGTCAAAAGTCTTGAAAATTTGGCCCAAAAGGCTGGCGTTAGTGTTCGGCGGGGATACAAAATTTTGGATGCAAAATTTGACAAAAATGTGAAAAGCTTGAGGGTGGAGGTTGGCAGAAAAATAGTGGAAATTGAGGCCGACGTGTATATACTGGCTTCAGGGGGCTTTCTGGGGGGAGGCCTAAAGGAGGAAAAGGATTTCATAAGAGAATCAATATTCAATCTGCCAGTTTACAGCAGTGACGGCATAAATCTTGAGGAGGTCTACCTGGAAAAGCTACTTAGTAGAAAAGTGTTTCCCAAGGGAGGACACCAGCTTTTTTCATGCGGAATCCTTGTCGATGAAAACCTGCAGCCCCTATCAGAAAAGGGGGAACCAATGTACGGCAACCTTTACGCTGCGGGAGCCATACTCTCTGGATACAACTATATGGCGGAAAAGAGCGGAATGGGCGTAGCCATAGCAACAGGCTACCTGGCTGGATTGAAGGCGTCAAGTTAGGTTAAGGCGGAGGAAAATTAAAATGCCGGAAAAGGAGTTAGAACACATAGAAGGAATAATGAGGGAAGAAGACATAGTACTCATGAAGCCAGAGGAGGAGGAAACGTACAAAAAGGTTGAGGCTTGCCAGAATTGCGGATTATGTTTGGTCGTGTGTCCCATACTTGAGGTTCTTCAGCATGAAGCCTATTCTGGTCCCCGAAGCATAACAAGCGAACTCTCAAGAACTGTAAGGGAATTTTGGAAGGCCAAGGATGTGGTGTACTATTGTACCTTGTGTGGGCGGTGCCAGGAAATCTGCTCCAAAAATGTGCCCGTGCCAAAGGTGGTGAGTCTCATCCGCTCAAAGCTATTTAAGCAGAGAAGAGAGTTGATGCCTGCAAACTTTCAGGCTATGCTTGAAAACCTAAACAATTATGGTTTAGCATTTGAACCAATGGATAAAGAGGCAAGGGTGGAGAGTGCTAGGGGGAGACTGGAAATGTTGGGGCTTCCCTACGTGCCGGACAAAGTAAAATCCAATGCTGAGATTCTCTACTTTCCGGGCTGTCAGGCGGAAAATCTTCTTCCAGAAATTAGGGAGAGCGCTAAACTGGTTATGGAGAAAATGGGGGTTGACTACACCCTATTGCCAGACCTAAAATGCTGTAGCCTCCCCTCAATACTCATGGGAGACTCAGAAACCGCTGAGAAGCTGCAAAAGGACTTTCTGGAAAAAATGAGGAGTGTGGGCGCCAAAATAGTCGTTACCACCTGTGCGGGCTGCACCGCAACCCTTGCGGAAATAAGGGACAGGAGTAATGGGGACTTCGAGGTAAAGCACCTAATTGAATACATTTTGGAGGATTTTGGGAAGGAAAAATTTGGAAAACTCGTTCCCAACCATCCTGAGAATGTTAGTGTAACCCTACACTCGCCCTGCCACCTGGACAGACACGTGGGCAAATACACCACGGAATACGCGGAAGAACTCCTAGGAATGCTGCCCAAAGTGGAGTTCAAAAAACTAGGGGAGCCTGGAAGGTGCTGTGGAGCAGGAGGGCTACTCAACCTCTACAATCCCCAAATATCAAGAGAGATAGCTAAGAAAGAAATTGAAGAAATCCAAAAATTAAACGTGCAAAACGTGGTCACACCCTGCCCCCTCTGCTTAGTACAAATAGACCAAGCGCTTTTCAAAAAGAAGTCCAAAACCCAGGCTCTCGACTACACAGTATTCCTAGCGAAAAGATTATACGGGGCATAGACCGTAACAAAAAAGAGAAACCACAAAAATATTTGCATTAAGCCTATCGTAACATTCATCAATATCACAATTATACGAAGTTGCCAGTTTCTGGAAGGTGAATGGTAGTGAAGGAAAATTTGGAGTTGGATTTTGTGAAGAAGATGATTTATGATGAACTGGTGGAAATTGTGGGGGCTGAAAATGTTTCGGTGTCCGAGGCTGACAAAATCTGTTACTCCCGGGACGCTTGGCCCAAAGCATTAATGTGGATTGATTTGGCCAAAAAATTGCCCCTACCGGACTACATTGTCCACGTGGAGAACAAGGAGCAAATATCAAAGATTCTTAAGCTTGCCAACACCAGGAAGATTCCCGTTATCCCCTTTGCCGGTGGGGCTGGAGCCTGTGGACAGGTTGTGCCAATCCATGGGGGAATAATTCTTGATGTTAAAAAAATGGACAAAATTCTGAGAATAGACGAAGTGTCAGCCACTGTAACCGCCCAGCCTGGAATAATTGGGGAGGACCTGGAAAGGGAACTGAACAAGAGGGGATTCACCACGGGACATTTTCCCGCTTCCCAGTACACTTCCTGTCTGGGGGGCTTTGTGGCCTGCCGCTCAGCGGGATCCCTATCATCCAAGTACGGGAAAATAGAGGACATGGTAATCTCAATGGAGGTGGTGCTGCCCAACGGCGAAATTATACGCACAAAAACAGTACCCAGAACCTCTGCAGGCCCCAATCTAAACCAACTATTCCTGGGATCTGAGGGAACACTGGGAGTAATTACTGAGGTAACCCTGAGACTGCACCCCCTACCTGAGGAGAGGAGATTCAAAGCATTCATAATGAAAGACCTCAAAACAGGACTCGAAACAGTAAGGCAAATCTTCAGGAAAGGCCTCCGACCAGCGGTCATAAGGCTCTACGATGAACTAGACACAGTGTTCACACTAAAAGGCAAACTACAAATACCACCCGGAGCCTGCTACCTAATCTTAGCCTTCGACGGGGATAAAGAAATGGTAGACTTTGAAGAAAAACAAACCACCAAAATCTGCTTGAAAAATGAGGGCAAAGAAGTGGAAAAGGAACTAGCCGAGTACTGGTGGAACCACAGATACGACATGTATTTCCCCCACCCGGACCGCGCAAAAATGGGTCTAGTCGCCGACACAATAGACGTAGTAACAACCTGGGACAAGCTGGAAGAACTCTACTACGGAGTAAAGAAAGCAATAACCGACAGACACCCAAATGTTTTCATAATGTCCCACTTCTCCCACTTCTACCCTGAGGGAGGCAGCATATACATAATATTCGCTTTTCAGGAGCCAGACAGAGAAAAAGCCCTCCAAATGTACACCGAAATCTGGAACGACGGCCTGGAAGCCTGCCACAAAATAGGGGCCTCAGTAGCCCACCACCACGGCATTGGCCTACTAAGAGCGAAATGGATGAGGAAAGAGCACGGCGAAGAAGGATTCAAGCTACTACAAGCAATCAAAAAAGCAATCGACCCAAACAACATAATGAACCCCGGAAAAATGGGATTCGAATCAAAATAAAAGGATTCCAACCAAAAATTTAGTCAGCTCTCCCTCCCTTTTTATTGCTTAACTCCTAATAGTCTAAACAATGGATACTGTTTAGATGATTTTTGCGTGTTTAATTTGCATTTCTTTTTCGGGCATTTTTTGGAGGAGTCCCATTTTTTGGAATTCCTCCTCTGCTTCTTCTAGTGTTAAGGGTACTTTGCTGAGCCCAATTTTTTTGGCTAATGATACGAAGGGCGGTGGTTCTATTCCCGCATCCCTTAGGAGTTCTTCGTCGGTTAGAATTTTTCTTGTTTCATCATATGCTACCACTTTGCCCTTCTTCATTATCGCCACTTTGTTTGCGAGTAGGGGAATGATTTGCACGTCGAAGCTGGTAAACACCAGAGTTAATTTATGCTCTTTTTCTAAATCTTTTATGATTGAGATTATCATGTTCTTTGTTTCGAAGTCTAGGTTCGCCGTTGGCTCATCCATTACTAGAATTTTTGGCTCCATCACTAAGACACCTGCTAACGCAACCAGCTTCTTCTGGCCTCCGCTAAGGAAATGTGGAACCTTATTTCGGAACTGGTATAGGCCCAATTTTTTCAGTAGCTTTTCTGTTTCTTCTAAGGCTTCCTCTCTCGGTTTTGTGTTCAGTGCTCCGAAGGCTACATCATCCAGCACAGTTGGCATAAAGAGTTGGTCATCGGACTCCTGGAAAACTATACCCACATTTTTTCTGGCATAGTTCACATTCTTCTTTGTAATCTTCACCCCATATATGTAAACTGATCCACTGGATGGATGCAAGGTTCCGTTCAAATGCAAGAGAAGAGTTGTTTTTCCACTTCCATTCGCTCCCAGTATGGCAACAGATTCGCCTTCCTCCACACTCAAATCCACACCATTCAGTGAAGGCGTCCCATCAGGATACCAATGTTTCACATCCTCCATTCTAATAGCCAAAGTCATAATGCTACCACCCTTTCCAAATATACTAGAAATAGAGGTAAAGCTACGGCTAACGCAAGGTAAGCCGCGTCTCTCAACCTGAACCTCACATCTGAAACAAGGCTCAGCCGGCCCGTATATCCCCTCGACTTCATTGCGACATAAACCTTTTCAGTCTTATCATACCCCCTCAAAATCAGATTAACAATCATGGATCCAAAGAGTTTAATTTTTCTACTCCAGGGAATACCCTCTCCCTGCCTCACATTCGCCGCGATAAACGTTTTCTGCGCTTCACCAAAAAAGTAGAAAATGTACCTCAAAGAGAGTAGAAAGGCGTCAGACAACCAGGAGGGAAGAATCCGAGACACATACTTTCCTAAGCTCATAGTAGGAGTAGACAAAACCAGTAAAAACATGTACCAAGCAGCAGTCATCCCCTTCACCAAAATTTTGAGAATATACTCCCAACCATAACCAATGAGGGGAAGAAAAATTACAATTGAAACAACGAAAAAGGCGGGCAAAGCACTCCACACCAACAACCTCCCCAAAGGCAACCTAGCAACAAAAAACAACAACCAAACCAAAACCGACAAAACCAAGATTAAACGCAAGTTCTGAAGATACACTGTGGCCAAAACCATAGCCAAAGAAAAAACAAGCTTCCCCACAGGATGCAACCTATGCACAACTGAATCCAAACCAGAGTAATAATCAATAATCATAGGATTAGGAAGCAATGAATGAAACTCCAAAGCAAGCACCTCCCAACAAAAAATTGAAATTGAAAAATTAAGATTCAAACTTTACCAAATACACTATTCAATTTGTATGGGCAACCACACTAGTCCATAGGACCCTCTACTACAACTGATTCTTCCAATATATCGGGCCTAGTTTTAGCAAGAGTTTCAACTATTATCCCAGTTACCACAGCCTCAATCACTCCCACACCAGCATTGACCGGCAGCATAGCAGCCAAAAAGGCGCTGAACGAGTTAGTACTGGCTATAATTGCGTTGAAAACAGCGTAGTAAACGTTTATTTCCATTATGGGGCCGAAAACTGGTTCCAGAAGCCACCCCAAGAGCATTTCACCCAAAGCCTCCAATTCATGCGGAAAGATTTGCGGGATAGGAATCAAAGGATTACCCAAAAAGTTAACCAGTGCGGTTTGAAACTGCTGGAAACCACCAGAAAAGGTAACAATGGTAACCGCCGCAAAGGTTCCAGCAATAAGCGCTACGAAGGTTGCCAGCCCAGCAGACACATCTCTCCTTTTAAGATAACGTTTCAAACCCACATATACGCCAAAGCCTAGTGAGATCTCCACAAAGAGAACCACGGTGTTCGCCCCGATAACCGTAACCCCACCATGTCCCACTGCAGCGCTGAAAACGTTTATTAGGAAAACAATTATCGCCCCAAACCATGGACCTGCCAGTATGCCTGCTAGAGGTGTGAAGTTCAGGTGTGTGCCTCCCAGAGGTGCTGGAACCGGTATTTGCATTATTACAAACAGGAGACCGGTGAGAAGAGCGAATAGTACTACTTGGCGTTGGGAAGCTCCCTTCCTTTTTATCATGTAGAGACTGACAAGGAGTATCCCTGCAGTTACTGCAAACCACAGAGCGCACCATTCAAGCGGCATGATTCCATCGGGTAAGTGTATATGCGCCATAATCCTCACTTTATTAACTTTCAGCAATATTATTAATAAGAAATACATAAAAATTTTTCCTATTCTTAATAAAACTACAAAAATCAGACAACCGGCATCAAAAATCCCGGCCCAGATACAGCGTTAGCCTCCATAACATTGACTCCCCCCTCAACAGTTCCACAAGAAGACCCCCTCCCAAGAACTAGAAGAATCAGGCACATCTCTAGGTACTGTTATCTTGAGTTTCTCACGGCCGAGCCAAAAAAGGAGAGGAACCCTCTTCTCTAACTTGCCAAAGAGAATACTTCTAAAAGGCTGGAAGAATACTTTTTAAAAAGTGCGATAGCTTCTCTTAAACTTCTGCTAGCGTTGAGACATATTTAACCTGTTTGACGCCTTTAATATGTTTAATTTTCTGGATGATCTCCATGATTCTCGTCGAAATGCCCTTAACCACAAAAACCTCCAAGCAGTTAACCTGATCCAAATGCATGTGCATAAGAGTGTGGATAATGTCATCATAATTGTGCTCCAGGCTAAACAAGGGATCCCTGTGGACACTCTTGTCGTAAATCACCAAAATAACCGCAATTGTTTCTTCACTAGTCCCCTTTGCCCACTCCGCCTCAACAACAATATCCCTAATAAAATCCCTGAGAGCCTCAGACCTACTAGAATACCCCTTATACTTCAAAACGTTATCCAACTTTTCCAACAAACTATCATTAATAGAGAGACTAATAATAGGCATACAACATCAAAAAACAAATAATTCACAAACCTAATAAATTTATAGATGAAAACACCTCTCTCCCAAAACACCCTCTTCCCGTAATACAGAAATAAGCGTGTTTCGAGGCGAGTTTTGGAGTCCGTAGGAATTGAAAAAATTTGAAATGATTTTCGAATCTTTTGAAAAACCCTTTGAGCCAGGTTCTCCTCCTACTTTTGGGGTTTGAACAATGGACAATCAATGGTTTTATTTATAAGACATTTTATGCAGGAGGCGTCTGTCTCTATCCTATCCTTACAGAGAAATATTTTCAATTTGGTGTAGCGGGGCATTATTTCCTCCTGCTCATCTAAGCTCATTTCGCTAAAGCTTTTTTCTATTTGCCCCAACACTTCCTCCATCTCCTTTTTGCTTATAGTATCCTTTTCTAGTGAACTGTATCCTTGCAAAGCCTTTTGCTTGCCAGATGGCTTCTTTTCCTCCACTTCTTGGATTATTGTTGCTGTTTCTCCGCTTGCTGCCATACTTACCGCTTCAACTGTTACTCCCTCGATTTTTTCTCCCAGCGGTTTCCCCACTATATTTTCTTTTTGAAGCGGGGATTCAGTTAATGTTTCCTCCGTCTTTTGAAGCTCTCCACCTACAGCGAATCCAGGAGAGACGCTCTGACAGCCAATGCCAACTGAATCTTGCTCATCTAGGGGAGTCGTGGCACCACTTTGAGTTTGCTCCCCCTCTATCTCTTCCGGTTTATTTCGTTCTTTTAGAAGGGATAATACTGCTGATTGAACTTCACTGGATAGCTCTGCGTATTTTAAAATCATACTATGATATTTTGGTGGGAAGGCTTTTAGTTTGCAGTATAAGTTGTCTGCGTCTTGAGGGCTCATTCCCGATTTGACCAAGATGGAAGTGATGGCTTCCTTTAACTCAGTTGTTGGTTCACCCAAAGCGGGACTATTTCTACTGCTTGCGTCTGCCAACTCTATTACCCCAAAATGCCGAATGTTGGACGATGTCTATATATAAAATTTGGGGGAGTACCCATATAAAAATTATGAATCTTTAGAACAAAATAAATCCAATTTACTCATGTAAGTTTTGAAAATAATAAAAAACATTACCCTGTTTTATACTCAATTTTCCCATTTTTTCCATTCTTTGGGGGCTCGATCTTGAAGCTTATGTCAAACTCGCCGCAGTAAGCCCTCATAAAGGATTCGCAGAAGTGGGGACAGAAGTTAGTCACACCACTTATCCTCGCCGTCCGCATATATCCGCAGTTCTCAAGGTTACATTCCGCCTCTGCCTTTTTCCCCTTAATCTCTTTCGGGTGAGGAATACCAAGAGACGCACCCAACATTAAAAGGTAACGCAAAGCATACTCCCTATCCTTTCCAAAAATCCTCTTAACACTCTGAGCCGCGTTAAAACCCTGAGCCGCAGCATAATCACGCTCACTACCCGTCCTTTGAGCAAACTGGTAACCACCAACAATGGCAGCCAAACAAAAAGTTTTGGCAATCTCCAACTTCTCATCACTGGAAAACGACATATCAATCCTCCATCAACACATTGTCAATAAAAAATATCTACCTGAAAATATAAATTTTAGTGTGAAGATTTAACCGTCTTAATCAAACAATTAATAATACGGCTCCAAATCACAAAAGAACATCCACACCTATTCTAACAAACGTCAAATTAACTGCCCTAAGAAAAAGAACCCAAAAAACCTTCCCCGAAAAGGAAGCAATAATAAAACCATTTGTTCAGTCCCCAAAATCCACATGCATAAAGTTCTGGTTCAAAGCAGCCCCTCCGCGGTTCCGGAAAAAAGAGATCGAGACACCTTAAAGGGAAAAAATGTTAACCCCTCCATATCCTCTAGCAAAGCTTCTCTACTTCTCCTAGCCACCCGGAAAAAAGACGTAAAGCGCCAAACTATCACCAGAAGCTGAACACATACTTGGCTGCTGATTTTTAAAGATTAACTAAAGATATCAACTCACACTTCTAATTCTTTCCATTCAATCTATTAGCAGTCCCACTTCCTCCCATAAACCACATCACCCCCCCCACCACACTAGACTAAACTTCGAAGTCAACTACGTTATCAATTCTTTCCATGCACCATCCCTCACTCTCAGTATTGGACTCTGCCACAACCTCCCTTCACTCAGCCCTCTAGGCTTCACCTAGAAATCACCTGACAGTTTCTAGTACCAAATACGCCTCGTAAGGTTAATGTGTGGGTCAAGCCATTCTCTAACATATGTACATATACCTCGAGAACAGTGTGACCCACAATTTTGTATGGATGTACTTCTCCTCCTTTTTGAGGATGCCGGCGTCTTCCCTCTTTAAGTAAGGCTTCTCTCTGCAAATTATCAAGACATGTCACCTTCCCTCCAAATAAGGAAAGTAATTTAAAGAGGAAAGCGGAAGATATCTATGACTTCTACAAAAGTAATAAATATACCTATCATCACATATTATTCTTGAATAAATTTTAAAGCTTCTAAATTAAAGAAAAATGCATATGGGGAAAAGCGTTGCCTAGAAAAATTGATTCAATCCCAGTAGGTTGATGGATTTGCTTGGCAAAGTAAATAAGAGACATATACTAGGTCTTGCACTTACTCTATTCTTAAGTGTATTAATAATAGCGCCTATCCTCGCATCAAACAACCAGATACCTGCTCCACTAAACTCCCTTATCAATTACAATTCTCCAGTCAATTCTAAGGCTAATCCCGGACCTGTGCCATTGTCTAATTGGTGGAATACTAGTTGGGGATACCGGGTACAAGTCAATGTAACAGAGCCAGGGTATTATGATAGAATAAACCAGTCAGTCATAGTAAACCTTAACTTCGACGAAGAAAAATGTTACAATAACAGCATTCGAGTACTTTACTACAATGACTCCACATCCCAATGGGTGGAAGTGCCAAGTCAAGTAGAGAATAAAACCTATCACTCCTCACCCTACAATAATTACCTCAAGAGTTGCTCTCTCATTTTTCTAGCCAACGTCACCAAGGGAGGAACCTCAACATACTATGTATACTACAACACCACCTATAATGAAGCACCCAAAACATACTCAACCCCCCTCAACGTCACCTACGGTACACCCTACCCCGGTTACAGCAGTGGAAGCTATATTCACTTTGAAACCGGATTAATAAACGGCACCTACATGGTTGTTAAACCCAGCGGATACAACGGAGACGGCGACGCATCCTTCCAAGAATTCTGGGTCAGCGGATATAACCTTATAGCCTCCACTGGAACTCACAGAGGAATAGACCGTATAGACGCAGACTGGGACTGCTACATTAACTGGCAGGTAGAATTTCTAGAACAAGGACCACTAAGAGTTAAAGTTAAAGTATACAAATTAAGCACTGATACCACCGTAACTGGTTTTAGTTATGGACCCACAAACAAGACCTACACCTTCTACGCCTATCAAAGCTATGTCTCCGTCCTAGTTGAAAGCGCAACCCCCAGTAACCAAATATACGACTTCGCAACCATATACGTCACAAACCAGTGGAACTTCTACGTAGACAGCACCAACCTAGGAACAGCAACAAGCTATAACGGTGGCACTTGGACTGATAGAAAAGCTCCCAATCAACCTCAAAACTATACTGCGCTTATCAGAAATGATGGTATTGGATTAGGTCTTCTCGGTGCTCCACAATGGCCGAGAGACACTGCAAATGGCACCAGTATGGAGTACGGCGTAGGTATAGATAAAGGTAGCACATGGGGGAATAATCCGAACAATTTTGGTAACAGGAATGATGGAAGAGACGGACAGTATAACATAGCTATTCCTTTTCTCTACTATATCTTGGGTGTTACTCAGGGTTTCACTCAGGTTAACAGTACATGGTACCAGTTAAAGTATCCGGTGGAAACCAACATAGGCAGTATGGAGAGAATTTACTTTGACCTTAAAGTTAATGTAACCGACTATTTTGGAAACCCGGTATCTGGGGCAAATGTGAGTGTCTACAATCAGCCAGGTCCCTCCAGTCTTAATGTGTCTGGAACCACCAATGCCCAAGGACTTTGTAGTTTCCTACTCCGCATAAACGACACAGCAGACCAGTACTGGATACAATCCTACCTAAACACTTCCTATGCCAACTATTCAAGCGATGCAGTAAAGTGGAATCCCATTGAAGACTTCCAGGAACCCTACAGCATCCTAAACATCAGTATGAATATCGCCCCCATTTCCATAGAGGTTCGTGATCAGCAAGGTGTGAGGGTTCAAAACGCGAATGTCACTCTGAACTACACTGATACCTCCCTAGAACCAATCTCACAGATGGTTAACGAGTACTACGCAAACTGCTCATTCTACGCCCACGCCAACAAAACATTAAACATAGAGATATACGCTCCCAGCAAAGAAAGTATCTTCAAAATCTACATATATGGTACCACCGAGGAGGTCGCACAACCCATAAACACAAGCAACAGTAGCCTTAGCAAACTAGAAGTTAGAATAAACCGTGCCTTAGGCAGTCACCCCACCGAACTCTATTGTGAACAGGGAACCATGATACCCGGAAAGTACTGGTCAGACAACGTAACATTCTACGTATGGCTCAGAGACGCCTACAACTTGGAAGCATTAAACGCTGAGTGGATGAACTACAGCATATACGACTCAAACGGGAACCTAGTCGCAGGACCTATGGAAATGAGCTTCACAGGAGACACCGGACGCTACTACACACAGTTCAACACAAGCACAATGGGCCTTCAGGGTGGATTAAGCTACATCATAAGGATTACCGCCAACGCCACCTCAAACGAGACAATAACTTACCAACTGCCAACACCCCTCTCAATCTTCCTACCCCTACAGGAACTCCCCATATACATTCAACCATGCTCCCCCATCAACACTGTTTGGAGCGAAACCGCAACCTTCAATGTCTGGACATATCTAAACGACACACACCGCAACCTACCAGTAGTAGAAGCAACAGTACTCTACACCATACCCGGAACAGAATACCAAAACCAGCCCATGACTGAAACCAGCCCAGGCAACTACTCTGTGCCCCAAAGCGTTTTAAACACTCTAATGGCCAGCAGCTACCAATTCCAGATAACCGCCTCCAAAGGAAACTACACATCAAACAGCACAACCATAAGCGTAACAATACAAAAAGTTTCAACCAACCTTACAGCCCCAACCTCACCAATTACAAAATACTACAGCGAAAACACAACAATATACGCTTTATTCAAAACCGAATCCGGAACCCCCATAACCGAAGCCACCATCAGCTGGTACATAACTGAAACAAGCACCATAGGATTCATGTCCCACATCGGAGAAGGAAACTACACCGGACAAATAAACACATCACCAGACATCCCAACCGGTATATACACACTCACAATCTCCGCCGGTAAACAAAACTACCAAACCCAAGACAAAACCATCATCCTCATAGTCTCCGGCGACCCAACCAGCCTCACCACACCAGGAGAATTCACAGGCATGTGGGGCGGAAACATCACCATATACGCCATCTTCAACCGAACATACCCCACCACCGCACCCCTAACAGACGCCAGCCTCACCTGGAGCATCCCAGGCACAGGACTCTCAGGTAACCTAAATCACACATCAGACGGTAACTACACCGCACAAATAAATACCACCAACCTCGATGCACGCAGCTACACCCTCACAATTTCCGCAACCAGAGAGAACTGCGAACAACAGGCAACAAGCATTAACCTCATCATAACCAGCGCCTCAACAGAGCTAACCACCCCAGACGAGTTCACTGGCATGTGGGGTGGAAATGTAACCTTCTGGGCAGTCTTCAACCAAACCTACCCCAGCG
>Ga0185342_1000659_pt1 | contig 16499 bp, 13 predicted proteins | sample ConPoolayeEmetaG_FD_128045 | JGI IMG/M metagenome (GOLD analysis project Ga0185342, IMG submission 128045) | Hot spring microbial mat communities from California, USA to study Microbial Dark Matter (Phase II) - Cone Pool mat layer E metaG... ...
CGGCGGGCGGGTCACCGTCAACGAGGATGAGGCGGCGCAGGTCCGCGAGATGTTCGAGCTGTACCTGCGGCACCGCTCACTGATCCCCACGCTCCGCGAAGTGGACCGGCGCGGCTGGCGGAGCTCCAGGAGCGCATCCGTGCGGCCGAGCAACGGGCCACCGCGGTGCGCGAGCAGATCATTGCGTTGAGCGCCAAGGTGGTGGACGAGGACGAGCTGGCCCGGGCGCTGTCGCTGTTCGATCCGGTGTGGGATTCCCTCTCGCCTGGCGAGCAGGCGCGCGTGCTGCACCTGCTGGTCGAGCGCGTCACGTACGACGGCGGGGACGGCACGCTGGCGATCACCTTCCGGCCGACCGGCATCAAGGCCCTGGCTAAGGAACGGGAGGTCGCGGCATGTTGAGGCTTGACACGTCGCGGCCAACGGTGGCGGACCGGTCGCCTCAAAGCCGCGCGGCTGCAACGGGAGCGGCACAGCAAGGGCTGACTGTCGAGTGCAAGGTCCACTTCGAGGTCGGCCGCAAAGCGCGGAAGAAGCTGAAGGTCGGTGACCCGCCGGCGACGCTGGAGACGCTGGTCGAGCCGGGTCGCCTGCCGCGTGTTTCGCGGTTGATGGTCTTGGCGATTCGCACCGACGGCCTCGTCGTCATCGACATCGACGGTGAAGGCAACGCCTGGCTCACAGGCGAGCCGGCGAAGCTGGCCGACCTGGGGGCCGCCCCGCTGTCGCTCACGCCGCGCGGCGGACGGCACTGCTTCTTCCGGCAGCCCGAGGGCCGGGCCTGGCGCAACACGGCCGGCCGACTCGCCCCGCATGTGGATACGCGCGCCAACGGCGGCTATGTGCTTGTGGCGCCGTCGGTGGTAGAGGGCAAGCCCTACTCCTGGCAGGCCGAGCGCGAGCTGAGCGTGCCGCCGCAACGCTTGCCCGAGCCGCCAGCGTGGCTGATCGAGCAACTCGACGCGCTGGCGGCATCCAACGGCGTCGACGTCGGCCTGTCGGCGCAGGCGGGCGGCGACGTGTCGGGCGCCAACCCGATCCCCCAGGGGCAACGGAACGCCACGCTGGCGCGCCTGGCCGGCGCGATGCGGCGCGTGGGGATGTCGCAGGCCGAAATCTCCGCCGCGCTCCGGCAGGTCAACGCGGACCGCTGCACGCCGCCCCTGCCCCTGCCCGAGGTCGAACGCACCGCAGCAAGCATCGCCCGCTACGAGCCCGACGCCGTCTCGGTCGCGGTAGCCGAAAACCACTGGGCGCAGGATCGCGGGCCGCCCGCTCAGCCCGCACCGCTCACCGTCCGCGACCTGATGGCGGCACACCGGACGCTGCGGCCGCCGGTGATCCACGGCCTCTTGCGCCGCGGCGAGACGATGAATGTGATCGCCCCGCCGAAGACCGGAAAGAGTTGGCTGGTGCTTGCGCTGGCGATGGCGGTCGCCACGGGTCGCAGGTGGCTCGACACGTTCGAGACCGTTCCGGGCAGCGTGCTGATCATCGACAACGAGCTGCATCCGGAGACGCTGGCGCACCGCATCCCGCAGGTCGCGGAGTGCCTGCGGATCGGCATGAATGAGATCGCGGAGACGATGTGCGTGCAGAGCCTGCGCGGACAGCTCCGCGACATCTTCTCGATGCGGCAGTACTTCGAGTCGCTCGCGCCCGGGCGCTACTCGCTGGTCGTGCTGGATGCGTTCTACCGCTTCATGCCGCGCGACATGGACGAGAACGACAACAGCACGATGGCCAGCATCTACAACCACGCCGATGCCCTGGCCGACCGGCTGGGCTGCTCGTTCGTGCTGATCCACCACTCGACCAAAGGCAATCAGTCCGCGAAGGCCGTTACGGACGTTGGGGCTGGTGCCGGCAGTCAGAGCCGGGCCACGGATACGCACCTCGTGCTCCGGCCGCACGAGGAGCCGGGCGCGGTCGTGCTCGAAGCGGCGGTCCGCTCCTGGCCGCCGGTCGAGCCCATGGTCCTGTGCTGGCTGTTCCCGCTGTGGAAGCCGGCGCCGGAACTCGATCCCAGCGCACTGCGGAGCGAGAAGCCCAAGTGCAAGGGCGACACGCCGAAAGCATGGACGCCGGAGTCGTTCGTGGCGGCATTCGTCAGGGATGAGCCGCAGGTGCGCGCAGCCCCCCAAGGAACTGCCGAAGGTGAATTACGCGTGCGGGAGCGTGCCGCGGACAAGCAGCCCTGGAGGGGTGAGCGTTATCGGCAAGTACCCGTTCTTTGCCGGCGTCCCGCCGCGACCGTATACTGGTAGAAGGAACATGAAGATTCTGCGGCAACGTTTCAGTCGCTGGTCCGGCACCTTCCGCGGGTGGCTGGGGGGCGTTTCCTGGTCGCAAACGCTTCGCAGCGATCCGCTCTTCGCCGTGGTCGCAGGAAAGGGAGGGGTCTTGATAGCAGCTATTATGCTGCTGGCGGCGCTTGCAAAAGGGCAGGATGTGGCGTGCGATGAAACCGTGCTGGGTGCGATGGCCGTCTATCAGGGGGCCGGGGGGTCAGACGCGTTCAGCGCCATTCACTACCTCGGTGACGGACGAATCATCGCCGGGAAACGCTCGTCCCAGGCCGCCAACCGTTTTTTGCTGAGTGAGGATTATGGGGCTACGTGGGAAGTCCTTGGTTGTCCGAACTCCACCGGCGCTCACACCTACTTCTTCGGACAGAATGGCGACACGGTTTTTTCCGGCACGGGGGACACCGGCAGCGCTTGTCTGATGAAAAGCACGGACGCGGGTCGCACGTGGACGGTCGCGCTGTCGGCCGCGCAGCTCAGCAGCCTGGTCGGGAGCGCAAATGCACAAGCCGTGTTCAGCCCGGTTTACCTGGGAGAAAACCGCTGGATAGCAAACATCAAGAGCTTCGATACCACCAAGAAGGTCATTATGTCTTCCGATAACGGCGCGACCTGGTACGTCCCTAGCGCTCAGCCGGGACAGAGTGCGTCGGCCTGGGCGCGTCGGATGATCCTCACCAGCGACAACCTATTGCTTTGGCCGTCGTGCCTGACCGACAAGATGTACCTGTCCACCGATCAGGGCGGAAGCTGGTTTACAGTCACCGTTCCTGGAGCGTCCCTCTTCCAGCCCCTATGCGATGCCGGCAATGGGGTCTATCTATGCGGGGATGTCCGGACGACGCCTAGCACGCCCATCCGCCTTTACCGCAGCCTCGACCAGGGTCTTTCCTGGACGGAGGTCCTGGCCGTCAATCTACAGCGCCCCACCATGACCTACTGGCGCGACGTGATCAAGGTAGGCGGCAGCCTGCTGGCGTCGGCCTGCTGCGTTGAGGGCACAAGCAACGAACGGTACATGCAACTGTTCGTCTCCACCGACGATGGAACCACGTGGGTTTCGCTGGGCAATCCCTACTACGGTCCGTACGGCGGCATGCAGGCCATATACCAGATGTGCGCTACGGAACTGAACATCGTCTTCGCCGGCTGTCAGCCCGACAGCACGATCTTGAGGTGGCCGATGCCGGTCGGTGCGGACAGCGGCTTGCCGGGGGATCTGGACTGCGACACCAACCTCAACTTCGGCGACTTCACACTGTTTGCCGGCGCATGGGCCGGCCCCGTGGTATGGGCCGCGCCGCCCGGCTGCAACCCGACTCACTTCATCCGTGCTGATCTGGACGACGACGTGGACGTGGACCTGGCGGATTTCGCGCGCTTTCAGCGGTTGTGGTCGGTAAGTCGGTTGCGGCAATTTCTCGAAAGGCGTTGATCCCGCGGGGGCCACAACCCTAACCACATCTGGATGGAGATCAACCTCACGCGCCCCGTACGGGTCCACACCGGGCGCGGGTAAAGCTCGAACAAGGCTTCACGGGGCGGGTCAGCTTCTCTAGCGCGCTTGGCTTGGGTCCGGGAGGTCTGCGGAAGCCCCGGGCGACAGGTGCTGGCGGCGCCAGATTCGCCAGCCGGCCCAGCCGGCGGGACGGCCACAGGCCCAATCCCGGCTGCATGCCCCGCGGTCGGCGCAGTTCGCCGTTGGGCCGGCCAGCCGGTTGGACCAACGCGGTCCTGTTTACCACCTATCTTGACGGTAGTCGCTCGAAGGTCGTTGAAAAAGCGGCGGTCATCGACCAGCATGTGCCGAGTTAAGAGGCGCGGGCATGCCGCTGGTGCTGGGCATAGATGAGGCCGGCTATGGGCCCCTGCTGGGGCCGCTGGTGGTGGCGGCGACCTTCTGGCGGGTCCGGCCCGAACGGGTCGGGGCGGATTATTGGAACCAGCTCGACGCCAGCGTATGTCGCGTCCGGCGGCAGGGGGAAGGCCGGTTGCCGGTTGCCGATTCGAAACAGCTATTCGATCGCCAGCGAGGGCTCTGGACACTGGAGCGTACCGTACTGGCCTTTGCCCATGCGGCCGGCCTGCGTTGGCGGACGTTGGAGGATTTTCTGGCTGGGTTGGGCTTCGACGCGTCGACGGTGGTGGACGAATTGCCCTGGTACGGAGACCTGTCCGTGGAATTGCCGGTCGATCCGGCCCGCTCCGCTTACCGCGGGGCGGCGGACAAACTGGCTGCGACCATGCAAGCCGGCAGCGTGATCTGTTGCGGCCTGCGCGCCGAACTGCTGACCGAGACTCGATTTAATCGCCGGCTGGCCCAGACCCGCAACAAAGCCGCAGTGCTCATGGAGGCGGTACTGCGGCTAATTGACTGGGCCGGCAGGTGCTGCGGGGATCAGGACCTCTACGTCCTGGTCGACCGGCTTGGCGGACGGACCGACTATCGCCGCCTGCTGATGGCAGCTTTTCCGGACCGTCACTTGAGCGTGCTGGATGCGCCGGATGGCTGCGCCCGGTACCGGCTGGCGTCCGGCGGAAACGACTGGCAGGTCGAGTTCGCGGTGAGCGGAGAGCAACGGCATCTGCCGATCGCCCTGGCCAGCATGCTGGCCAAGTATGTCCGCGAGCTGGTGATGGAGCGATTCAACGCCTACTGGAAAGCTACTGTGCCGGCCTTGCGGCCGACCGCGGGTTATTACACCGATGCTCAGCGTTTCCTTTCCGACATTCGGCGGCTGGCTGGGGACAGCACTTTGCCGCTAGAGTGCTTTGTACGAGCGCGCTAGCGGGGACCGGATGAGTCTGCGACTGGACAGCGACCTGGAGACACTGGATTGGGTGCCAGCGGGCGCGGAACCACCACGCGGTGGCGGCGGACTGGCGAACCGGTTCCTGGGTCTGGCTGTGGTGGCCTGCCTGGCTATGGCCGGCCGGTGGGCCGGTGGCCAGGAGATCACCGGTCAGGCCCGCCAGTGGTCGCCACAGGTGACGGTAGCGCTGGAGTTCTACCTGGCGGGCGATTACCAGGCGGCTCAGCAGGCCTGTCGGCAGATAATCGCCAAGTCGACTGACCCGCAGGCGCAGCGCGATGCAGCGGTTATCGAGGCGTTATGCCTTTCGCGTATGGAGGGACGGGCTGACCGGTTGGAGGGCCGCGCGCGGTTGCGGCAGCTATCGGCCGAAGACCCCAGTCTGTTAGTCGATCCGGAATGCAATTTGGCTTACGGGATTGCTCAGACTGCGCTGGCTGAGACTGCCGAGGCGCTGGACTGCCTGGATCGGGCCGCGGCGAGCTTTGCGGCCCAGGGACGGCCTGACCGTCAGGCCGAGGCCCTGTTGGCGCTGGCGGAGGCCTGGTCGCGGCATGGGGAGTGGCCGGCCACGCCGGCCCGCTTCGGGGTTCAGCCTCCGCAGAGTCCAGATGAAGCCCGAGCTGTGCGCCGGGCACAGATCGAGGCTGTACGCGCCCGTCTGGAGGGTTTGCCGGACCAGGACGAGGCTTTAGACCGGCTGGACCTGTTGTTGGCCGGTTATCTGTTGGAGGCCGATCAGGCATCCGCGGAGGGATGGGCGATTCTGGAACGGCTGGCGGCCGGTCGGAAGCTGAACTGCGCCCGGGCCGCGGCGGCCTGGAAGCTTGGCCAGCGGTGTGAAGCGGTGGGCGATCGGGCCGCGGCTCTGCTCCTCTACAGACGCCTTCAGAAAGAGTGGCAAGGCGATTTGGCCCGCGATGCCGAGCAGCGTGTGAAGGAGATCACTCGTCCGCAGATCGTGGTGGACGTGCCGGCGACCGTGCGGCCTGGTCAGACCATCAGGCCGCGCTTGATCGTCCACGGGCTGGAAAGCACCGAGCTGGAAGTTCGGCAGGTGGACGTGGCCGGGTGGCTCGCCGACGCCGGAACGCGGGTGAGCGAGGCGTTTCTCCCGGAGTCCGGCTCGGTTCGCCTGGCCCGTAAGCTGGATACCCGCGCGTCTCACGAGTACGGGTGGTGGGACAGTGACCAGCTCGATCAGCCGCCGGAGCTGCTGGCCGAGCCTGGGGCCTACGTCGTGCTGGCCAAGGCGGTCGGCGAGGATGGCCGGGTGGTAACCGCCAAGCGGCTTGTGCTGGTGAGCGATCTGGTAACCCTCTGCTGCGCCGGGCGGGAGCACGCCCTTATATGGCTAGTGCCGAGCGGCATCGGCCCTGGGAATGGCTCGGACCGGCCACCTGAGGCGAAGTTCTGGATGAACCGGTCTTTCGTGCCGACCGAGGTGGCCCTGACCGGCCAGGTCACGCGACTGGCCTTGCCCGCCGAAGCTCGGGTCATGCGGGACAAAGGCTGGGTTTGTCTGGCACAGCGGGGCGAGCACCTGTCCCTTTGCCGGGGGCAGTTGCCGACTGCGGCGTCGTCCGAGCCGGCCCCACGGGCCGCGTTGCTGGCCGGCCCGCCGGTGCTGTCGCCCGGCCAGTCGCTTTACGTTGCCGGCGTGCTGCTGGACGCTCAGCCTGGCGGCCGCAAGTTTGGCTCGGACGCCCGTGTCGAACTGGAAATCCTGGACTCCCTTGACAATCTGCGGTTGTCCAGGTCGGTGCCGGTTTCTGAAGGCGGAATGTTCACGACCACTGTCTCCATCCCTCGCGACTTGGTGGGCCAACATCTCCGGGTGCTCGCCCGGTATCAGCGCGCTCGGCTGGAGAACGTTGCCGGTCGAGTGCCGGTTCGGGTGCTGCCGTCGGAGTCGGTCGGGTATCGCGTCGGCCTGGAACTGCCGTCCTGGCTGCCGGAGTCGAGCCCGGTTCTCAGCGCCCGCGTTCGGGCGGAGTACCCCTGGGGCACGAGGGTGTGCAAGGCGCGGGCCCGGGCGAGGTTCCAGGCTGCCTGGCTGCCGACTGCCGACAACGACTGGGGACCCACCAGCCCGCGCCTCAGGCGGGAAGGCGACCTGGAGGGCGGAGAAACGACTCTTACTGTGCCTCTGGAGGAGTTCGGCACGTCGCAGGGCCCCCGGGTGGTACGGGTAGAGGCCAAGGTTTTCAGCCTGGATGGACGCGAGGGGGTAGCGGAAGCCAAGGTGCTGGTCGGCCCCGGTCGGCCGCAGGCCTGGCTTACACACACCCCGGCACGGGCGCTGACCGGGCAGGAAGTTCAGTTCTGCCTGGGCTGGTTCGATCCTGACGGACTGGTGCCGGCGGAGCTGCCCGAAATCGTGGTTCGTCGCGACGGGGTGGAGATAGCCCGATTGCGTACTCATCCTGAGCCACGCGGTCTGGTCAGTGAGTCGTGGCGGCCGATCGAGCCCGGCTTGTACGAGGCGGACACGGCACTCGTAACATTCGGATCAGCCCCGGTGGCGCTTACTCATCGAGTGGAAGTCGGTGATGCGGCTGTTGAGCCCCCTTCGTCGCCGATCGCCTGCACCGCGCATTTGGCCCGCCGCGAGGGGCAGCCCGTGGTGCGGGTGCGTCTGGAGGGTCGATCCGCCGGGCCGGTGCTGGTCCTGGCCGAGGACGGAGATCCGCAGGCGGCGGAAAGTCTGCCGCGGCTGGCCGGGTCGACCGAAGTCCTGCTGCCGCTTCCGGTTGAGCCCGACACCGCCCTGCGAGTAGTGGTGGTCGAGCCGGCCGGCGACGGCTGCAATGTCTTGTGCATCCGGCAGGTGGGGCCGGACCCACTGGAGAAAGTGGAACTGCGTCTGGCTGAGCCGCCCGGGGAGGTCCGGCCGGGCACGACGGTGCGGCTGGAAGCCCGGTGCAGCGCCCCGGCGGGAACCAGCCTGATCGCCCGGCTGGTCGAAGCTGGCAGCCCGGGGTGTTCCGAACCCTATCCCGAATCAGCCGGATCCATGGAGCGGATCACGCCCGGTGTGGTGATTTCGTGCGCCTCGGGAGCCCGGATCAGCGGTCCGACTCACGGCAGCCCAGGCTCCGGTCGCTTCGACTCCAGTGAGGTCCGGGCGCTGTGGTCGCCTTGGTGGCAGGAGGCGACGTTGTGGGCGACCAGCCTGACGCCGGAAGATGAACGGGTTGAACTGGCGATACCCTTGCCGACCGCCCCCGGCCTTTACCGGTTGCTGCTGCTGGCACGCTCGCCCGGCGGCGCTACCGCGGCGGCCTCCGCCATCCTGGACGGGCGTCATGGGTTACGCATCCAAGTCGATGCTCCCAAGTGGTTGACGCTGGGCGACCGGACCTTGTTGGCCGTACTGGTTAGGAACGACGAAGCCCGGTCGGTAGACGCCCGCCTGCGGTGCCGATTGGACGAGGGCTTGCGGGGCGAGTCCGGTTACATCGACATCGACGGGCAGCCAATCAGCGCGGCAGACCCAGCCCGGCCGATCAGTATCACTCTCCCCGCCCGAAGCTGTGCCTGGTTGCACTTCGACGCCGAGGCGGTCACGCCCGGCCAATGGCGTATGGCGGCCGAGGTTTCGGCGGACGGCCTGACCGGACGGGCCGAGACCGAATACGAAGTACGCGTACCCGAAGCACCGGCCGACGGGACGGCAGTCGTGCGAATCAAACGCACGCTTATGGCATCCTCAGTCCCGCTGCCGCCGGAATCTCAGGCGGACTGGCAGGCCGGGCAATCGTCCGACTGGGTGACCGTTACCCGGGATAGCTGGCTGAGTCCCGGCCAGTTTCTGCTGGTGAAAGAAGAGTTCGTCCTCCCTCAAATTCAGCAGGGGATCAACTGGACGCAGCCTGTGCCGGCGATCTGCCAGGCCGCCGGGCGGCAGGGCCCCACGCTTCGTTCCATCGGAGCGCGTGAGAGCGGCCCGCCGGATGTCCTGGTGTTCCAGGCTGCTGAGCTGGCTGCCGGAACTCATGTGCATGAGTACATGCTGGCGGTTGTGCGCCCCGGTGATTGCGTACTGCCGGCTCCGGTGCTGCGGGTCGGGGACGTGCGGTTGCCGGTCCGGGTGGAACCTGGCGACTTGCGTCTGACCGTTTCCGCGGGCGAGTGACCGGCCCGGTTCCGCCGGCCGGAGCGGTGGCCGGCCACTGCCGTTGTGCGATCGGGCCGCTGGATGTTATACTCAAGTTTTTGGGTCGGCGGCCCGTCGCCCCTTTACCTGGAGGAGCTATCGTGTACGCGATTTTCGAGGATGGCGGCAAACAGTACAAAGTAACCACCGGCGACAAGCTCTTGGTCGAGCTGCGCGAGCTGCCGGAAGGTCAGCCGGAGATCACATTTGACAAGGTGCTCATGCTGGGCGAGGGAGCGGGCGCCAGGATCGGGACCCCGTGGGTCGAGGGTGCTACGGTGACCGCCAAGGTGATCGAGCAGCTCAAGACCCGCAAGGTGCGGGGCATCAAGCACCGACGCCGCAAGGGATACGTCAAGCGCTGGGGTCACCGCCAGAAGATGTTGAAGGTGGAGATCACCGCAATCAATGGCTAGTGCGAAGGCGTGGCGTGAGCCCAGGCGACGGTTGGCCCTACTGACCGTCGCGTTTTTCTGCGCCTCCGGTGCCGGTCAGTCTTTGGAGTCGACGCAGCCGGCACGCGAGACGTTCGCGGCGGCCCGCCAGCGCCTGGCCCGGTTGAAGCCCAGGGACCGGTCGCCCCAGCAGCGGGCTCTCCTGGCCGCTCTGGACCTCGCATTGGCGGTCGGACAGGCCGATCCCAAGTCGGTCGGCGCGGTGATCGACGTGGTGGGCTACCAAGCGTTGCCGCTGGAAGGCGAGCTGCCGGACCGGCCGGGCAAGCCGATGTCGGCGGCCAGCGTGGCCAGGGAACTGGACCTTTTGCCGCGGCCCGATTTCGACCGCTTGACCGTGGATCGGGTCGAAGTGCTGTCCCGCCAGGAGCTGCGGATCATATTTCCCGCAGTCGCCACCTGGATGTTGCCGGACGATCTGGCGGTGGTGTTTCGGGTGCCGCTGGGCCCGCCGGTTGCCAATTGGATAGCCCGTGAAGCCTGTCTGGTCGTCCGTCTGCGGGGAGAGCGAACCACGGTTCTGGGCGGCAATCTTATCGAAGCCCTGACCCAGGCGAGTGAAAGCACCGTTCCGCCCGGCGAGGAGAAGTAAACTCAGGGGGGCATTGCCTGCCGGCCGGTACGCGTTGCACAAGCCGGCAGCCTGTGTTACCAATGTGCTCATGCGTCATGATGGCCGTCAGCCGGACCAGTTGCGGCCGGTGCAGATTCTGCGGGGCTTCACCCGGTCCGCGCCCGGCTCAGTCCTGATTCGGGCGGGCCACACCCATGTCTTCTGCACGGCTTGCATCGAAGAGCTGGTCCCGGATTGGCGGGAGCCCAGCGGCTTGGGCTGGGTGACGGCCGAATATGACATGCTGCCCGCAGCCACCGGCCAGCGCCGACCGCGCAGCCGAACCCGAGTGGACGGTCGCACTCAGGAGGTTCAGCGGCTTATCGGGCGTTCCCTCCGGGCGGTGGTAGACCTGGCCAAGCTCGGCTTGCGGACGATCACGCTGGATTGCGACGTGTTGCAGGCGGACGGCGGGACCCGCACCGCGGCGATCACCGGTGCCTATGTGGCCTTGTGCGACGCGGTAAGCGCCGGTCAGCGGTTGGGGCTGTGGGGTTCCGGGGTGGTTACCGCCGGCGTGGCCGGAGTCAGCGTCGGCCTGGTCGACGGCGAGCTGCTGCTGGACTTGGACTACTCTGAAGACGCCCGGGCCGCGGTCGATTGCAACCTGGTGATGACCACTGCGGGGCAGTGGGTGGAGGTTCAGGCAACCGCCGAGCACGCCACCTACACCACGGCCGATCTGACGCGCATGATGGAGCTGGGCCGCCGGGGGCTGGAGCAACTGTTTGCCCTTCAGACTGCGGCCCTGCGATCCCCGATTCAGCCAGGAGGTTGAAATATGCGGACGGCAGCCCCGATAACCTTGCTGGCTGTCGGGTTTCTGGCCGGATGTCAAAGTACCGGCCCGCAGGTCGGCTCCTCCGCGGCTCAAACGGAAGAGGAGGTGTGGGCGATCCGCTGCATAACGCTCCGCGGCCCGGATCAGTTCGCTCAGGCCGAAGCGTACGCCGACGCTCTCAGGCGAGCTGCCGGGCTGAACCCCAAACTCGTCCAGGTGCTCAGCGATGAGGACGGCACCGCGGTCTTCTACGGGAGATATCGTCGGCGGTATGGGCCGACCGGGGCGGCCGAGCAGTTCTCGCCCGATAACCTGCGCGACCTGGAAACCATCCGCAAGCTGCGTTTCCAGCAGGCTGAGGTCTGGCCCTTCATCCTGGCCAGCATGGATCTGCTGCCGACCCACCGTTCGCAGCATCCCGAGTGGAACCTGGCCGCCGCCGATGGCTACTGGTCGCTGCACGTGGCAGTGTTTTACAACACCGACACCATGCACAGTCGCAGGTCGGCGGCCGAGCAGTATTGTGCCTTGCTGCGGGAGCAGGGTGAGGAGGCGTACTATCACCATGGACCGGTCAACAGTTCGGTCTACATCGGGACCTACCCGCAGGACGCGGTGACCGAGTTTCGAAGGGAAGATCCGCTGACCGGCGTCGTGGATACGGCCCTGAGGATCGTCGACCAGCGAATGCTGGAGGCCCAGAAGCGGTTCCCGGAAAGCCTGCAAAACGGGCACCGAGTCTACGAGGTCATCCGGGACCAGACCGGCCAGGTCGCCCAACGGGTCCCGGTTCCTTCTTTCCCGGTGGTCATACCCAAGGCCCAGCGCCAGGCCGGACCGGCCTCTGGCAAGTAGTGCGTATGCCGGAAATCCTGCTGGCGACGCGAAATCCGGGCAAGGTGCGTGAGATCCGCGCCGCCGCCGTTGGTCTGCCGCTGGTTTGGCACAGCTTGCAGGAGTTTCCTGAGTTGCCCGAGGCGGACGAATGCGGATCCAGCTTTGCCGAGAACGCCAGGATCAAGGCGCTGCATTATGCCCGGCTGACCCGTCTGCCCACCCTGGCGGACGACTCCGGGCTGGAGGTGGATGCCTTGGGTGGCCAGCCCGGGGTCCGATCCGCCCGTTACGCCGGCCTGCCCCGCGACGACGCGGCCAACAACCGCAAGCTGATCCAGATGCTGACCGGCGTGCCGCCCGAACGCCGCACCGCCCGTTTCCGCTGCGCCATGGCATTTGCTGACCGCGGCCGGGTCCTTCTGGAAACGGAGGGAACCGTCGAAGGCCAGATCGTGGACCAGCCGCGCGGCGCGGGCGGCTTCGGCTATGACCCCCACTTCCTGTTACCCGACCTGGGCCGCACCGCGGCCGAGCTGCCAACCGAATTGAAAAACCTGCGCAGTCACCGGGGTCAGGCGTTGCGGGCCATGTTGGCCCAACTGGAAGCCTTCTATCGGGCCGCCGGGCAGTGGGACCCGTGAGCGATGGCCGCCACCGTCGAGGTCGCGCCAAAGTGGGGATGACTCAGTCAATCGGTGTAGACCCAGCGTCTTCACTTCGCACGCATCCCCCGGCCCGGAGCAAACCCTGGCGTGCGCATGGCGTTGATCCGCCATGCGGATCAACGCCAGGCCCTTTTTGCTGCCTTTGGCACTACGGCAGGGCCGAACCCGACTTTGCCGGATCGGTCCGGGCGGTGTCTTCCGGGTCCACGGGTACCATGCACGCCGTTGGGGTGCACGGGATCCCATCACCTAAATAGCGACCGCCGTACTCTGCTTGGCACCGTTCCTGCTTTATAAACAGACAGCGACCGTCCGGCAGGCAACACGCGCCGCCCTCGCACTCTGAACCAATGGGCCCCGGCTGTGCGCCAGGCTGCTGGAGGCATTCGATCACGGTAGTTTCGATGCAGCTTCCATCCGGCAGCGAGCAGGCGACGGTGCAGACCTGCGGATATGGCGGATCATATTGGCTGCATACGCCGCATTTATCCCAGATTTGCCACTGGCCCCGGCAATCCGCCGATGCCACGTTGTCGACACACTGACCGGTCAAGCAATCGAAGCACGCCCCGCGCTCCGAGTATTTCTTGGTGACAATGTCCATCGCGCCGTCGCTGCCCTCGCTCTCGCCGGTCACGTAGACGGTTTCGCAACCATAAGGCCGGATGACGTACGCCTCGTCATACCCGACATGGGACTGGATCGTGACCCACGCGGGTTCAAGCTGGTTCGGGTTGTTCGGGTTGTGGGTATAGCGGATGGTTATGAAGTTGCTGGGATCATCAGGGTCATCGTAAATGCGAGAGCCGGTAGCATATGGATTGCCACAAGCGTCCACGGTGATGTCGCGGCCCTCGCTGGCAGACGAGTACTGGTTGGCCGCCAGTCGATGGAGCAGCCAATCGTATTTCAAGGTGGTCAGACGCAGATCGGGATTCTCGTCTCCGCCCGTCACGTACACATGGCAGGAGCTGTCTGCCGCGACGCCCCACGCACGGTCATTACCCGCTCCGCCGTATGTGTCGTCGCCGATGATGTCGCCGTCGGCGGAGTCGTATGCGACCACCGCGTAGTCGAGGCCACCTATTCCCGCGCAGACTTGCCCGGCCGCGTAGACCACGCCGCCGCAGATCGCCAGGTCGCGGGCGTAGTCGTAGCAATTGGGGCCTTCAACCGCACCGGGGCCGTCGTAGTCGGAGTTGGCCCAGCGCAATGTGCCTCCCGAGGAGTAGCTGAGGACCAGAAAGTTGAACTGCTGCACCGCACCGACCCACGAGCCGCCGGCGGCGTATACATTGCAGCTCCCATCGGCGACAATCGCTGAAGCGTAGTCGGCACCCCCGTTGTCGTACCTTTTTACCCGCATCTTGTAGCAGTCGGAAGGACGCACCTTCATGACGAACACGTCATTGTCGCCGTCGTCTGGACCGTGCTTGCTTTCGCCGGTTACATAGGCGTACCCGCCGCAGGCTGTCACCGCGTAAGCCTCGTCGTCCTCGTCGTCATAGTCATAGATTGCAACGCACTCGCACGGGCTGTCGGTCTGTCGGTCGTAGCGGATCAAGACGGCGTCGTTGCCGGATATCCCGCTGTCAACGTTCAGCGCTTGGCCGGCTACGTACACATACTGGTTGTCGACGGCGATGGCGCGGGGTACGTCGCCGGGGTGATTCGGGTCACCGTACAGCGCGCCGCCGTCATAGACCTTCTGCCAGACCACGGTCCCATCGGGGGCGAGCTTCTTGGTGACGATGTCGAAATTCCACCCACCGACTGAGTGCCAAAGCCATTTGGGATGGGTCACGTAGACGTAGCCGTCCTCGTCGGCTGTCATGGCGTGGTCGATCCAGTCGCCGGACACGGAGCCGCCGCCGCGGTCCTGGCGGTGTGCCCAGCACTCCTGAACTGCGGGGTCGGGTGGCTTGGGCTGCTCCGCCTCGAGTACCGTCGCGTCCACGGCGTCTGCACCGTCCGATGAACGGGCCTGGTCCGCAGGTTGATTCAGCAGCCACCACATGGGGAGTGTGCCGTAAGCGCTCCCAGACATGAGGGCTGTGAGCCAAACGGGAGCGCAGATGGTAGCAATTCTCATTTGCGGTCTCATTTTTGAGCCTCCTGTGTTTGCCAAAGGCAGGCAGCAACTGGCCTCGACCAGTAGGCCGCGCCTGCCCCGCCTTCCGGCCACTCTGGAACCACAAGCAGCGCTGCTCTCTGTTATCTAGACGTGGGCTGCGGCGATGCGCAACATTTTTTTGTGCAAATCTCCGTTTTTGCGACTCGAACTGCCCGGCAGCTGACGGACGGGTCGGCAAATGATGGTTGGATCGGCGACGCAGGACAGCGCCTCAGCCCGCCGCAGGCCTACGGTACCCGGGCATCTGCCTGTCAGGGGCGCAGTCGACGGCGCTGGTCAATGGGGTGGATTTAGCGCGGTCAATCGGCGGTCTCGATCCGATTGCAGTCGTGCGCGCGGTACACGCCGCGCTGATCGACTGGCCGTCTGGCGGTTCGAAGCCAGAAGATAAATTGCCCCAGCACTGGTCGGTGCAAGTACCGGAATCCGAGGATCAAATCGAAGGCGCCGGCAAACTCGGGTGGAGCATCGACCGCTTCCAGGTCCATTTGCAGCCACCGGATCGGGTCGATGGCCGGCTCGCAGCGTCGGGCCAGTTCCTGGGCCTGACGGCCAGAAGGGAGGTTGGCGCTCGCTGAGGGTTGGGCACCCGGGGATCGAGGAGAGGCGGAAAGAAGGGCTCCGGGGCGCGTTTGGCTGGTTTTGCGTGGGGCAAAGCCACGCGGCCGGAAGCGGGTCGAGCCGCATCGCGGCTCAAGCAATAGGAGTATATCATGTCTGAGCGGGAACGTCAGGGTTTCAAGGCCTGCAGTGTACGCGTGACGTCGGGAATGTGCTATATTCTTTTTGCGGCCTTGGCTGTCGAGTGCTACGCCTCGGCCGGTCACGTCCGTTGGGAGATAAGTCCGCAGCACATCTCGATCGAGGGCGGAGTTACAGTCGGAACAAAGCCGACAACTCAGCCAGCTCAAGGGCGCTCGCCGGACGAGGACGGCGAGCAGTGCACTATCGTCATTAGCGCGCTCCAACTGGCAGTCGAAGTGGGAAGCGACGGGTCATTTGTCGACGGCTTCGACGATGACACTATCTCGTTTTCGGGGTGCGTGCCCGGTACCCTAGATATCCGTTTGGCGGAACCGTGTACCGACCAAGGTGCGCTTACGCTGGAGGTGCAGGCAGATTGCACCCAGGTTGAGTTCGCTGGTGCCTTCCTGGTGGGCATGGATGTCCTGCGCGCCGCCGGCATTGAGTATCTGGACGTGTCGATTTCGACGGAGGAGTGGGAAGCAACCTGCGGCGGCGAGCTCCTGGACTACTTGGGGCCCAAGTTCAGGGTAACTCTGGGTGAGTATCTGGAGGTTGCTGGCATCAGAGTGATCGTGCTGCCACTTTGTACCGAATGAACGCCGTGCAGTTCTTGCGTCTCTTACGGATGGCGTGCTGGGCTCTCATGCAGTTGGCCGTGACACCGGCCGTCTTTGGCGTCCTGTGGATTGCCATGGCCGGCTGCGCGGGAGCGGGGTGGGGCCGGCCGGGCGAGTACCCGTCCGGCCCTGCCCGTACGGCGCGCGGCGTAGAGCCCGAGCTGGCTCACGTCAAGATCGAGGTGGAACGGCTGAGTGTTTCGGCTGAGATCAACGCAGCAGGTGAATTCACGGATGGCCTGGATGATGACCCATTCTGGTATCGCGTGTGTTTGCCGGAGTGCCCTCCGCTGGAGCTGCGCGAGGATGTCGCGGCCCGCTGCTTTCTGGAGTTCGTGCCTGCACCAGGCGGCACCGAAGTACGCTTTAGAG
>Ga0185342_1000662_pt1 | contig 16468 bp, 16 predicted proteins | sample ConPoolayeEmetaG_FD_128045 | JGI IMG/M metagenome (GOLD analysis project Ga0185342, IMG submission 128045) | Hot spring microbial mat communities from California, USA to study Microbial Dark Matter (Phase II) - Cone Pool mat layer E metaG... ...
ACCCAGCCCAACCCTTTTTAAAATTTTATGTTTTTATCTGTTTTTCTCCATATTTATCAAACACAGCCTTTTCCTTAACAGTAGCAGCAATTTTATAAAGTATGGTTAATACAAAAAACCCTACAGACCATACACCAAGAGCAATCAGAGTTTCTGGAAGTGTTGGCCAGTACTCAAATACTCTCTCAAATGGATTCGGAATAAAACCGCCAACTACTAATGAGATACCTTTTTCAAGCCACAGGCATATAAAAGTAGCAGCAGCCCCAATTGCAAGGGTTACCTCCCACTTTCTCAGAGGAGGAGTTACTAAAATAATAACACCGATAGCTGCAAGAAATACACATATACTCATTACAGGAACAAGTTTTGTGTGTCCTTCAAGTCCTGCAAAAAGATACTTAATTGGAGCCATGTGTCCTGGAATACTGCTGTAAAATGCTGTAAAAACTTCAAATCCATAAAATGCTATTGTAACCAACAAAAAGTATGTTGCAGTTTTTGCAAGAGTTTGAATAGCTTCTTTACCGGGATCAAAATTGGTAAATTTTCTCACAATCAAACAAAGAACAACAAGCAAAGCAGGACCTGATGCAAAAGCTGAGGATAGAAATTTTGCAGCCATAATTGCAGTTATCCAGTATTCCCTGCCAGGTAAGCCCTGATAAAGAAAGGCTGTAACAATATGGATTGAAGGTGCCCAGCAGATTGCTATATATATAAAAGGTTTAATCCATTTTGGTGGTGGAGCAGCCTTTCTTTCAGCCATAAGAATTACCCAGCCACACAGAAGATTCAGAATCAGATATCCGCTGAGGACTATCATGTCATAGAACATTACAGAGTTAGGTGTTGGATGTAAAAGAACATTGAGAACTCTCATTGGCTGGCCAAGATCAACAAAGATAAAAAGCATGCACATCAAAACAGAGGGAATTGCAAGAAATTCTCCTATTACAGCTATTCTTCCATATTTTTTATAGTTGTGAAGATAATACGGCAGCACCACTGTTACGGCAGATGCTGCAACTCCAACAAGAAATGTAAACTGACCTATATATAAACCCCATGAAACATCTCTGCTCATACCCGTTATTCCCAAGCCAATCTTCAACTGATAAAGATAGGAAATAAAACCTGTAGTAATAAGAACTCCAAGAAAGATTAACCACAGCCAGTATCTCGGTTTGCCTTTTAATGCAAGTTCAAGCATTTTAGCCTCCTATAACAGATAGTATACACTCGGCTCTGTTCCGAGTGCAGGTTTACGTCTGATAGAAAAATTCTCAGAAAGAACCTTTCTCACCTCTGAATTTGGATCAGCAAGATCACCGAAAATAATAGCACCCTGTGATACCTCAACACATGCTGGAGGAAGCCCTCTGTCAATTCTTTCATAGCAGAATGTGCACTTTTCAACAACACCCTTCATTCTTGTTGGAAATTCTTTGTTTTCTTCTTTTATATACTGTCTTGGGTCTTTCCAGTTAAAGCTCCTTGCACCGAATGGGCATGCAGCCATACAGAATCTGCAACCTATACATCTGTGCATATCCATCATGACAATTCCGTCTTTTCTTTTGAATGTTGCCTTTGTCGGGCAAACTCTAACACAGGCAGGATTGTCGCAGTGATTGCACAGAACAAGAACTGGCTTTTCCTTTATCTCATGTGACATATATTCATGCTCAAATCCCGGGAAAGAGTGTTCAAAATCATCAATCCATATCCATTTTATTTCTTCCTTTGGATTTGGTATATCAGGAACATTATGGAGTTTATGACACACCTTTATGCATTCATTCATTATTTTTTCATCAAGCTTTTTCAAATCTATGACCATTGCCCATCTTTTTGCCTGCAAGGCTTCAGGAACCTTTCTGTATTTTTCAGCAAATGCCTCAATCTGACCTCTGCCAATTACTTCAAATGTTGACCAGCCCCCTATTCCTATGAATGCGCTTACACCCAATATTTTTAGAAATTTTCTTCTATCAATAATCATAGCCCTGCCTCCTTTTTATCCTCTTTGGGTTCAATGTGGCAATCCCAGCAATATGGTTTCACAGCCAAATAGTTATGGCATTCATCACAGAATTTTGATTTATTAGAATGACACTGCATGCATGTATTCTGCAGGCTCATATTGAAGCTTTTGCCTTCAGTGTTTACATAAAGGGTTTTACCTTCTCTTACAACAGTATCCCTCCAGTCAATTAGCATTTTCATATGCTCTTTCCTCATGAATTCCTTAGATTCAACACATTTTCTCTCACTCTCTGGAAGTTTTTGTATTTCAGGTGTATCAATTTTTGGATCAGCTTTTACATACTCTTTCCCTGTACTCAATGTAAATGGTAGAGTCACAAATGCTACAAATACAAGCAATCCAAGAATTATTTTCCATCCATCATACATTTTATTGTCCCTCCTTTCCAGGTAGTGGCTCCATCCTTAAGTTCATTGTTCTTTCCTTTTCTCCCTTCATTATCATTGCATTAGCAACAAGCTCTGTAACTCCAGTAACCCTTACTTCAGGAATCCAGTATTGCATTAAAGGCGGGAGTTGTGCTCTATCTATTGCACATATACATGCAAGCATATTTACACCAAATTTTTCATGAACATACCGTACAGCATTTGCTCTTGGGAAACCTCCTCTCATTCTGAGTTCCATTATTTCGCCTGCATTGAGCCCAGCTCCACCACCACAGCAGAATGTCTGCTCACGGATTGTTTCATCAGGCATATCATAAAAATGATTGCAAACATTTTTAATAATATATCTTGGTTCTTCAAACATGCCCATTCCTCTTGAGACATTACAGGAGTCATGGAAAGTAACTATTAGATTGTCGTTTCTTGACTTATCAAACTTTAGCACTCCATGCCTTATGAGGTCTGCTGTAAACTCGCTTATGTGAACTACTTTGGTTGATTTGGCATGCTCAAACTTTGTTCCTGTTATGGGTGAAACAGGCTCTTCAAGGAAGTCAATGGGTCCAAACCATGTATTATGATACTGATGCCAGACTCTCCACATGTGTCCACACTCACCACCAAGTATCCATTTGACCTTAAGTCGTTTTGCTTCATCATATATTTTATGATGAAGTCTTTTTGCCATTTCATGGGATGTAAAGTATCCAAAATTTCCACCTTCAGATGCAAAGGTGCTCCAGGTGTAATCAAGTCCTATTTCATGGAAAAGCATCATATATCCCATGCATGTATAAATTCCAGGGTCTGCAAAGAGGTCTCCGGAAGGAGTAACAAACAGAATTTCAGCGCCTTTTTTGTTTATAGGAGGTTCAATTCTTATTCCTGTTATATCTTCTATATCATTACACATGAACTCAAGAGTATTTTTCATTGTATGAGGCTCTATTCCAAGATGGTTTCCTGTTCTGTAACAATTAGCAACAGGACCAGATATCCAGTCAGTATTCAGTCCAAGAAGATTAAGAAGCTCTCTTCCTATTATTGTTATCTCTGCTGTATCAATTCCATAAGGACAGAAAAGTGAACATCTACGGCATTCTGTGCACTGATAAAAGTAATACCATAGTTCTTTCAAAACATCAAGGTCAAGCTCTCTTGCTCCTCCGTTTCTTCCAAAGATTTTTCCACCTGTGGTAAAGTATTTTCTGTAAACAGAGCGTAAAAGTTCAGCCCTTAAAACAGGCATGTTTTTTGGATCACCTGTTCCAAGGAAGAAGTGACATTTATCTGCGCATGCACCGCATCTAACACAGATGTCCATGAATACATGGAAAGTCCTGAATCTTTCAAGTCTCTGCTTAATTCCTTCAATAACTATTTTTTTCCAGTCTTCAGGAAGATGCCAGTCTTCTTCAGTTACATGGAAATCTCTTGCATTTGGAAAGTCAACATAGGCAAGATTTTTCCCTTTTGCCCCGTAACAGTAAAAACCGGGTTTAAATTCTGCTTTAAGATCCATCCACCACTTCCGTGGTGTTTTCTTTAAATTCACAGTTGAAATTAATTCTTCAGGTTTTGGCAGTCCCATATTCTCACTCCTTTTCTAAAGGTATTCCTGCTTTTTTCATTTTATCCCTGAATTCATCTTCGTAATCTTCATAATGACGGTGTTTGACAGGATACTCCCATGGGTTAACATGTCTCTTCATTCTGTTGTTATTCGCAAGATTTCTTGTTGGACTGAGAAACACTCCAGCCATATGCATCAGCTTGCTGAAGGGGAAATAAGCGAAAAGACAGCTTACAAGGAACAAATGAATATAAAAGAGAGAACCAACTCCTTCAGGCACTGATGGGTTAAGATATACCAGACCGAGAGTAAGTTCTTTTACCTTTGTTATATCCACTTTGAAGAAATATCTCATCAGTATTCCTGTTATTATTATTCCTATTATCAAAAACAGAGGAAAGTAATCTGATGGTAGTGAGAGATATCTCAATTTGGAATCAAGAATTCTTCTTCCGAGCAGATAAAGAAGAGCAAGTGCTATAACAACATTTGTTATATAAAGAAGAGGTGAACCAAGAACATGAATCTGTAGAAATGAATCAATTGACTCAATCCCTGATATAAGCCATGGAGTTTTTGGTGTGAAAAATCTCAAGTGTCTTAAAAATATGATCAGAAAGCAGTAATGAAATGCTATTGCACCAAGCCAGAGCCACTTACTTGAACCAATATAAAGCCTTCCCTTAAGTAGCTCAGCTTTTGTGTTTCTGAAAAGGCTCCTGAATGCAAAGACCTCAAAAAACATTCTTACTGCAACACCAAGAGCTGTTGAAGGATTATCAATTTTGTTCTGTTTGAAACCAAGAGAACCATAGTATTGCCCTGCAGTTGTTGGTATTCTGTAAGGTACAGGAGAGCGTGCCCATTTAATAACTCTGTAAATAAACCCTATAATAAAGATTATGAATGCAGCATATGGTAACGCTATACCGAAAATAGCATGTAATCCGAGGATATCTGTTCCCACATAGGCTAAAACTATTAAACCCAAAACTGCTATTAAAGTTATTCCTATGCCCATATCCCTACCTCTCTTTCAGTTTTATTTTATTTCCAAAGTTCTGTCATCAATTTCCGATACAATATTCCATTTCTTTAAAATCCACCATGTTCTGTCTATAAGTTCCCTTGCCTTAATGTCATAAAGTTTCTCCCTGTAATTCATGAAAATATCAAAGGCTAAAAGAGCCAAGGAATCAATTCTTGACAGCAGATCCATTAACTCATGAGAAATTGCTTCTTTGTGAGTTGAGTTGTAGATAGCTTCTTTAAGGAGAAAGATAAATCCAACTGCTTGAGAAGGTTTAAAATCCTGAACAGCTCTTATTCTGATAATTTCCTCAAGAGGAGAGATAAAATTTTCTAAGGATTCCTGAGCAATTATTTTATCAATTATTTTCTCAATACCATGATAAATTGTATAACCAACAGGATTTGTGAACTGTTTTGTTTTTTCTTTTAAAAATAGATGGGATTGTTCAGGATAGGTTGAAATAGTTAAATCAAACCACTCATTAACTATACTCTTCCTTTTTTTTGAAAGGAGGTCATAAATTTCCAATTTTTTCTCCTTTACATATTTCCTGGTTTTTCTGCCCCCTTTCAAAAAAACAAAGGGGCAGTTTTTCTGCCCCTTTAAAGGATATTATACGCATCCTGTTGGTTTTGGAAGCCCGGCATATCTACAGGCTTGCTTTGCTGGTCCGTCAGGGAATAGTCCGTAAAGATATTTTGTGTTTCCTTTGTCAGGACCAAACATTTTAGCCATTTCTTTAACAAGAATCTTAATCATAGGAGCAATTTGATATTTCTGATAGTAATCTCTTAAGAAGTTGATAACCTCCCAGTGTTTTTCAGTAAGGGTAATTCCATCCTTGCTCGCCAAATATTCTGCAAGCTCAGGTGTCCAGTCATCAAGATTCTGAATATAACCATCCTCATCAACTTCAATTTGTTTACCCTTAAACTCAATAAATCCCATTTTTTCTACCTCCTTTTTGTTTTTTAAATATTTTACTTTTTTAATACAAGAACTTCAAGATAACTTTGCCTTTTCAGTTATTAAATTAAAATAATACAACATTTTAAAGTCAAATAAATTTATTTTATAAAATTATAAAAATTTTTCAGCTTCATGCATCATTACAGTTATAACTTCTCCATTTTTATATACTGAAACAGGAGTTTTTTTAACATCTTCGGATAATGCAATATTGCATTTAGCTTTTTTGATAAGTACAGCGGATAGTCCTTTTATTTCATTATTTTTATGTTTCAGGAGATTTTCAAGTTCATCGCAGCTAATTTCAATATATTCAGACAGGTCAATTTTGTGTGATAGTTTTAAAATACTTCTTAGGACACTCTCAAGAAAACTTTCTTCCTCTCTTTGAGACCATAGGATAGGGATGATGTCTTCAAAAAGAGAGGGTTCGGAATATACTATTTCACCAATCAGTTCAGCAGCTCTCCAGCCAATTCCACCTGATTCATCGCTCATTGACCAGAGAAGTTTTCTTATTGTGTTTCTAAGTGGCTCTATATCCTGGGCTTTAATAAAAGATTCAGCAACATATCCCATGGCTTCAATAGCCTTCCAGGAGATTAAACTTTCCTTATCATAAGAAAGAGAAATCAACCATCCCAGAGAATTTTTGTTTTTAACAGAGGCTTCTTTTATTTTCTTAAACTCTCTATTTTCTACAAGATGGATAAAATCCTTTTTTGTTATTTTGGTATTCATTTTTTCAATTACCACATCACCTTCTTGCTTAAGAGCTTTTAGAAAAAAAAGCCTTCCAGTAAAAAACCAGTTTTTTATGTAAACATACTGATGTGTTCTATAATTGTAATCCCTTTCTCTTAATTCAAAATCTACATCAAGCTCAATCTTGTCTATCCCTTCAGGAGAAACAAGGAGCATTGCCTGAACAAGTGCTTCTCCCTGATTATGTCCTGTAGGTTCGCAGACATATATGGCACCACACTCACATTTCCCATAAATTACCTCACCTATTTCTGTTATTTCTTCCTGCGGAGGAGTTATAACTCTTCCGCAGAACAGACATACTACAGGTTCTCTACGCATTTTTAGACTCCTTATAATTTTTCGCTTTTTTTAAAAGCCCTCTAACCCATTCAATGCATCCAAGAGCATGAATATGAATATATGTACCAAGAGTATTTTTATAACATGCACCATCTTTACTGTGTATTATTCCCTCTCCCCTGAGCATTGTAAAACACATCTCAGGCATTCTCTCATATTCAATAACTCTTGAGTAATGAAACTCATGTCCCTTAATCTCCAATCCTTCTCTGTAAAATGGATTATTACCATTTACTTTAGCTAAAACATATCCATGTGCCTGTGGCTTTTTGAACATCTTTAATTTGAAAGGGAAAACTTGAGCCATTGGAAACTCTCCCTCATCTGTGATAAGGCTTTTACAAAGATACATCAATCCACCACACTCAGCATATATTGGAAGACCGTTTTGAGCCTTTTCATTTATATTTTTCATTAAATCAATATTTTTGCAGAGGTACTTGACATTTGTTTCAGGAAACCCTCCTCCAATGTACAAAGCATCAATATCAGGAAGATTTTTATCCTCAAGAGAGTTGATCAATAAAATATCAGCTCCATGTTTTTTTAATTCTTCAAGATTTTCCTCATAATAGAACTGAAATACCCTGTCTCTTATAACACCAATTTTGAGTCCTTCATATCTGATATCAATGGTTGAATTTTCTGAGATATGAGGAATATCAGGAGCCTGCATTGCAATTTTTAATATTTTTTCCTCATCCAAATATCTGGCAGCCTCATTTATAAACTCAATTGCCTCCTTTTTCATCTCATGTTCCTGATATGGGAGAAGCCCCATGTGTCTTTCAGGCATTTTTAAATCCTTAAATCTCGGAATTGAGCCGACTACCTCAACAGAGCAGTATTTTTTTATTGATTCTTTTATTATTTTCTCGTGTCTTGGATTGGCAACCTGATTTAATACAATGCCTTTTATCTGAACGTCTCTGTCAAATGTTATGAAACCATTGATTAAAGCAGCTACTGAGCGGGTTATTTTTGTGCAATCAACCACTAAAATTACAGGGCAGAAAAGAAGCTTTGCAAGTTCTGCTGTACTTACAGAACCATCTGCATCCAGTCCATCATAAAGCCCCCGATTACCTTCTATCACAGAAATATAGCCTTTTGCCCTTTCCATGAATGACTGAATCACCTTCTGCGGAGGAATCATAAATGTATCAAGGTTATAACAGGTATTCCCTGAAAAAAGAGAAAGCCAGCCACTGTCTATGTAGTCAGGCCCCTTTTTAAAGGCTAATGTATTTAATCCTCTTTTTCTTAAAAGTGAAAGAATTGCAAGAGTTACAGTTGTTTTTCCAGCACCACCACGGACACCAGCAATAAGTACTCTTGGATACATTTGACAATATTTCCTTTTGTAAAGTATCATGAAAATCTATGTATTTTCAAGAAATAATTTTTACACTCAATAAATACTGGGACTCTAAGGGATGTGTGATACTCCAACCTTATGACCTTGAGGTTGGAGCAGGAACATTTCATACCGCAACATTTTTTAGGGTTTTAGGTCCTGAACCATGGAATGTAGGATATGTTCAACTATGTCGCAGACCAACAGATGGAAGGTATGGACAGAATCCCAACAGACTCGGGCAGTATTATCAATATCAGGTTATTCTAAAACCTTCTCCGGAGAACTCTCAGGAGCTTTATATTGACAGCCTTAAAGCACTCGGGATAGATCCATCAAAACATGATATAAGATTTGTTGAAGATGACTGGGAATCCCCTACTCTTGGTGCATGGGGTCTTGGCTGGGAGGTATGGCTTGATGGAATGGAGATCACACAATATACCTATTTCCAGCAGGCTGGAGGACTGGATTTATTCCCAGTATCTGTTGAGATAACTTATGGGCTTGAAAGGATTGCTCTTTATTTACAGGAAATAGAAAATGTATTTGATATTAAATGGAATGAAAGCTTAAGTTATGGAGATATTCATCGTGAAAGCGAGATAGAGTTTTCTTACTTTAATTTTGATTACTCAGATCCTGCACTGATAAGAAAACATTTTGATGAGTATGAAAATGAATCCGTAAGGATGCTTAAACTCGGACTTGTCTATCCTGCTTACGAGTTTTGTCTTAAGTGTTCTCATATGTTTAACCTTCTTGATGCAAGAGGTGTTCTTTCAGTGGCAGAGAGAACCAGTTATATAGCAAGGGTGAGGACTCTTGCAAAGGCTTGTGCTGAGGCTTATTTAAAGAAGAGGTACGATGATAAAGGGTAATCTTCTTTTTGAAATCGGTGTTGAAGAAATTCCTGCAAGATTTATTCCAACAGGAATTTCTCAACTTAAGGAAGGATTTAATAGAGTTTTCAGTGAATACAGGATAGAAACAAAAGATTTACAGATATTTGCAACTCCCCGCAGATTTGCTTTAATTGCTTCTGTATCCTCTGGGCAGATTCCTGAGGAAAAATTAATCTGGGGGCCGCCTGCTTATATTGCTTTTGATGATAAAGGAAAACCAAAGGAGGCTGCGATTGCTTTTGCAAAATCACAAGGAGTTGCTGTTGAAAGTTTAAAGATTAAATCAAAGGGGAAGGGAAGATATGTATGTGCGGTTTTATCAGAGAAAGGCAGAAGTACAGAGGAAATTCTCCCAGATATTTTAAAAAAACTCTTTTTTTCTTTAAGTTTTCCAAAGATGATGCGCTGGGGAAGTGGATCTCTGAAGTTCATAAGACCGGTAAGATGGCTTTTAGCTTTATATAATGATAAATTAATCTCATTTGAAATAGACGGGATAACAACAGAGAGAAAAACTTATGGACATAGATTTTTTTCAAAAGCTCCTTTAAATATCACAAAAATAGAAGATTATGAAGATATTCTTGAAAGAGCCTTTGTTATAGTTGATCATGAAAGAAGAAAGACAATGATAGTTAAACAGGCAGAAGAGATTGTTAAAAATATTGATGGAAAGATATTGTGGAATAAGGATTTGCTTGAAGAAGTAAATTATCTGGTTGAATATCCGAGGGCTGTTCTTGGCAGTTTCCCGGAGGGATATCTCACACTTCCTGAAGAGCTTCTTATAACAGTGATGAAGGATCATCAGAGATACTTTGCAGTTACTGATAGTGGAGAGAAACTTAAAAATTACTTTGTTGTGGTTGGTAATACCACTGCAGACAATGATGAAAATATAAGGAAAGGGGCTGAAAGGGTTATAAAGGCAAGATTTGAGGATGCAAGATTTTATTATGAGGAAGACCTTAAAAAGGGAATGGACAATCTTGTTGAGGCAACAAAAAGAATTGTTTACCATAAAGAACTCGGAAGTCTTTATGATAAGACTCTGAGGATAATGAATATTGCTGAAAGGATTGCTGAAGAGATTTTACCGGAGAAGAAACAGGTAGTTATTACTGCTGCAAAATACTGCAAGGCTGATCTTGCCGGAGGAGTTATAAGGGAGTTTCCGGAACTACAGGGAATTATGGGAGGATATTATGTCAGCCATGCAGGTCTATCTGAAGAAGTTGCAATTGCAATTAAAGAGCAATATCTTCCGAAGACCTTTTCAGATGAAATTCCATCTACAGATGCTGGCTGTATACTGAGTATAGCTGACAGAATTGATCATATTGCATCATTCTTTTTTCTCGGGGAGATCCCCACAGGGACAGAGGATCCCTTCGGGCTAAGAAGGGCAGCAAATGCAATTGTAGCAATACTGTTAAAAAAGAAATACCCATTGAGTATATCTGAAGTGGTTAATTGTACAGGAGGATTTGTTGATGAAGATACTAAAAAAGAGATTACAATTTTTATTACTCAGAGAGTGGAAAGTTATTTTGAGATTTCAGGTTATGATGTGAATACAATTAGAACAGTATACGAGTTTATTCCGAGAACTCCTCTATATGAAATCAAAAAGAGGCTTGATGCAGTAAAAGATTTTCAGAAAACAGAAGACTTTGAATCTTTTTTCTTTGCAGTAAAGAGAGTTTCAAATATTATTAAAAATTATGAAAAAATTGAACTTAAACCAGAACTTTTTGTTACTGAAGAAGAAAAGAAGCTCTATGAAGCAATGTTGAACAGCAAAAAAAATCTTGACAGTTATATAAGTAAAGAGCAGTTTTTGGAGGCTTTAAATCATTTAAATAATCTGACCCTTTTGATAAATAAATTTTTTGATAGAGTTCTTGTTATGGAAAAAGAAGAAAGGCTCAGGATGAATCGTCTTGCCCTGCTTCAAAAATTAGCGGAAATTTTAAAATCAGTTGCAGATCTTTCAAAGCTTTATTAATTGTTGTAATATATAATAAGTTATGAAAGAAGCCTGCCATAAAATCACTTCTCTGGAGGCAAAAATGTATTGTAAAACAATTTTCTTAATTATTTTCTGTATTTTTTTTGCAGTTTCATGCGCTGAAAGAAAGATTTATATTCCTAAAGAATCACCTGAAGGCAAGCTCCCAAAACAGGAGGAAGCTTTGAAACAGGAAAAACCGGAGTCTTTTAGAAAAGAGGAAGGAACTCCTGCTTATGTCTCTAAAGAAGACCTTATAAAAAGATTGCAGGAAGAAGTAAAGGATATTCATTTTGATTTTGATAAATATGAAATAAGACAGGAAGATGTTCCAACATTGAAAAAGGTTGCCAGTGTTCTTCAGAAAAATCCTATACTTAGAGTTATAATTGAAGGTCATTGCGATGAAAGGGGAACTAATGAGTACAACTTTGCACTGGGTCAGAAGAGAGCAAATGCAGCAAAGCAATATTTGATAATTCTGGGAATTCCTTCTTCTAAAATAGATATAATAAGCTATGGTGAAGAAAAACCATTATGCACAGAGCAGAATGAAGCTTGCTGGCAGAAAAATAGAAGAGCACACTTTGTATTTATAGAGGAGGGGAGATGAAAAAGGCAGAGATTAAATTTATACTGGTAGGGATTGCAGTTTTGGTTTTTCTTTCTGGATGTGTAAGTGTAGGAGATTTTGAGCAGATGAAAGCAGAAATGGCAAGACTTAATGTTGAAAATACAGAACTGAGAAAGGAGGTTTCAGAGCTTAAAATAAGAATAGATAGAATGTCTTCTGACCTCAGCACAGCTATTGCTCTTAAAGAGGGGCAGCTTACTTTGATTGCTCAAACACAGGATTATATAAAGGAACTGCAAGTTCTTAAGGGAAGATTTGAAGAGAATTCTTACAATAATGAGAAAAGATTTAAAGAATTAAATGAAAGAATAACAGAACTGCAGGCAAGGTTGACTCAACCTGTTCAGAAAGAGCAAGAGCAGGCAAAAAAAGAGAAACTCCAGGATCCTAAAGAAATCTATGATTCCGCCCATGTTGATATAAAAAATAAAGACTTTGTTTCTGCAAGAGGGAAGTTTCAGGAGATTGTAAAAAACTATCCAGATTTTGCTCTGCTTCCGAATTCTTATTTCTGGATTGCAGAAACATACTATAATGAAAAAAAGTATGAGGATGCAATTCTTGCATATGAAGAATTTCTTAAAAAATACCCAAAACATGAAAAATCACCTGGAGCACTTCTTAAAGAGGGAATGGCTTTTCTGGAACTGAAGGATAAAAAAACAGCAAAAGTTGTATTTGAAAGAGTAATTGAGAAATACCCTCAATCAAAGGAGGCTCAGATTGCTCAGCAAAAGATAGCAGAGATACTGAAAAACCAGAATAAAACCAGAACCAAAGCCAAGACAAAAACAAAAAGATGAAGGATAAATATAATAGAAATATTGACTACTTAAGGATTTCAATTATTGATAGATGTAATTTAAGATGTATTTACTGCATGCCTGAGGAAGGCATAAAAAATCTGCTGCCTCATCATGAAATCCTAACATATGAAGAAATTTTAAGAGTTGTCAGGGTTGCTGTAAGCCTTGGAATTTTCAGAATAAGAATAACAGGAGGAGAGCCTTTAATAAGAAAGGATATAGTGAGTTTTATTGAAGAACTTTCACGGGCAGAGGGTATCAGGGATATAGCTATGACGACAAATGGTGTATTTTTAAAGAAATATGCAGAAGCGCTTTATCAGGCAGGGCTTAAAAGAGTAAATATCAGCCTTGATTCTCTCACAGAAGATAAATTCAGAGCTATAACAAGATGTGGTTCATTTAGAGATGTTCTTGAAGGTATTGAAGAAGCAGGCAGGGTTGGTTTCAATCCAATAAAAATAAATGTTGTTGTTATGAAAGGAATTAATGATGACGAGATTGAAAAATTTGCATTATGGAGTAAAGAAGTTCCATATCAAATCAGATTTATTGAGTTTATGCCTGTTGGATCAGCAATCTGGAAAAAAGAACTTTTTATGTCTGCTGCTGAAATAAAGGATAAAATAGAAAGAAATGTGGGGAAACTTATACCTGTTCAGGTTAAAAAATCAGGACCAGCTGAATATTTCATGATTGATGGAGCCAGAGGATTTCTTGGGTTTATAAGTCCTATAACAACTCATATATGTGTAAAATGTAACAGACTTAGGCTGACTTCTGATGGCAAGCTCAGACCATGTCTTTTTTCTGATAAAGAGATAGATATAAAGAAATATTTAAGAAGTGGTGCTACTGAGGAAGAATTAAGGGAAGTTTTTAAAGAAGCGATATATTTAAAGCCAGAAGGAATGTCAGAGCATGCAAAGCCCCTAAGAGCAATGTCAACAATAGGAGGCTGAGAATTTTTGAAAATCCCTGTTTCTGTTGCAATTATCACAAAAAATGAAGAAAAAAATATCAGAGACACACTGGAATCTGTTAAAAATTTTGAAGAAATAGTTATAGTTGATTCATTCAGCACAGACAAAACTACAGAGATATGTAAAGAATATACTGACATGATTTATCAGCATGAATGGAAAGGTTTTGCATTTCAGAAACAGCTTGCAATTGACAGAACAACGCTTCCATGGGTTTTAATTCTTGATGCAGACGAGGTAGTGACAGAATCTTTAAAAAAGGAGATAATAAAAAAAATAGACTCTGAAGACTTTGGTGGATATTTTATACCAAGAAAGAATTTTTTTCTTGATAAATGGATTAGATATGGAGGCTGGTGGCCTGATTATACATTGAGGCTTTTCAGAAAGGATTTAGGAAGGATGGAGCAGAGGTCTGTTCATGAAAAAATTGTAGTTAATGGCAAGGTAGGGTATTTAAATGAGTCTCTGCTACATTACACTTATCGGAGTCTTGATGAATTCATAAAAAAAATGCAGAATTATTCTTCTCTTTCAGCAGCAGAGATAATAAAAAAGAATCCTTCAAAAGGCAAAATATTTCTGAAAATTTTTTTTGCTCCACCATTTACATTTTTTAAGATGTTTTTTTTAAGATTCGGATTTCTTGATGGATTAAGAGGTTTTATGCTTGCGGTTCTTTATAGTTTTTATTCTTTTCTTAAATATGCAAAGGCATGGGAAAAACTGTGGAAATAGAAAAGCAGTTTAAAATCAAATTCAGAAAACCATGGATTGATGACATAGCAGTTTTCTGGAGACTTATAAGGGATCACAGAGTTAGATTGCTTCTTGCTTTTATTTGCAGCATGGCTATTTCAGGGATAAATGGAGCAATTGCATGGTCTGTAAAACCCGCAATGGATCATATTTTCATAAAAAAATCAGCTGAGTTTCTCTATTTAATTCCGTTTCTTGTTATTATTCTTTTCAGTTTAAGAGGGGTTTTTACCTTTCTCAATAACTATCTTATGAATTCAGTTGGTGCAAAAATCGTTAAAACAGTAAGAGATGCAGTTTATGAAAAACTTTTAAGGCTTCCAATGTCCTTTTTTTGTAAAGACAGCTCTGGTAATGTTATATCAAAGGTTCTTAATGATGTTGATTTACTTAAAAGTACAGTCTCAAATACAATTAAGGATTTTATTGTTGAAGGACTTACAGTAATTGTGTTAGCCTGTGTTGCCTTTTATAGAAGGTGGGATCTGGCTTTGCTTTCTTTTGTTGTTATTCCATTAATGCTTTATGTTATCACCAAACTTGGTAAAAGAATGAAGGATATCGGGATGAAAACCCGTTACAGAATCGCAAAAGTAACCTCGCTTTTACATGAAACACTGCATGGAATTAAGATAATAAAAGCTTTTACAATGGAACCTGATATGAAGGATAGATATAAGAAAGCACTTCATGAGCATTACAGAAATATAATGCGGGAAGTTAGAACAGAGGAGTTTACCAATTTTCTTACAGAAACAATTGCAGGATTGGGTGTTGCTCTAATTATCTTTTATGGTGGATATCTTGTTGTAAATGAGAAAATATCTTCAGGAGACTTTTTTTCCTTTGCTACTGCTATTATACTGATGTATACACCCCTAAAAAGACTCAGCAGGGTTAATGCATCATTTCAGAGGGGAAGGAATGTTATTGAAAGATTAAGAGAGATTATATTTATCAGAGAGGAGTCTGCAAAAGGCATAACAAAAGAGATAAATGGACATATTGTTTTTAAGAATGTTTCCTTTAAATATCCTCTTTCAAAGGATTATGCATTAAAAAATGTCAGTTTTGAAATAAAGCCAGGTGAGACAGTTGCAATTGTTGGACCATCTGGAGCTGGGAAAAGCACAATTGCAGACATGCTGGCAGGATTCTGGTATCCAGAAGATGGAGAAATATTGATAGACGGGGTTAACATTAAAGAATTTTCTCTTCACAGCTTGCGTTCTCAGATAGCTCTTGTCACACAGGATATTGTTTTATTCAATGATTCAGTAATTAATAACATAAAATTTGGCAATATCTCATCCACTAATGAAGAAATTAAAAAGGCTGCTCAAATGGCTGATGCTCACGAGTTCATAATGAATTTACCGGACGGTTATGACTCTACGGTTGGAGAAAGAGGAGTGTTACTTTCAGGTGGGCAGAAGCAGAGAATAACAATTGCAAGAGCAATTTTAAGAGAACCAAAGATTTTGATTTTTGATGAAGCAACAGCCTCTCTTGATACAGAGTCAGAGGAAAAAATACAGAAGTCATTGGAGAAGATGAGAAAAGGCAGAACAACACTGATTATTGCTCATAGGCTTTCAACTATAAAAAGAGCTGATAAAATTATAGTGATGGATAGAGGTCAGGTTATAGAACAGGGGACACATGATGAACTTTTAGAAAAAGGTGGACTTTATACCGAACTGTGGCACCTTCAGTTCAGTGATGTTTCATCTCAATAAAATTGCTTTTTCCTGAGTTTATCAACTTAATTTTGTAAGTTATTGAAATTATTAAATTTTATTTTTTGAAAATGTAAATTTTTGTACAACACAAAGGGTAACTCTTTGATTTTCTTTATCTTTTTATATGCTGAATTCTTCTTTGGCTGTTAA
>Ga0185342_1000664_pt1 | contig 16439 bp, 13 predicted proteins | sample ConPoolayeEmetaG_FD_128045 | JGI IMG/M metagenome (GOLD analysis project Ga0185342, IMG submission 128045) | Hot spring microbial mat communities from California, USA to study Microbial Dark Matter (Phase II) - Cone Pool mat layer E metaG... ...
CTCTTGAATTTTTATATTTGCCCTTGCTCTAATTTTTACATTCTCAGAATCTCGATATTTCCCAAATCTCTCGATTATTTTCAGGGGGATCTCCCCTTTCATCCAATTTTCTATTACTAAAAAATCATTTTCTGACCTGAGAGAATCTGTGAGACAACCTGTAAGGATTACAAATTTGTAGGTGTTTTTCTTTTTAATTTTGTTTAATATTCTTCTCACCTCATTCTCAGCATTTCTTGTAAGGACGCATGAATTCAAAATTAAAATATCAGCTTCATTATGATTGGATGTATAGACATATCCGAAATTCGAAAGAGTTTCATTCCATTCCATTGCCTCAGCTAAATTTGTCCTGCATCCAAAATTTTTTATTGAAAACCTCATTCTGAAACTTTTCTCCCTATATCCCGCCTGAAAAACATTCCTTCAAAATTTATGCTCTCTATAGCATTGTAAATTGAATTCATACATGAAGAAAGGCTTGAGCCTGTCGAACAAACATTCAAAACCCTACCACCGGAGGTTACTATATTTTCATTAACTCTTTTTGTTCCTCCGTGAAAAACAACCAACCCTGGAAATTTGTGGATGTTTTCAAGCCCTGATATAACTTTTCCTGTCTCATAATTTCCTGGATAGCCCCTTGAAGCAAGAACCACACAAGCCGAAGGTCTCTTGCTCCATTTTGGTTTATAATTTTTAAGATTTCCCTTTTCAGCAGATAGAAGAAGCTCAAGCAAGTCTGACTCCATTCTTAATAGGACCACCTGGGTCTCAGGATCTCCAAATCTACAATTGAACTCCAAAACTTTTATCCCCTTCTTTGTTAGCATAAGCCCTGCGTAAAGGATACCTTTGTATCTTCTATCCTCTTGCTTCAAGCCTTCAAGGGTAGGAATTATCACATTCTCCATTATCTCCTTAGCTAGGGCTCTTCTGATGGATGGGGATGGAGAAATGGCTCCCATCCCTCCTGTGTTTGGTCCTTGATCACCATCAAAAGCCTTTTTATAATCCATCGAGGAAGCAAGAGGGATTGCATGATATCCATCAGTAACAACCATAAATGTGATCTCCTCACCCCTTAGAAACTCCTCTACTATAATCCTTTCACCCGCAACACCAAAAATTTTCTCCCTCATTATTGAATTTATAGCCTGTTCTGCTTCTCCAGGGTCTTTACAAATAATACTACCTTTCCCTCCTGCAAGCCCATCTGCTTTTATAACAAGGGGGTAATCCAGTAACCCAGAATTTACCAAACCTTCTGCCTCAGGTGCCGAATTCGCCACAAAGTATTTTGCAGTGGGAATTTTGTGCCTTTTCATAAAATCTTTTGCGAAAACTTTACTCCCTTCTATTTCTGCGGCAGATTTTTTTGGTCCAAATATTTTTAACCCTCTCCTCTCAAACTCGTCTACAATTCCAAGGGTGAGGGGTAACTCAGGACCTACAATTGTGAAATCCACTCTTTCCTGTTCGGCAATGTCTGCAAGAGAAACAATATCAGTCAAATTTATCTGAAATGTCTTTGCTATCTCTGCTATACCTGCATTTCCTGGAGCAACTATAATCTCATCTACAAGAGGACTTCTTGAAATTTTCCAGGCAATGGCATGCTCTCTTGCGCCAGAGCCAACAACCATAACTTTCATTTTATCCTCCTGATAATTTATATTTTATCTTAAAAGGGCATTCTACGAAAAGATTTAAATCTAAGTTCGACAACCTTCAAAATAGCTTCAAAAACTATTTTCCTTGACATTTTTGATTTTCCCCTTTCCCTTTCATAAAAAATTATTGGGAGCTCTTTAATTTTAAAACCTTTCTTCCATGCTCTCCAAACATTTTCAATCTGAAAGGAATAACCCTCTGAGGAGAGGGTCTCGGGTTTTATGGCTTTGAGAACCTCTATTCTAAAACATTTAAACCCAGCTGTTGAATCCTTGAAAGGGAAACCGAGAATAAATCTTGAGTAAATATTCCCAAACCTGCTTATCAGTTCCCTTATCCAGCTCCAGTTCTTTACTCCTCCACCCTTCACATATCTTGAACCGATTACCAAGTCATAATCCTTCGCCAGTTCAAGAAATAAAGGCAGATACTCAGGTCTGTGGGAAAGGTCTGCATCCATCTCGAAAACATGGGAATACCCATTCCTTATTGCAAAATTAAACCCTTCTACATAAGCTCTCCCAAGCCCCATTTTCTTTTCTCTCTCTATCAGCTTTATTCTTTCATCCTCTTTTTGAAGCTCTCTTATTTCATCTGCTGTTCCATCAGGAGAACCATCGTCAATAAAAAGAATGTTTACATTATAATCTTTCAAAGAAGAAAAAATACCATTTACGAGAGGCTTTATATTTTCCCTTTCGTTGTAAGTAGGAACAATGATAAGAACTTTTTCAGGCAATCCTTTTCATCCTCAAATAGAGTAAAGAGAATATTATAACAAAATATGCAATTGTTATCACTGAAATTTCCATAAATTTCTCATATGCATTTCTACCCATTAGATCAAAGATGGAAAAGCCAATTGTAAAGAAAGAAATTGCTATTAGAATCTTTAAAGGAATAGGAAGTTCCTTATAAAAATTTATTAAAATCATTAATGAAGGAAGGGACAAGAGGAACACATAGTCCCATCCCTGAGGAGATAGAAGGGGGATGAAAGTCAGAATCAATGAGATTTCAAGAGGCTCAGGTGATTTTAGAATTTTCCCCTTAAAAATTGAAAGGATAAAAGCTAAAAAAATGATTGAAATTGTAAAAATGGAAAGGGTGGATGAAAGTTTTCCAATACCAAACCATTTTGAAAACATACCCATTATGGAAACATTATCATTGGATATAAGAAGATGGGGAGTGGAGGAAAGAATAGTTTTCAGCCAATCGTTAACAAGTCGCAAATTACCTTTTAGTCCATATACAATAGAAGGAAGGATAAAAAATAAAAGAATCAGAAAGGACAAATAAAAAAAGGTCTTGAATTTTTTCTTCAATAAAAGATATGGTATAGAAATAGCAGAATATGGCTTTAAAACAAAGGAGAGGGAAAGGAATAATCCTGAGAGAAATTCTTTTTTGGAATTGAGAAAGTCAAGACCAATTAAAAATAGTGTTCCCATAAAAATATTTGTCTGACCAAGATCAAGCTCTCGGGCAATGAATTTTAATAAAGTTAGCCCTGAAACAATAAGGATTATCCAGGTTTTAACTTTTTTCTCAGGGATGATTTTAAAGGAAAAGTGGAAGAATAAAAAAACAAATATAACTGAAAGAAAATACCAGATAGCTTTTGAAAAAGGAAGAGGAAAAAAGGAGAAGGGAAAAGCCAAAAAAGAAAAGAAGGGTATATATTTCAATACATAATGACCATCTTCAGGCATATAAAGATTCTGAACTGAGGTAAGTCTTTTCCCTGATTTCCAGTAGACTTCAAAATCTACCATGTTGTATCTTATTTTAAGAAAGAAGGAAAAGAATAAAAAAATAAATAAAAGAGCAACTAAGAGAGGCTTTCTCAAATGGATATTCTCCTAAAAATTATTTTTTAGCTCTTTCGTTAATGAATTTTATTATTTCTTCCGTTGATGTCCCTGGAAGAAATATCTCACTCACACCGACAGACTTAAGAAAAGGAATATCCACATCAGGTATTATTCCACCGACAAGAACAAGGACATCCATCATCCCTTTTTGTTTCAGGAGTTCCATTATCCTTGGAATAAGAGCATTGTGAGCACCTGAGAGTATAGACAACCCAATAACATCCACATCTTCCTGGAGAGCAGTGTTAACTATCTGTTCTGGAGTCTGTCTTAAACCTGTATAAATAACCTCGAAACCAGCATCTCTCAAAGCTCTCGCAACAACTTTTGCTCCTCTATCATGGCCATCAAGCCCTGGTTTTGCTACTAAAATTCTTATTTTTCTCTTACTCATTGGAAACTCCTTTCAAAATTGAACAGGCTCCTGATATGTGCCCCACATCTCCCTCAATGTGTCCATAATCTCTCCAAGGGTGCAGTATGCCTTTACACAATCGAGGATGTAGGGCATAAGATTTTCATCGTCAGAAACAGCCTTCTTCAGATTGGAAAGAGTCTCTTTAACCCTTGAGGAATTCCTCTCTTTTTTAACCTCTCTTAGCCTCTGGAGTTGTTTTTCTGCAACTGATTCATCTATATAAAGAATGGGTATCTTTTCCTTCTCCTCCATAACAAATTCATTGACTCCAACAATTATTTTCTCTTTTCTCTCCACTGCCTTCTGATACCAATAAGAACTTTCCTGAATCTCCCTTTGAGGGTATCCAAGCTCAATAGCTTTAACCATCCCTCCCATCTCATCAATCTTTCTTATATATTCCCATGCATCTTCTTCAATACTATTTGTTAATGATTCCACAAAATAAGACCCTCCTAAAGGATCTACAGTATTTGCAACTCCACTTTCATAGGCAAGAATTTGCTGGGTTCTTAGAGCAATTGTAACAGCTTGTTCTGAAGGTAGAGCGTATGTTTCATCCATCGAGTTTGTGTGCAAGGATTGTGTTCCACCAAGAACTGCTGCAAGAGCTTGAATTGCAACTCTAACAATGTTGTTGTATGGTTGTTGAGCCATTAGAGAGACCCCTGATGTCTGAGTGTGGAATCTGAGCCACCAAGATCTTGAATTCTTTGCTTTGAACCTCTCCCTCATAATTTTTGCCCACATTCTTCTTGCTGCTCTGAACTTTGCTATCTCCTCAAAGAAATCATTGTGGGAATTGAAGAAGAAGGATAGACGGGGAGCAAATTCATCCACATCAAGCCCCCTTTTAATAGCCCATTCTACATACTCAATCCCATCCCTTAAAGTGAAAGCAAGCTCTTGAACAGCAGTCGCCCCAGCCTCTCTTATATGATAACCAGAAATTGATATTGTATTCCAGAGAGGAACTTCCTTTGAGCCGTATTCAAAAGTATCAATTACAAGCTTCATTGATGGATTTGGTGGGAAAACATACTCTTTCTGAGCAATATACTCCTTAAGGATATCATTCTGGATTGTTCCCCTTAGCATATTTTTAGGGACCCCCTGTTTCTCACCCACTGCAATATACATTGCCCACAGAACAGCTGCTGGAGCATTTATAGTCATTGATGTTGAAATCTTGTCGAGAGGGATCCCATCAAAGAGAATCTCCATATCCCTCAATGTATAGACTGCAACTCCGCACTTTCCAATCTCACCTTTGGCAAGGGGATGATCTCCGTCAACCCCCATCAAGGTTGGAAGGTCAAAAGCTACCGAAAGCCCTGTCTGGCCCTGAGATAAAAGATATTTGTATCGCTTGTTTGTATCTTCAGGAGTTCCAAATCCTGAAAATTGCCTCATTGTCCAGAGTTTACCCCTGTAAAGGGTGGGATGAATACCCCTTGTAAAGGGGTACTCTCCTGGAAAACCAAGCTCACTCATATAATCAAAATTACCAAGATCTGAAGGGGTATAAAGCCTTGCAATCTTTCTTCCTGAGACAGTTGTGAATTCATTTAGTCGTTCGGGAGCGTTAGAAAGATAAGGAAGAAGGGTTTCCTTCTCCCACCTTTCCTTTTCCTTTTTAATGTCATTTCCCATATAAACCCTCCCTCATCTAAAAATTTTATGCAAATATTTCCTGATAGTCAAAATTACCAATTAAATCAATAAAAGGAAAGCCTGCTATTCTTTTAAGGAAAAAATTGACAATCCAAAAATTTGATTTAATAATAATAATGATAAATAATAGAACTTGATAGAGGGAGGATTGACAAATTCTGAAAAAGATAAATTCGGTGAGGAGAAGATGCAAAATCCTGGTGAAATTTTAAAAGAGAAGAGAATTGAAAAAGGATTGAGTCTGAGAGAGGTTTCTGATGAGATAAAAATATCACCTTCTTTCCTCGAAGCAATTGAAAACAGCAATCTTCATTACCTCCCAGGAGGCTTTTTTGTAAGAAACTTTATCAGAACCTATGCCCGTTTCCTTGGGCTTAATGAGGAGGAAATCCTGAGAGCCTTTAATCTCTTACAGGAACCAGCTGAAAATAAATATGAAAAAAAATTGGAAAGAAAAAGCTTTCTCCCATTACTTCTTTACGCTCTTGCTGGTATTTTTATTCTCTTCATGGTATTCCTTATGAAAAACGAGCCCCGAAAGAGAGAAGAACCTCCCAACAAAGTGACAAACATTTCTATCTCAGAACCAAAACCAGCAGAAGTTAAAACTGAAGAGGTAAAACCAGAGAGGATAGAAATTATAATAGAAGCAATTGAGGACACATGGGTAGAAGGAGACCTTGATAAAAAGAAAGTTCTTTATAAAATAATTAATAAAGGAGAGAAAATTAAACTTAATGGGAAGGAATTTGTTTTCAATGCAATAGGTAAACCTGAAGGAATTATTGTTTTTATAAATGGATATGAGAGCATTCCGCTGGGAGAGCCTGGGAAAGTTGCTAAAAATATAAGAATTGATATAAAAAATTTCAGGAATTTTATAAAAAAATGATATTTGCAAGTGCTAATCCAATTACAAAACAAATTCTCGATGGTATTGCAACCGAAGAAGCCATAAACATGGTTTTGGAAAGAGTTGCCCCTCTATCCTATTTTGAACTCCTTGAGATTGCAATATTTCTTTCAGATAAGCAGGAATATTCAAAGAAAGCCCTCTCTTTAATCCCAGTAATACCCTATACTTCACTAATTTCCTATGTAGAAAGAAGAGAGGCAGATGCAAAAGTTCTTGAATTTTTAACATATACAGCTCTTTCTGAAGGTAAGAGTGAGCTAATTGAAAAAATAATTAAAAACCCAAATACTCCTTTATCTTCCTTGCTCGTTATAGCAGAAAATGGCTCCTCCCAGGATCTCGAAATTCTAATATCCACCCAGATAAAACTCATAGCCTTCCCTGAGCTTTTAGAGACTGCAAAAAAGAATAAAAATCTCACACCATTTCTTTCGGCAAAGCTTCGAGAAATCGAGGAAGAATTCTTTATAAAAGTAGAACCTGAAGAGAAAAAGGAGGAAAAACTTGAGGGAGCTCCTGATCCAGAGTCGCTGACCGAAGATGTGCTCAATCCTGAAATATTACCCTCTGATTTTGTCGAAATTCTCGAGCCAGAAGAAAAAGGAGCAACTCCAAAAGAAAAATATGCCACCTGGTATAGACTCTCACTGATGACTACTTCAGAGAAGATAAAGGTGGCACTGCTCGGAGATAGAAACGAAAGAAACATCCTGATTAGAGACCCCAATAGAATAGTAGCTCTATCAGTTCTGGAAAACCCTAAAGTGACAGAGAGCGAAATTGAATCAATTGCAAAGATGAGAAATGTATCGGATGAGGTTCTGAAAAAGATAGGGAGCACAAGGGAATGGATTAAAAATTATCAAATCGCCTGCGCCCTTGTTAAAAACCCAAAAACTCCTGTCCATGTTTCCTTAGCTCTGCTCGGAAGACTGCTTCCTAAGGATCTTAGGGATGCATCTATGAGCAGAGAGCTTCCAGAAGTTATAAGAAACACAGCGAAGAGGCTCCTGAATGAAAAAACTTAAAAATTTAATTATAATAAGAAATGATGAGGACATTTAAAGTATTGCTTCCAATTGCAGTGTTTCTATCTTATAGCCTTTTTCCCGCTGAGATCTCCAACATAAATGTCAGTTTCAAAGAGGATGACATAATTCTTTCCTTCAGAGCAGATGAGGTTTTCGTAAGGGATGTGGAAAGTAGAATAAAAAGTGGACTTGAGGTTGTTTTTAGATATGAAATATGCATAAAAAAACCAAGAAGATTTTTGGGTGATCCTGTACTTTTTAGAAAAACCCTGACCACCCATGTGCAGTATGACCCTTTCAAAAATCAATACAAGTTATTGAAGAAAATTGACGACAAAGTCATTGAAACAAAAATGACAGACTCTGAAAAGGAAATGAGGCTCTGGATGACATCATTTTCTAATATGAAATTTCTTCTCCTATCAGTTTTAAAAAAAGGCTCTAAATATTACATTGCAATAAGAGGAGACTTCCTCTCTTCCTCATTTTTCTTCCTCATACCAACCGGAGTAAAGGCTGACTGGAAAAAGAAAGATTTTGTATTTGAAGGTTAGCTTATGGAACCCAACATTTCTTCAAAAAAGAAGGGTAGAAGGCTTTCAATTTTGGGTATACTAATTCTTTTTTTCATTTTAATCTTTATAGAAATCTTTCTTCAGGGTTCGAAAAGACTCTCCATTCCTTTCATTTTGGATTCAACAATGAGTCATCTTCTCTTCAATGTTGTTTTTATCCTTATTGTAATAATAATATTTGTCCTTGGTAGGAATCTAATAAAGCTTTACCTTGAAAGAAGGAAAGGAATTCTTGGTTCCCATTTTAAAACCCAGTTAATGCTTTTTTTTATAGGATTTTCAATAATTCCTACAATCCTTATGTTCATTTTCGCCTCTGATCTAATCTCAAGAAACATCGAAACATGGTTTACTTCTCCAATAGATGAAGTTATGATTAATTCAAAAATAATTGGAGAGGCAATCTACAAAAGAATTGAAGAAGACTCTTATAAATTCTCGGAAATTTTGCTTTCCGAGATAAAAAAGAGATCTTTATACTCTCCAGTCAATAGACTCGAATTCCAGGAATTTCTAAAGGAAAGAATGGCTCTTTATAAGCTTGATTTTATAAACTGTTTCATAAACAAGCAGGAGATTGTAAGTCTTGCCAATGCAAACCTTCCTCTGATTGAGTGGATAGATATTCCTGAGGACATTATAAGGAGCGTTATGAAAGAGGGTAGGAAAAGATGGATAAATGATCTGGGAAAGGGCGAATTAATAAGGTGCGGTCTCTCTACTGACCTTGAAGGTATTGGAAAATTGACAATATTCACGGGAATTTACCTTGAAGAAGGTTATAGTAACCCTCTAAAAAAAATATCCTCATCAGTTCTTAGATATCAACAAATGAAGCTCTACAAGGATCCCACAAGAACTTCTTATCTCTTGATTCTTTTATTTGTTGCATCCCTTCTAATTTTCTCTGCAAGCTGGCTCGGTATTCATCTTGCAAGAACGATTACAACTCCAGTAGAAAAACTTGCAAGAGCTACAGAGGAAATTTCAAAGGGAAACCTTGAGATTGAGGTCGAACCACCCTCTTCAGGGGAGATCAGGTTACTTACTGAATCTTTCAATAGAATGGTCAAAGAGCTTAAAGAGAATCAAGAAATTCTTTTCCAGAAAACAAAGGAACTTGAAAACAGAGCACAGTTTATTGAAACAGTTCTTGCAAATGTTCCCGCAGGAGTTATAACAATTGATGAAAAAGGGTTATTATCCTCAGCAAATTCTGCCTCTTTGAAAATGCTAAATCTTCCCCACAATGTAATTGGCAAAGAATTCAGGGAGGTTTTTGGAAGTGCTCCCTATGAAGACATAAAAAATTACATAGATAAAACATTTAAAGGAAGATATAAAATATCTGAAAAAGAAGTAATAATCCAGATGGATGGGAAAACCTTCACCTTTGCAGTCAACATAACTCCCTTTACAGACACCTCGGGTAATTTTCTTGGAATAATAATGGTTCTTGAAGATTTGACTCAGTTTGTAATGATGCAAAAAATTGCTGCATGGAGAGAAATTGCCCAGAGAGTAGCTCATGAAATAAAGAATCCCCTTACACCAATCCAGCTCTCTGCTGAAAGAATATTAAAGAATATCGAGAAGAAAGAAAAACCTGATAGGGAAATAATTGAAGAAGGCGCAAAAACAATTTTAAGAGAGACAACTACAATAAAAACTCTGGTTTCTGAATTCTCTAAATTTGCAAGAATGCCCTCCGCCCAATTCTCCTCAGTGAATATTGCTGAGCTAATTAAAGATGTCTCTTCCCTTTACAGGGAAACCTTTAAGGATGTAGAGTTCATTTTAGAAATTGACCCTGAAACCCCGGAAGAAATATCTGCGGATCCTGATCAGATGAAAAGGGCACTAATAAACATTGTTGAGAATGCAATAGAAGCAATGAATGGGAACGGAAAAATCTGGATTGCAACCCATTTCAAAAAAGAAAATTCAAGATTAACAATTGAAATTGCTGATAATGGTCCTGGAATTCCTGCCTCTAACAGGGATAAACTCTTTCTTCCTTATTTCTCAACAAAGAAGAAGGGAAGAGGATTGGGCTTAACAATTGTCAATGAAATAGTCAATGAGCATAAAGGATACCTCCACATTGAGGACAACAAACCTACAGGAACAAAATTCTTCATTGAGATACCAGTATGAATGAAGGAAAGATTTTATTAATAGACGATGAAAAGAGTGTAAGAGATTCATTAAGGGGAGTTCTTGAGGATGAAGGTTATGAAGTAAGGGAAGCTGAAAGTGGAGAATCTGCTCTTGAATTAATTAAGAAAGAAAGATTTGATGTTATTTTCCTTGATGTCTGGTTACCAGGAATCGATGGAATTGATGTCCTGATTAAGTTGAAAGAAAGGGAGGATTCTACTCCTGTTATAATGATTTCCGGTCATGCCAATATTGAAACAGCTGTTAAAGCAACAAAAATTGGTGCCTATGATTTCCTGGAAAAACCCCTCTCATCTGAAAGAGTTCTATTAACAATTAAAAATGCTCTTAAACAGAAAAAACTTGAAGAAGAAAATGTCCTTTTGAAAGAGAAGGTTAAGGATAAGTATAGGCTAATAGGAGAAAGTAGAGCAATAAAAGAGATTAAAAAACTTATTGAGGATATAGCACCAACAAACGGAAGAGTTTTAATAACTGGAGAGAATGGAACAGGAAAAGAACTTGTCGCAAGGCTTATTCATGAAAAGAGTTTGAGAAGGCACAGGAGATTCGCTGAGATAAATTGTGCAGCAATACCAGATGAACTAATTGAATCCGAGCTTTTTGGGTATGTAAAAGGAGCATTTACAAATGCCCTAAAAGATAAAAAGGGTAAATTCCTTCTTGCTGATGGGGGAACATTATTTTTAGACGAAATCGGTGATATGAGTTTAAAGACCCAGGCAAAGGTTTTGAGGGTTATTGAGGAGCAAAAATTTGAACCTCTTGGGAGCACAGAATCAATATCCATTGACACAAGAATTATTACTGCAACAAATAAAAACCTTGAAATAGAGATTCAAAGAGGCACCTTCAGAGAGGACCTTTATTTCAGAATAAATGTAATTCCTATTTATGTCCCACCCCTAAGGGAAAGGAAGGAGGATATTCCATTACTTGCGAAACATTTCCTTGAAGAGTTTTCAGAAGAGTATGGAAGGAAACCAAGGGAATTCACAAATGATGCAATTGAAAAATTGACGAGATACTCCTGGCCTGGAAATGTTAGGGAATTAAAGAATCTTATTGAGAGACTTGTAATAATAGTGAAGGGTGACAAAATAACAGAAAAGGATATCCCTGTTCTGGTCGAAGGAAAGAAGGTTGTTGAGAATCTACTGGATCTACCCTATGCAGAAGCAAAGGAAGTTTTTGAAAAAACCTTAATTCTAAAGCATCTTAGAGACAACAACTGGAACATTGTCAAAACAGCCCAGTCTCTGGGAATGGAAAGAACGACCCTGTATAAAAAAATGAAAGCTTTAGGAATCTCTCAGGAAGAAAAACAGGATTAATATGAAAAAAACCTTTTTATTCTTCTTTTTCCTTTGTTTAACTTTCAGCTATTCAGAAGAAATAAAGTTGAAAAATGAATATCCTATCAGACCTGTAAACTTCTGGGAAGTGAAAGTCGAGGATAAATTTTGGAAGCCGAGACTTGAAGTTAATAGAAATATTACTATCCCATATCTTTTAAAAATGAATGAAGAAACTGGTAGAGTTGACAATTTCAGGATCGCAGGTGGTCTTAAAAAAGGAAGGCACATCGGGAAAAGATTTAATGATTCTGATGTTTTCAAAGCAATTGAAGCTGCTTGTTATTCTTTGAAATCTTTTCCAGATCCTGTACTCAAAAAACAAGTCGACGAACTTATTTTTATTATTGGTAAGGCCCAGGAGCCTGATGGCTACATTTTTACAGCCCGCACAATTGATCCCAATAATCCAGCTCCAGGTTCTGGAAAAGAAAGATGGTCAAATCTTCTTGTAAGCCACGAATTGTATAATATGGGACATTTATATGAGGCAGCAGTAGCTCACTTTTGGGCAACAGGGGAGAAAAGTTTGCTAAATATTGCTATTAAGAATGCGGAGCTTCTCCTGAAAACCTTTGGACCCGACAAAAAAAGAGCTTTCCCAGGACATCAGGAAATTGAGATTGGTCTTGCAAAACTTTACAGAGTAACCGCGAATAAAAATTATCTCAAACTCGCAAAATTCTTCCTCGATGAAAGGGGACACTATCAAGGTGGTGAAGTCTATCCTGAAGACTCCCCATTTCGAATCTACAATTTGAGAGAGTACTGCCAGAATCATAAGCCAGTTCTTGAACAGGAAGAAGCAGTAGGTCATGCAGTTAGAGCAACTTATATGTACAGTGGAATGCTCGATGTTGGAGTTCTTGGTGGATGGATGGAATATGCAGAAGCAAGCAAAAGATTGTGGAAAAATGTTGTGGAAAAGAAGATTTATCTAACAGGAGGAATTGGTTCAAAAGGAGAATACGAAGCCTTCGGAGAGAATTATGAACTCCCCAATGAAGATGCTTATGCTGAGACATGCGCTTCAGTAGGAAATATCCTCTGGAATCAGAGACTTTTCCAACTTGAAGGGGATGGGAAATACATAGATGTTCTTGAGAGAATTCTTTATAATGGTTTTCTCTCAGGAGTTTCCTTGTCAGGAGATAAGTTTTTCTATCAGAATCCTTTAGCATCAAAGGGAGAGCTTGAAAGGAGTAGCTGGTTTGAAGTGGCTTGCTGTCCTTCCAATTTGGCAAGGCTACTTGCTTCATTTCCCCAGTTTATCTATGCAACTTCAGAGGATGGGATTTTTGTCAATCTTTTTGTTGGATCCAGAGCAAACTTAAAATCCAAAGATTGCAACATTGAACTTTCTCAGAAGACAAATTATCCATGGGAGGGCTCTGTTAAAATTAGAATAAATCCTTCTTCTGAAAAGGAGTTTAAAATCTTTATAAGAATCCCTGGATGGGCACTTGGAAAAACCATTCCGAGCAATCTTTACAGCTATCTGGATAAAAAAGATGGGAATGTCTCTGTTAAATTGAATGGAAAAATAATCCCTCTAAAACTGGAAAAAGGTTATTTGAAAATAAAAAGAAAATGGAAGAAAGGAGACTCAATAGAGATTAAATTCCATATGCCCATTAGAAGGGTTTTAGCCCACGAGAATATTTTAGAGAATAGGGGAAAGGTGGCAATTGAGCGTGGACCTCTTGTATTCTGTGCAGAAGGAATTGATAATGGTAGAAATGCCCTCAAGCTTGCAATACCAGATTCTTCACAGCTGATTTCTCATTTCAGAAAAGAAATTTTGAAAGGTGTTTTAGTAATTGAGGGCAATGGATTTTTGCTGGATGAAAGAGGAGAAAAAAATATAGAACAGAGAATCTTTCTTGTCCCATATTTTTCATGGGCTAACAGAGGGAAGGGGGAGATGGCAGTATGGCTTTTCAGAAAAAATTAATACTATTTCTTTGGAAAACCTACTGTCTGGGCAAGAATTATATGCTGGTCAGTTCTTAGCTTCATTGCCTTTGAAAGCTCCTCTCGGTTAATTGAGGCTCTCACAACTGTTGAAAGTCCTTCTGAAGCACAGAAAAGATAGACATTCTGAGATATGAATCCAGTGTGGGCTGCAGAGTAAAATCTTTTGTCTTCATCAGTTCCTCGAGGAATTTTTGAAAAATCGCCAACATATATAAGATTAATTGGCGCAGTCTTTACAAAATCCTGAGTTCCTGTAAGAGTTCTTATGTCTTCCTTTACAATTTGAATTAGGGCGTGTTCCTTTGCATCGTATAAAAAGAGTCCATCCGCTGTTGCAACATAAATGTCGATATTCTGCCAGTTCACCGCTGATGGAGCGGTCCTCTTACCAGATTCAGGACGATTTATTCCATATGCAGCCCAGAGAAGGTTTGAGAGGGTTTGAAGAGGAAGCTTTTCTGAGCTAAACTCCCTACTGCTCTGTCTCAACTTTAAGCATTGCATAAGGGGTTTCCCTCCTTCGGTCTGGGGAGGAGGGAGTTTTACAGTCTCCTTTTCTTCGCCTGAAAACTGGCTTATCAGAAGAAAACAAATAAACAAAATAGTTAACGGTGTTAAATTATTCCTCATCATTGACCTCCCATTTAAATATTTCCTTTCTAATTTTACAAAAAAGCCTCTGATATATCCATTACTATTACATCCTCTATCCCTTTGTCCTTTAATGCATCTCTGAGCATTATCTTACAGAAGGGACATGCTGTAAATAAATTCTTCTCCTTAGAGGATATTACTTCATCAGCCCTCATATGATTTATCCTTTTCCCTATTTTCTCCTCTGTCCAGAATAGAGCTCCTCCTGCTCCACAGCATAAGGAATGGACTTTACTGTGTCTTAGTTCTTTAACCTTTATTCCGGAGATTGTAAGTATCCTTCTTGGTTCATCATATTTATCGTTGTGCCTTCCAAGATAGCACGGATCGTGGAATGCTCCTGATTCAAATTTGGATGTTAAAGATAATTTCCCTTCATCCAAAAGTCTCTCTATAAACTCTGTATGATGGTAAACTTCCGCTTTGAATCCAAAAGCAGGATACTCATTTTTCAATGTGTGATAGCCATGGGGGCATACTGTAATTATCTTCTTCACATTGTATTTTTTGAAAGTTTCTATGTTTTCAAGGGCAAGGGATTGGAAAAGATACTCATTGCCAGCTCTTCTAACAGGATCTCCACAGCATTTCTCCTCTTTTCCTAAGATAGAAAAATCCACATTAGCTTTCTTTAGAAGATTAATTAATGAGATGATTATTTTCTGACCATTCTCCTCAAAGGAACCTGCACACCCTACAAAAAGTAGATATTCTGTCTCTTTTTCCGATGCAGTTGGAACGCCAAGTTCCTTTATCCATTCTCCTCTATTCTGAAATCCAATCCCCCAGGGATTGTAATTAGTTTCAACATTTTTAAAAGCCTGGGTAAGCTCTGATGGAAATCTTCCCTCCATCAAAACTTCACTCTGCCTTAGACCTATTATTTTTGGTATATGCTCATTTTTCATGGGACATGTGACCTCGCACGCTCCACAGGTTGTGCATGTCCATATTTCATCACTAAAGTATGCTTTCCCCATTAAGGGCTCAACTTTTTCATTTTTCAAAAACTTATCTGCATCCTTCAAGAATTCCTTCTTCACCTTAACAATTATTTCCTTTGGAGATAAAGGTTTTCCTGAATTTAAAGCAGGACAGAAGTCATCACATCTTCCACACTCTGCACAGGCAAAGGAATCAAGAAGATCCTTCCATGAGAAATCCTCAATTGTGCTTATTCCAAACCTTTCTGAATTTTCAAGATCAAGGGGTTTTAGGGCTCCAAAGGGTTCGAGGTTTCTAAAAAATAGATTTATTGGTCCCGCAAGAAGATGCATGTGCTTAGATCTTGGGATGTAAACCCCAAATCCCATGATTGTCAAAATATGTGCCCACCAGAAGAGATGTAAAAGAGATTCTGAGGGCTTAAAAAGGGGAGAAATAATTCCTGCAAGAAAAGCACCCCTTACAGGCTCCCCTGCTGAAATTTTTAAAGCCTCATAAATTATAAAAGTAATCATTGCTGTGAAGAGAAAGCCAAGAACAGTCGCCGATTCTGGAGAAGGAACTGTTAAGCCAGAGGCATGGAATACAAATCTTCTTAAAAAGAAATATACACAGCTCAGAATTATCCAGAAAGCAAGCATGTCTATTAGAAAAGTGAATATCCATCCAAGTTTTGTATTGCCAAAAATAAAGAATCCCCTTAAAAATCCTTCAATCAAATGATTGGTTGTAACAAGGAGGAAGAGGACAAATCCCCAGAAGATTGCGGTGTGCATAATTCCAGTGAATAGTCTCTCTTCAAGAGAACATTTCTGGGCAAAAACTCTGAAAATAGCTCCAGCAAGTCTTTCTCCAATCCTATCAAACCTGTCAATTCTTTTTCCCTTTAAAAGAAGTTTCAACTTCAAAAGAAATGGCTCGAAAAAAGCATACAGAGCAATGGATAGAAAAAATATAAAAAGCGCAATCTCGGTCTGAGAAAGCATATTCTTCCTCCATATAAGAAATTTTAGATTAAGTATATTATCACATGTTCCCTTTAAAAAAAAGGATAAACCACTAAAGGTAGTGTCAAGTTTTTTGTGTAAATTCATGTAAAGGCTTCTCCTCCCATCTTTTGTTGTTATACTGAAACAATGCATATATTATCCTCTCGCAACTC
>Ga0185342_1000666_pt1 | contig 16418 bp, 11 predicted proteins | sample ConPoolayeEmetaG_FD_128045 | JGI IMG/M metagenome (GOLD analysis project Ga0185342, IMG submission 128045) | Hot spring microbial mat communities from California, USA to study Microbial Dark Matter (Phase II) - Cone Pool mat layer E metaG... ...
CAGCACCGCGACCCCCGGCCCTGGATCGGCCGGCCGGTCGAGCCGGAAATCCCGGTCCGCGAGGCCGGCGCGGTCTACCTGATCCGCCCTTATGACGGGTATGCGACCGGCCTGTTCCTGGACCACCGGGTGGGGCGGGTCCGCCTGCGGGAGCTGGCGTCCGGCCGACGCGTGCTGAACGCGTTCGCCTATACCTGTGGTTTCACGGTCGCGGCCGCCCTGGGTGGGGCCGTTCAGACCGTCAGTGTGGATATCTCCAAGAAATCGCTGGAATGGGGCAAGCGGAACCTGGCGGCCAATGGAATCGAACTTGGCCGGCACCGCTTCATGTGCTGCGATGTGTTCGACTACTATCGGCGAGCGGCTCGTCAGGGATGCCGCTTCGAACTGCTGATCCTTGACCCGCCCACCTTCGCCCACCTCCGGGACGGTCCGGGCAGCTTTTCGCTCGCCGCGGACCTGCCGCGGCTGGTGGATGGCGGACTGAGGCTGCTGGACCCGGGGGGCCTGCTCTATCTGTCGGTGAATCACCGCCGGACCACAACCCGCGATCTGGTGCAGGTGGCGACCCGGGCGGCACGCTCTGGCGGCCGCGGCTGCACGCTGCTCGAGTGTCCGCCGCTGCCGACCGATTTCTGCGGGGATCCGGACTACGCCAAGTCAGTGCTGATGCGGATCGACTGAAGCGGGCCGTGGGGGCTGCGGCTGACGTACGATGTACATTGGGCGATGCTTGACCTCCTCGTAGAGTCGCCCCACATACTCACCCAGTATCCACAGGACCAGCAGGTTGATGCCCCCGAGGACCAGCACGGCCGCCAGTATGGAGGTCCAACCGGGCACGGTGCGGTCGGTGAAGAGTCGGGCCCACAGGACGAAAACCAGATAGGCCCCCGCGGCCAGCGACACGATCGCTCCCACCAGTCCGGCCAGACGCAGCGGCCAGGAAGAGAATGAGAAGATCGCGTCACCGGCCAGCCGCAGCATAGCCCGGTAGGAGTACTTGGATCGGCCGGCATGCCGCGGCTCGGCCTGGAATGGGACTTCGGTGTAGCGGAACCCGATCCACTGGACCAGGGCCCGATTGCAGCGCCGCCGTTCCTGGCAGGACAGAAAAGCCGTGACCGCCTCGCGGCTCATCAGCCGGAAGTCGGCCGCTCCGGGCGTCACCCGTAGCCGCGTCAGGGCCGATAACAGCCGATAAAACCACCATGAGCCGGCCCGCTTGAGCTGGCTGGTATCGGCCGGCTGTAATCGGACTGCCTGAACGATGTCGTATCCCTCCTGCCACAGGCGCACCAGCCGGGGGATCAGTTCCGGGGGATGTTGCAAGTCGCCGTCCATGGTCACGACAGCCTGGCCGCGGGCCAGCTCCAGCCCGGCCACCAGGGCTGCCTGGTGGCCGAAATTGCGCGACAGTTGAATCAGCCGTATTCGCGAGTCGCACGCCGCAAGCTGCCGGATGCGCTCGGCCGTGTCGTCGGTGCTGCCATCGTCTACCATGAGGATTTCGTAGCCCAGCCGCAGGGGCTCCAGGGCGGCTTGTGTCCGGTCCAGAAGCGGCGGCAGGTTGTCGCACTCGTTGTAGACCGGGATGACCACTGAAAGCTCGGGACCGGGCTGAACGTCGACAGGGGCCATGGAACGGAATGATAATCCGGCCTGGTTGGCCCGGCTAATTGACAAAACATTATCACTTTTTTTGTCGCTGGGCCCATTGACGAGGCTGGGGGCGGGTCTCAGAATACCCCGTCGAACTTCGTTGCGGCAAGATTCCCGCCGGCGCGGCGGGGCCGAAGCGAGTGGACGGTTTCTTTTGGAGCATCGACATGTTTAGTTGGCTCGAAGGCAAGTGGTGGACGTGGATTTTCTGGGGCGCGATCATTTGGTGGGTCTGGCAGAACTTCCTCACCCCCACCACGTAAGCTGGACAGGCTGCCTGGCCATTTGCGCAATGGCCAAACCGAAAACGCGCCGATCGGCCGGTGACTAAGGCCGAGCGGTGCGTTTTTGCTTTGCGAGTCGCCTCGCCTCCGATGAGGCTCTCCCGGATCATTGCCGACCGATAAGGCGCAGCGTAGTATGCCGGGCTCCGTCGAAACCCCGGAGTCCTCAAGCATGCCGACCCGATACCTGGTGACCGCGGCCTTGCCCTACTCGAACAACCGGCTGCACGTCGGGCACATCGCGGGGGCTTACCTACCAGCCGACACCTACGTTCGCTACCTGCGGGCCTGCGGACGAGAGGTGGCTTTTGTCTGCGGGAGCGATGACAACGGGGTGGCGATCGAGATCACCGCCCTTCAGGAAAGTCGCACGCCGCAGGAAATAGCGGCTTATTATCACGCCCGCCAGCGGCAGGATTTCGCGGGCCTGGGGATCGAGTTCGACGTCTACGGCGGCACACACCACCCTGACTACGTCGAGCTGCATGTGCATTTCAGTCAGGATTTCTTCCGGCAGATTCACCGGGGCGGCTATTTCACCAAACGCCGGACCAAACAGCTCTATGATCGGCAAGCCGACCGCTTTTTACCGGACCGGTTCGTCCGCGGGACCTGCCATCACTGCGGGTTCGAGCGGGCCACCGGGGACCAGTGCGAAGCCTGCGGGCAGATGATCGAGCCGCTGCTGCTGAAGAACCCGGTGAGCGTGATCACCGGTCAGCCGGCCGAGGTCCGCGAAACCACCCACTGGTATCTCCGGCTGAGCGATTTCCAGGCCCGGCTTCAGGAGTGGCTGGAATCCAAGCAGGGCCAGTGGCGACCGAACGTGTTGAACTTTGCCCTGGGCCAGATCAAGCAGGGGCTGCCGGAGCGGTCCATGACGCGGGACATCTCCTGGGGGGTGCCCGTGCCGCTGGATGACCCCGACGCGCGCGGCAAGGTCCTGTACGTGTGGTTCGACGCCCCGATCGGTTACCTTTCGTTCACGGCCGCCTGGTGTGCGGCCAGTCGCGGCGACTGGCAAAGCTATCAGCGGTGGTGGTGCGACCCGGACACGGCGATCATCCATTTCATCGGCGAAGACAACACGGTTTTCCATGCCCTGACCTGGCCGGCCATGCTGATGGCCTATGGGCGGCTTCAGTTGCCGGCCGCGGTGGTCGCCAACAACTTCATGAATCACAAGGTCGGTGGCCAGTTGCTGAAGATCAGCAAGAGCACCACCGCCGCCGATGCGCCGGTCTGGATCGAGGAGTATCTCAAAAAGGGCCTGGATCCCGATTCCTTGCGATATTATCTGACCATCCAGGCTCCGGAGACCGCCCGGACCGCCTTCGACCCCCAGGACTTCGTCACCCGCAACAACTCGGAGCTGGTAGCCGCCTTGGGCAACTTCGTCAACCGGAGCTTGAGCTTTGCCGCCCGGTATTTCGGAGGCCGCGTTCCCGACCCGACCGCTCAAACCGAGGCGGACCGGGCCCACCTGGCCCGGGCGGTGGAGTCGCTCCGGACCGTGGGGGCCAACCTCGAACAACACCGCTTCCGCTCGGGGCTGGAGGAGGTCATGGCCTATGCCCGGGTCTGCAACGAATACTTTAGCGTCCGGGCGCCCTGGGCCTCGCGCAATAACGATCCGGCGGACTGTGCGGCCTGCATTGCCACCTGCATCCACGCGATCCATTTCCTGGCGATCATGGTCGGGCCGTTCATGCCGCGCGCCGCCCGCCGGTTGCTGGGAATGCTGAATCTGCCGGAGGAATCCTTACGCTGGGAAGCCCCGCCCCCCCTGCCGGCCGGTGCGCCTTTGGGCCAGCCCAGCATTCTGTTTGCCAAGCTGGAGCCGGACGCTTTGGGGTAAGCCGATGATGTTTCGCCACTGGCACGCTTTTCTCACCGCCGGCCTGTTGGCCGCGTGCCTGGCGGCGATCGTCGCCTGTCGGCGTGAGGTCGCCTCGGGTTCAGCGAGCCAGCCGACCAGCGCCGCCGGTTTCGCTACTCCGCGGGATGCCGCCCAAGCGCTTCTGGCGGCCCTGAGGGATCTGCTGCATGCCAGTGCGCGGGGTGATCGACGTGCCAGCGTCGAGCATCGCGATTACGTGATTCGATCTCTGCTGGCACGCAATGACATCCTAGCCCGGTACCAGGCGATCGCCGGTCGCTACCCCCGATCGCAAGCCGAGGTTTTGCCTGCGCTGGTAGACAACTGGGCGGCGATCATCGCCCCCTACGCGGACGCCCTGGACCTGGAACGGGCACAAGTCGCGGCCCTGGCCGAACGGACCGGCGGCGCGGTGGTGGACGTGCCCGCGGCCGGTCCGAGCGGGGCGACCCTGGTTCGCGTCGCCTGTCTCCGCGGCGAGGATGACTGCTGGCGCGTGGCGGTCCTGGAGCTGGCGCCGGCGGGGGCGCCGACTCCTGGAACTCCGGAGCGTGCTACGACCCGATCAGCAAGCTGACAAACGGGTTGATGTCGGCGAAGCTCACGGTCCCATCTCCGCTCACGTCGCCGTTGAGCGGCGGACAGGTCGGATAGGTTGCTTGCCACTGGTCGGGGTCGGTCATGAGCAGGATGAACGCATTGATATCGCCGAAGCTGACCTCCTCGTCGCAGTTAACGTCGCCGGCCAGCAGCACCTCAACCCAGGCCGCCTCGCTGAACGCCGGGCCGCAGGGGTTAGCGACCACCACGTCGTACACGTCGGTGTCGGTATACGTGGCGTGGCTGATGGTCAGCGTGTTGGTAGTGGCTCCGGAGATGTTGCCGCCATCGGTCAGGTCCTGGTAGCCCTTTCGCCATTGGTAGCTCAGGGGCGAGCTCCCCGCCACGGATACCGACAGGACGATGTTCTGACCAGGCGGCAGGCTCTGTGATAGCGGCTGCTGGAGGATGGTCACCGGCTCGATCACCAGGTTGCACGGGGCCTGGTTTTGCAAGAAGGGCAGGATGCCTTCGTTGACGGTGCGCGGGTGGAATTCCATCCGGATGTTGGTCATTCCGCCGGCGCAGGTGTGGCAGTAACTCATGATTGTGCCGTTGGGGACGACGCTACAGTCGCCCCAGGCGCAGCCGTCGACCGGTGGGGTCATGTCATGGGTGTGCGGAGCTCCGAAGTTGTGTCCCAGCTCGTGGGCCACCACGAACGGATCCCAGTTCTGCGGGTGGTTGTGCTGGAGCGGGTAAGGGAAGTACCCGGTAAGGTTGGCCGAAAGCGCGTAATCCCACTGCGTGAAGCACAGGCCTGGGTAATACGCGACCCCGCCGCCCAGCGGCCGGCCCGAGAGAAAGTGGGCGGCATGCCTCTGTATGCCGGTCATATTCGCGTTCCAGTAGTTCTGGAACTCGTATAACTGATTAACGGTATTACCCTGCGTCCAGGGATCGTCGGGGGTGGGCCATAGTCGCAGGTAAGAGATCTGGAGTCGCACGCCCGTGTCGCGGGTGTAGATGTCGGAGACCGCCCCGAGCAGTGTAGCGGCATAAGCTCCGGCGGCGTCGGTACTTCCGCCGAAAAGGATCCCGGTAAACTCGTAATCGGTTTCCAGGGCAATCTTGGCCAGGCGGCACGGAACGTCGCGGCCGGACTCAGCCTCCCCGACCGGCTCTGGTTCGTACCCGGGCACCGGCAACATGTCGTCGACGTCCAGCGGCACTTGAAACCACTCGGCCGCCTCGGCCGGCAGCTCGGCCGGATTGAACAACACCGTAGCGCCCGCCGAACCCGGCGGCCCGCTGGAGATCACCATCCAAGACTGCTCCAGTCGGATCCAGCCATACACTCCGAACGGCGAAACCGATAAGAACGCGACCGGCGCCGGCTCCCCGACCGCCCCACCGCGAAACAGTACCACTGGCGGGGGCGGTAACGGCACCTCGCCGTCCACGCCGGCGGCAACCAGCCGGGCCTCAGGAGCAAATATCTCGAACCGCTCGAGTTCCAAGTCGATGGTTTCGCCCCGCCCGGTCGAAACCGCCGGCACAGACAGGCGAGTCTCCGCCCGCAACGAGTCGAAAGAAAGCGAGTCCAGGGCAAACGGCACCACGCTGCCGGCATGCTGCTGCACCGGCCCGGCCGCCGCCGGCGCTATCCTCTTTTTCTGCGGCCCGTCCTGCCGGACCGCTCCCAGCACACAGACCACAACCGCAACTGCTCCCAGCTTCGCAAACCGCGCCGAAACGCTGACACCGGGCACGCAAATCCCTTTCACGTTCGGTCTCCTTGTCCCCAGGTGCGCTGGCCCCTCCCTCGCGGTCGGAGCCATGATACCTTGCCGCATCAATGAGGCTCTCAAATTAGAGTACCAGCAGCGACCCGCGGAATCAAAACTTCCCATGTTTTCGGACCATCAGAGCCGGGTTAGAATTCGACCACTGACGTGATCGGAGCCGATCCGTGCTCGCCGAGGAGATGACCATGTTCGCACCGCGTCGGAGGCCGTTGTCGGCAGGCCTGCCGCTCGTACTGACCATCGCAGTGGTTCTGGCCGGGCCGTCGGCCATGCACGCAGCCGAAGAACACCCTCTGCTGCCGATCATGGAAAGCGAGTTGCGGCTGTCGATGGAGAAGCTGGTCAGCCCGGAGGGCACCCGACCATATTTCATTCAGTATGCGGTCACCGACTCGCAGACCCTGACCGTGGCAGCGACTTTGGGTTCGGTTACGCGGGACCTGGTCGACCATGACCGGCTTTTGGACGTGGATGTCCGGTGCGGGGACTACACGCTGGACTCGACTCGCCAGATCCGCGGCGGCAGCGATTTCGACTTTAGCTGGCGGGAAGCCGCAAGCCTCCCGCTCAACGACGATCCGATCGCCACGCGTCAAACGCTCTGGCTGGCTACCGACGAGGCATTCAAGGCCGCGGTCAAGCGCCTGGCCCAGGTGAAGGCGAACTTGAAGGTCAAGGTCGAGGAGGAGGACCCGTCCGATGATTTTTCGCGCGAGCCGCCTAGCGTGCACATCGGCCCCTGGATAACCCAGCCCTTCGACCGGGCGGAGCTTGTCGCCCGGGTCAAAAAGTACTCTCAGCGGTTCCGCAGCCAGCCCTTGATCTATATCTCCAGCGTCAACCTGACCGGCAACACGCTCAACCGGCTGGCGGTCAACTCCGAAGGCAGCAAGCTCCAGTTCGGTCGCGGCTACTGGCGAATCCAGATCATGGGTTCCACCATCGCCGACGACGGCATGGAGCTGTGGCAATCCAAGAGCTTCGACGCTTTCGACCCGGAGGGTCTGCCCGACGACCAGCAGGTGCTGCAAGCCGTCGATCAGGTAATCGAAGAGCTGCTGGCCCTGCGGGCCGCCCCGCTGGTCGAACCCTACACCGGCCCGGCCATTCTCCTGAACCGGGCCAGCGCGGTCTTCTTCCACGAGATTTTCGGACACCGGATAGAGGGCCACCGCCAGAAGGATGTGCAGGAGGGGCAGACTTTCGCCAAGAAGCTCGGACAGCCGGTGCTGCCGTCATTCATCAGCGTCATCGACGACCCGACCCTGCGCAGCTTCCGCGGGATCAGCTTGAACGGGTTCTACGAATTCGACGAAGAATGCGTTCCGGCCCAGCCCGCCCGCCTGGTGGATGCCGGCGTGCTGAAGACTTTCCTGATGTCGCGGTCGCCGACCCGCGGCATCACCAGATCCAACGGCCATGGCCGTCGCCAGCCCGGGGCTCAGGTGGTGGCTCGGATGGGCAACCTGATCGTCGAATCCACCCAGCAGGTGCCCTTTGAGCAGCTCAGAGCCCGGCTGATCCAGGAATGCAGCCGGCAGGGGAAAGAGTACGGCCTGCTGTTCGCCGACATCTCGGGCGGATTCACCATGACCGAGCGATACCTGCCGCAGGCTTTCAAAGTCGTTCCCATTCTGGTCTACCGGGTATTCGCGGACGGCCGCCCCGATGAGCTGGTCCGCGGCGTGGACATCGTCGGCACGCCGCTGACCTGTTTCTCGAAGATTCTCTGCACCGGCGACGACCCGGACGTCTTCAACGGCTACTGCGGAGCGGAATCCGGTTCGATCCCGGTCTCCGGCATCTCGCCCAGCATCCTGGTCGAGCAGATCGAGGTCGAAAAGCGGGAGAAGGCTCAGGACCGTCCGCCGATCCTGGAAGCTCCGATCGCCTCGGAGCAGCGCTGATTCCCAAGCCGGGTGCGGGCGGCATGGCGAACGTTCCGGTCCAGCCCGCCACCCCGCCGGCGAAATGGTGGCGGCAAAGTGATGAGGGTCGACTAAGTGGCAAACGCGATCATTTCACCAGGTCGTCGGGTTTCTCAAACTGCTGGGCGGCCGGCCATGAAGCCAGTTGCGGCCGCGGTGGTCCTGGCCATCGGCTGCCAGTTGACCGCCGGTGCCGGCCAGACCGTCGAGCGGGAGCTGGAGCGTGACGTGGTGCTGCGGGCCATGGTGGACGAGCTGAACCGCAGCATGACCAGCCTGGGGCTGGCCGATCTGGAAAGGCCGTACTTCATCGAATATGCGCTGCTCGACGCCGGCCATGCCTGGGTGAGCGCCCGGCTCGGTGCGGTCACCGGCCGCAACCAGGGCCGGTCCCGCTGGCTCAGGACCGACGTCCGGGTGGGCTCCTACGAGCTGGACAACAGCAACTTCTCGGGGGGCTACGGCTATGGCGGCCCGGGACGCAGCGCCGGGTTCGGGGCCGATGTGCCCATCGAGGATGACTACCACGCCATTCGACAGGCGATCTGGTGGGCGACTGACCGCGATTACAAGCAGGTGGTGGAGCAGTTGGCCGCCAAGAAGGCTTTCATGGAAAGCAAGATGATTACGGATAAGCCGGACGACTTCAGCCGAGAGCCGCCGAGCGTATACTTCGAAGAGCGTTTCTGGCAGGCCCCAGAGCAGCCGGACTCGCTCCCCGAGCTGGACCTGGCCAGTTTCGAGGAGCTGGCGATCGGGCTCTCGGCGGTCTTCCGCGAGTATCCTGACATCAGGAGTTCGGGAGTCAGTGCCGGGGGGTACGTGGACCACAAATACTTGGTCAATAGCGAGGGGACCCGACTGCGCACCCGTCAGCGGCGGCTTGCGATCTCGGTCACGGCCACGGTCCAGGCCGAGGATGGGATGGAGCTGTCCGACTCTTTTTCGGTCTATGCCCGCCAGTGGGCGGAGCTACCCGACAGCGACGAACTGATGCGGCGGTGTCACCAAATGGCCCGCCAGCTTGTCGGCCTCAAAGATGCTCCGATCCTCGACAACTACACCGGTCCAGTGCTCTTCGAGGCCGAGCCGGCCGCGATGCTGTTCTGGTGGCAGTTCGGCAGCTCACTGGGCGGAGGCCAGCGACCGGTGGGAAGCGCCACCAGCCCGGATGACCTGTGCAACAAGCTGAACAAACGCATCCTGCCGCGCTTCCTGAACGTAATCGACGATCCGCTGCGGGAGACGCTGGCCGGCATGCCCGTGCTGGGCCATTACTTGTATGACGACCAGGGAGTGAAGGCCGAGCCGGTTGAGGTGGTGCGGGCCGGCCGGCTCAAAGCCCTGCTCATGTCCCGCAACCCGTCCAAAGAGTTCCAGCGTTCAAACGGGCACGGCCGGGGGCTCTTCGGACCCCAGGCCGCGGTCGGCTGCCTGATCGTCACCGCGGACCCGGCCACCGACGCCGAAGGACTGAAACGTGAATTGCTGGAGGCTTGCGAGGATGAGGGGCTGGAGTACGGCTTGCGGGTGGCGTCACTGGGCAGCGTTGGCGGCGGCCGGTCCGGATACTCCGGCCGACATCGGGAGTACTGGGGAGCGGCCACCCCGTTGATGATGTACAAGGTATATCCGGACGGACGAGAGGAACTGGTCCGCGGGGCTGAAATCGCCCGGATCGACCTCAAGGCGTTCAAACGGATCCTCGCGGCCGGCGATACGCCATACGTGTTCAACGCCGGTTGGGGTACCGAGGGCCTAACGGTCGCCGCACCCGCCTTGGTGTTCGAAGAGCTGGACCTGGCCAAAATCGACCGGGATTTCGACAAGCCGCCGGTCCTGCCCGCACCGCTGGCAAGGTGACCCCCCGGCTGTGGTGCCGCTTTTTCGGACCGGCCTGGCTGGGGCTTGTCCGGCCGACGAGGAGGCGATCGATCTGGACTGATCGCGAGGCGGGTCGGCCGGCGGTGGGATAAGTAGGTGGGATTGACTTGGCGGGCGTACTATGTGTATCCTGGGGTTATGAAAGCGTTTTCAGCTTGCCGGGACGGCTGCCTGAGCGGGTCTCGGTGCCGGCGGGAGGGCTCTGCCCCATGAGCACGGTCGCCAAGGTGGTACCGGAGCTTGGCCAGCCGCCGGAAGCAACGCCCGTGGTGGTCCGCCGTTACGGCTACTTTGCCGCCACCGGGAGCGAGTTTTGCATCACTGACCCCAAGACGCCGCGGCCCTGGGTGAACATCATCGCCAACCCGCGTCTGGGGCTGGCGGTCAGCCAGACCGGCAGCGGCTTCACCTGGATCGACAACGCTCAGCTCGCGGCGGTGACCCGCTGGCAGCAAGACTTGGTCCGCGACTGCTACGGCAAATTCATCTATGTGCGGGACGCGGAGACCGGGGTGCTGTGGTCGTTGTCGCCGGCTCCGGTCTGGCCGGCGTATGATGAATTCACCTGCCGCCACGGACTGGGCTACACTACATTCCAGACCACCCTGGCCGGCATAGCCGCTCGTTGGACTTTGTTCGCCCATGCCGAGGAGCCGGTCGAGCTGTGGCAGGTCGAGCTGGTCAACCTGAGCGACCGGCCGCGTCGTTTAGAGCTATGCGCTTTCCTGGAATGGGTTTGCGGGGTAGCGCCCGCAACGCGGCGTGAATTCCACCGGCTGTTTCTGGAGACCAGATACGACCTGAGTCGCGGGGCGGTCTTCGCCACCAGTCACATGTGGGAGGTGCCCTCGCAGCGGTGGGGACATTGGAACACGAGTTTCCCATATGTCTGCGCCCTGGCTTGCACCGAGCCGGTCCGGTCCGCACTGGGCGACAAGCTGGCTTTTCTCGGACGTTACGGTGAGCTGAACCGCCCGGCCGCCTTGTTTCAGGACCGTTGGCGGGCAGCCTTCGGGCGGCATGAAGACGCGGTCGCAGCTTTGCGATGTGTGATCGAGCTGCGGCCCAGTCAGCGTCACCAGCTCGGCTATCTCCTAGCGGCAAGCGAGTCACAGGCCGCAGTGGAGCGGATTCTCGACCAACTCGGCAACGTGGAGGCGATCAGCGCGGCACTCCAAGAAATTCGCAGCGTATGGCGGTCGCGTTTGGCGGCTCACCGCGTGCAAACCCCGGAGCCATCGCTCAACTACCTGGTCAACGACTGGTGCCGCTATCAGGCCATTTCCGGGCGCTTATGGGGCCGGTGCGGGTATTATCAGCAGAGCGGGGCCTACGGCTTTCGTGACCAGTTGCAGGACTCACAGGTCTGGCTGACCATCGAGCCGCGACGGTGCCGCGAGCAGATCAACCTGCACGCGGCCCATCAGTTCGCCGACGGCTCGGTCTACCATTGGTGGCATCCGCTGACCGAGCAGGGGCACGTTACCGCCGTCAGCGACGACCTGCTTTGGCTGCCATTTGTGATCGCCAACTACGTCAAGGAAACCGGCAGCCTCGACCTGCTCAAGGACACCGCCCCGTTTATCGATGAGCCGACGCCGCAGCCGCTGACCGAGCACGTCCGGCGGGCCTTCGAGCGGGTCTTTCGGCGCGTCAGCCCCCGGGGCCTGCCCTGCATCGGGGCCGGCGATTGGAATGACGGCCTCAGCGCGGTTGGGCTGGCCGGACGGGGCGAGTCGGTGTGGCTGGGCCACTTCCTGGTTGGGCTGCTGGCGGACTGGGCCGAGATTTATCGGCGACTGGGGATTGAGGAGCTGGACGGCAGCCAGAGATGGAAGGACCTGGCCGAGGAGTTTGACCGGCGTCGGGCGGCGCTGATCCAGGCCATCAATGAGCACGCCTGGGACGGCCACTGGTACATCCGGGCCACGCTGGACGATGGTTCGAAGCTGGGTAGCCGGGAAAGCCGGGTCGCTCGAATCTTCCTCAACGCCCAAACCTGGGCGGTGCTGAACGACGTCGCCCCGCCGGAGCGGGCCAGGCAGTGCATGGCGGCGGTGCGCGAACACCTGCTGAGCGAGGCCGGCGTTGCCCTGCTGGCCCCGGCGTTCGACCACCCGGTCCGCGAGATCGGTTACATCACCCGATATCCGCCCGGGGTCCGTGAAAACGGGGGGGTCTACACGCACGCCGCCACCTGGGCGATCGCTGCGGCCTGCAAGCTGCGCGACCCGGAACTCGCCGGCCGGCTGCTGGAGGCAATCAACCCGGCCACCAAGGACCCGGAACGGTACTGGGCCGAGCCATATGTACTGCCCGGAAACGTGGACGGGCCGGACTCCCCGCATCACGGTCGCGGCGGCTGGACGTGGTATACCGGCTCCGCTCAGTGGCTCCATCGGGTGGTAACGGAGTGGGTGCTGGGCGTGCGGCCGGAGTGGGACGGCTTGCGCATCGACCCTTGCCTGCCGCCTGGCTGGACCAGGGCCGGCATGATCCGCCCTTGGCGCGGGTGCAGCTACCGGATTCAGATTGAGCGGGCCGCAGCGGATCAGGTGCGAACCTGGCCGGCGGGTACAACTGCGGAGGTCCTGCTGGACGGCGTCAAACTGCCGGACAATCTCGTCCCGCCACCACCTCGGGCCGGCGAATCATGCGAGCTGCGCGTGTGGTGCCGTTGATCAGCGGTCGTCCACGACCTGAAAAGCCCCCAATGGCATTCGCTTGAGAAAGGGGACCGCGCGCCGGACCGGCTGGCGGTTAGCACCGGGCGGTTCGGGAGCGGCTCCCTTCTCTCCCGGATGGAAGCGTGCTCAGCCCTTCAGGCCGGCAGTCGCGATGCCCCGAACGAAGGTGCGTTGGGCCAGGAAGAACAGCAGCAGCACGGGGAGGACGACCAGACTGGCCGCGGCCATGAGCTGGTTCCAGGGCGTGTCCCCGGCCTTGCTCTGAAGGAACTGAAGGCCCAGGGCCAGGGTGAACTGGTCCTGATGAGTCAGGTAGATCAGCGGCCCGATTAGGTCGTTCCAGACTGCCAGGCAGTGAAACAGAGCGACTACCGCCAGGGCGGGCTTGGACAGCGGCAGCATGATTCGCCAGAAGCAGCCCCAGCGGGTGCAGCCGTCCAGCATGGCCGACTCTTCCAGCTCGCGCGGAATCTGCATGAAGAACTGACGGAGCAGGAAGATGTTGAAGGCCGCCCCGAACCAGGCCGGCACCCACAGTGGCCGGAAGGTCCCGATCCACCCCAGGTGCTTGAATAGCACGTAGGTGGGAACCATGATGACCGGGAACGGTATCATCATGGTCGCCAGACACACTCCAAACACCAGCCCGCGTCCAGGGAACGGCACCCGGGCGAAGCCATAGGCCGCGATCGAGCTGGAAAGCAGCACTCCCACCAGACTGAGAGCCAGGATGATCAGGGTGTTGCGGGCGTAAAGCAGGAAGTCGAAGTGTTGCGAGCGGATGATCTCGCTGTAGGCCGCCAGACTGGGCTGGCTGGGCCAGAAGTTCGGCTGCAAGACCTCGGTCGGTGGCTTGAGGCTGACGCAGATCATCCAGACCAGCGGCAGCGCGAAGAGGGCCGCCACCAGCACCAGCAGGGCGTAGACGACCGCCCGGCCGAATGCGGTGCCCGTGAGGTTTGCCGCTGATTTGCCGCTCACGCGGTCAGGCTCCCCGGTAGTAGACTGCCCGTCGTCCTGCCAGAAACACCAGCCCGGTCAGAGCCAGAATGATCAGCAGTTGGATCCAGGCCATGGCGCTGGCGTATCCCATTTTCAGGTAGCGGAAGGCGTTGTCGAACAGATACATCGTGTAGAAGTAAGTGCTGCGCTGGGGGCCCGGCTCGCCGCGCATCAGCACGTAGGGCAGAGCGAAGATCTGCCAGGTGCCGATCAGGGCGATGATGACGTTGAAAAGGATGACCGGGCTGAGGCCGGGCAAAGTCACGTGCCAGAACCGCCGGGTGGCTGAGGCGCCGTCCAGCATCGCCGCTTCGTAAAGCTCCTCCGGAATCTCCTGAAGCCCGGCCAGGTAGATCACCACCGCCGAGCCCAGACCCCACAGACTCACCAGCACCAGAGCCGCCATGGCCCAGCCCGGCAGCGACAGCCACTCCGGGCCGGCCGCCAACCGGGTCAGCCACTGGGCGCGGTGCCCGGTCAGTGCGGCCAGCGCGGCGTTAAGGCCGTCCAGGGTCGGACTGATCCATCGCAAAGCTTGGTTGATCAGCCCGTATTCGGGATTCAGCATCCACAGCCAGACCAGGCCGGTTCCGACCAGCGGCACCACAGTCGGAACGAAGACGCAGGCGCGGAACCAGCTCTGGCCGCGCACCCGCTGGTTGAGCAGCACCGCCAGCAGCACAGCCGCCACCGTTCCCAGTGGAATCGCCAGGGCTGCGTAGACCGCCGTATTCAGCAGCACTTTGTGGAACACCGGGTCGACCACCAGGGCCCGGTAGTTGGCGGCGCCGATGTACACCGGCCTCTGCAAGAGCGGGTAGTCGCAGAAACTGATATACAGCGACATGCCCATCGGCACCGCCAGAAACAGCAGGAAGCCCAGCCACCAGGGCGCAGTCCACAGCAGGCCACTGGCCACGGCCCGGGCGCCGTTGCCCCAGCGTGCCCGGTTCATTCCTTTCCCCCGCGCCGTCTGGCCGCCATGCTTTGATACTCGCTGACGATCTGGTCGATCTTGCGCTGGGTGTCCTCCAGGGCCGGGATGGCCAGCTCCGGGGTCCGCAGGATGCCGTTGAGCATGTGCTTTAGCTCGTCCATCACCTGCGGCCACATCGGCATTGAGGGGTAGCCGAAGCTTTCCGGGGAGTTGGCCAGGCTGTCAAAAACCCGAATATGCGGGTTGGGATGAGCGGCAAAGAAGTCCGGTCCGGGCCGGCGGAAGGGCGAAATCTTGTTGTGCTCCCGGCACAGCTCCTCCAGCACTTCCTGCCGCAAGACGTAGCCCAAAAAGACCATCGCCTCTCGCGGGTGACGAGCCCCGGCGGGAATCACGAACACGTCCAGGCTGGCAAGTACGTTCCGACGATCCGGGCTAAGCGAAGGGAATGGTGCCACACCATAATCCAGGGTCGGGGCGTACTTGGCGATCCAGTTGGACATCCATGGCCCCTGGAAGACCATCGCCAGCCGGCCCGACAGAAACGGATTCTGGGCACTTTCGATCGCGCCCGCAGTCGCCTCGAAAGCCAGCATCGGCTCCACCCCCTGCGACTGGCGAAGCTCCGCCAGCCACCGGACCGCCATCCGCCCGGCCGGCGTGTCCAGCGTGCAGCGCTGCCCATCCCACAGCCGGCCATCAAAAAAGCAAGGCCACGCCCACGGCCACCAGCCCAACATCGCGGTCGACGGGGTGAAGCCGGCCTGCACAATCCGCCAGCTACCGTCACAAGCCGCCGGGAATGCCGGCTCCCGAACCGTCAGACGTACCGCGTATTCGGTCAGTTCCCCGATGGTCAGCGGCGGCCGGTCCGGATCCAGCCCGGCTTGCCGGAACAGCTCCCGGTTGTAATACAAAGCGATCGTGTAGGGCGTGCTGGGAAGCGCGTACAGCCGCCCCCGGTAGCGGCAGATTTCCAACCATACCGGCTTGAAGGCGTCCAGCTCGATGCCCGCCCGGACCGCCAGCTCGTCCAGCGGCAGCAGGGCACCCTGGTCCGCGTACTGGGCAACCACGAAATCGTACAGACCGGCCACATCCGGCGGATCACCGCCGGCAGTGGCAATCAAGGTACGCTGCTCGATGCTGCTGACCGCGCTGTATTCGACCCAGATGCGCTGGGCGGCGCCGATCGTGGCGTTGAAGCGATCCACGATGCGCTGCATCGTCTGACCTTCCAGGCCGGTCCACTTCTCCCAGTACCGCACCACCACCCGGTCAGAAGGCACCCCGGTACGTGCCCGCGGCCCGAAGGCCAACAACCCCGCCGCAGGCAGGCCCAGGAACATCACGAGAATAACTGAACGCAGGCTCATTCAGGGAATTCGCCGGCATCTCAGGCTGGGCTCGCCCGCGATTCGCCCGCAAACGCGGGAACCAAGCGTGCGTGCCAAACACTTCAACGGTTTCGCCCTTTGGTTCCGCCGCGACCACAGTTCGGGTCGGCCGGCCGGTCCGGGCCGCTGCTCTCCAAACACGCCGCAAAGGCATCCAAGTCGTCACCGTCGAGATTGTGGCTCCCGTCACGATCGAAGCACAGGCAGCTTTCGGCCAGCGGTTGGCCACTCACCGGGCAGAACTGCCAGACGGCCCAATCGACCAGATCCACATCGCCATCTCCGTCCGCGTCGGCCCACGGGCTCCCGCAGTCGCAGGCATCGCCGATGCCGTCCTGGTCAAGGTCCTGCTGGGCGGGATTCCAGGCGGCCGGGCAGTTGTCATAGGCGTCGGCGATGCCGTCCAGGTC
>Ga0185342_1000669_pt1 | contig 16365 bp, 17 predicted proteins | sample ConPoolayeEmetaG_FD_128045 | JGI IMG/M metagenome (GOLD analysis project Ga0185342, IMG submission 128045) | Hot spring microbial mat communities from California, USA to study Microbial Dark Matter (Phase II) - Cone Pool mat layer E metaG... ...
GAGAATTTATCTCTAACACTTGAGAACAAATGGTGTCATGCTGAACTTGGTTCAGCATCTTGTTTTGTCCAAAAGGTGAGATCCTGAAACGAGTTCAGGGTGACAAGTCTGTTAAATTTCAAATATTTTTGGTTAGAATTTAGGTTTTAAAGCCCCGCCCTGTGGGAGAGGTTATTTACTGATAGGCCACTCGGTTGACTTCATCCAGTGTGGTGATTCCCTCCAAAACTTTTTTCAGGCCATCTTCCCTTAAAGAGACCATTCCGTAGCTCTTTTTTGCGGTCTCTCTAATCTCCTGAGTCGATGCCTTTTCAGAGATAAGTTGTTTGATTCTTTCGTTGATGACGAGGAGTTCAAAGATTCCTGTTCTTCCAAGATATCCTGACTGTTTGCAGTTTTTACAACCTTTGCCACGATAGAGGGTGATGGGGGTTTTAAATTTTTTTGCCTCATCCCCAAGATTGCTTAAGTTTTTAGGATCAAATCCGTAGGAGGTTTTACAATCAGGACAGATCTTTCGGACAAGCCTTTGCCCGAGCACACCGATTAAAGAAGAAGAGATCAGATAAGGTTCTACCCCGATATCAAGAAGCCGGGTGATTGCCTCTGGAGCGTCATTGGTATGGAGGGTGCTCAGAACAAGGTGGCCTGTCAGTGCAGCCTGATGGGCAATTTCAGAGGTCTCCAAATCGCGAACCTCACCGATCATGATCACATCCGGATCCTGCCTTAAGATTGACCTTAACCCCGTAGCAAAGGTGATCCCTGCCTTGAGATTGACCTGGGTCTGCCGAATGAATGGAAGCCGATATTCCACAGGGTCTTCAATGGTAATGATATTCTTATCCTTTGAATTAATCATGTTTAGAATGGCATAGAGGGTGGTCGTCTTACCGCTTCCTGTTGGGCCAGTAACAAAGATGATTCCATTTGGCCTGCGAATGAGTTGTTTAAACTGGTTAAGCATCTCCGAAGAAAAACCCAAATCTTCAAGTTTGAGAAGGGGGCTGGTTTGGTCAAGAATTCTGAGAACAGCATTTTCTCCATAGATCGTTGGAAAGGTCGATACTCGAATCTCAAAACTTCGGTTTTCAAGTTTGATATTGAAGTTGCCATCCTGGGGAAGCCTGGTTTCAGCAATATCCATCTCTGCAAGAATTTTAATCCTTGAGTTTATGGAGGGATGAACCTGTTTAGGAAGGGTGAAGGATTCGTATAAGAAACCATCAATCCTGAAGCGGACTCTTAGAGACTTCTCATCCGGTTCAAAATGGATATCACTCGCCCGATCTCTGATGGCCTGAATCATTACTAAATCAAGCATCCTCGCCGAAGGGGCATCTTCTATAGGGCCCGAAGGGATATCTTTCATTGTAAGTTCATAACTTTTTCTATAATCCGTTTCCGAAGTGGTTACCCCTGTATTCCCTTTTAAGAATTGTTTGACAGTTGTCTCGACCATCCCGGGTGTCACCCCATAATGTTGATCAATCGCCTTTTTAATCTTCTTTTCCGTGCTGATGGCTATCTCCACATCGGTCTTCACCTTATTTCTCACTTCATCTAAGGCAAGAAGATTCAGGGGATTGGATATGGCAATGGTTAGGGTATCACCAATCTTAAAGAGGGGGATAAGGGTATGACGACGGGCGACCTCTTCGGGAACGAGTTGAAAGACTTTCTCATCAATAAGATAGGTATCGAGATCAACAAAAGGAAGGTTGAAATAATCGGCAAGGCATTGCAGAACCAATTCTTCTTTGGCATATCCTAAACGGACAATGGTCTGTTCAAGCCTCTCTCCCCCGCGCCTCTGTTCCTGAATCGCCTTCTTTAATTGTTCGGAGGTAATCACTCCGATGCTGACCAAATAGTCCCCAAAACTTCTCTTCTCTTCAACCATGATGAAACTCCTTCATGTGATCCACGGATTGCCCCTCTCCCTAGCGGTGGGGAGACATTTCAAACATTTTTGGTGAGTTATTTATTCCTTTTTGATTCAAGGGCAACTAAATGCCTTTGCACCTGTCCTGCCAGTTCCGGATGAGTATTCGAAGCCAGTTCAACAAATCTTTGGTAATGCTCAATAGCTAAATCTAAATTCTCTATCTGTTCATAGAGAAGACCCATATTGTAATGGGTTTCCTTATGAAGAGGGTTGAGGGAAAGGGCCTTTTGATAAACCTCAACTGCCTTACCCCATTGGCCCTGTTTTTTGAAAATGACTCCAAGGTTGATATAACTTTCGATGTTATCAGGATTAATGGCAATCGCCTTTTGGAAGGCCTCAACAGCCTCTTCATATCGACCCTTTTTATAGAATAGGACCCCAAGGTTATTATAAGCCTTCTCATATCGGGGATTGACCTTTATTAGTTTTTGATAAATTTCAAATGCACCATTATCCTCTCCAATTTCCTGATGGAGGATTCCTAAATTGTTATAGGCCTCGATATAGGTGGGATCCAATTCAATCGCCTTCTTGTAGGACTCAATGGCTTTTGAATAATTTTTTTGATTTTGGTAAGAGACTCCCAAATTGAAATGGTTGATCACCTCCGATGAAATGGGGGATTCCTTTTTTCCTTCCCTTTCGATACTTAAAGACTTTTGTGAAACTTCCCCATTCAAAGAGGCAAGGGGTATGGAAGATGGTTTTTCCACAAGACCTCTCTTTTTTGGACTGGCTAAGTTATGAGCCTTCTCCTTTAGGGATGATGAGGAACTAAGCGATTGCTCTTTCTTCTCTTTGACATCGGATTCTGTCAAAATAGAATTGATTTCTTTTTTTGAGGAATCGATTGGATCCTGGGGGCTTTCAGATAAATCCTGATTTAAAGGTTTTTCTGGTATTTCTTTAGTAATCATAGCCTCTTTTGAAGAAGGGGTCATTTTTATGGAGGCAATGACCTGAGGCTCTAATTGATGAGGAGATAAAGAGATAGACTTCCAAATTAGAAATAAGAGGACGAGGGTTCCTAATAAACTAAAACCCATAAGGCTCCATCTCTTTCCTAAACTCATAGGCCTTTTCTTACCCTTTGGATAGAAATTCTTCAATAGGGAGGCTCCTTGAGACTCTTTTGATCTTAGTTCCTGGGCCTTCTTGAGTGCATCAATGATTAGACTCATTTTTTTCCCTCCGAGGAGGCCTTTTCTGATTCATTTTTATGATCCCTTTGAACCTTTTCCTGATGGACTGGATGAGTTAAGTTAAGGGGATTGATATTCGCAGAAATTTGACCATAGGCCTCATCCACCTTTGCCCATATCGTATTCCCAAAAGAAGTGAGGTCATGATACCTTATCATCATAAAGAGAATCAGAACAAAGCATAAGACCGTTAATAAAGTGGCTCTTAATGGAGTTAACCAATTTGGGGAATAGGAAGATGAGACCTTATTTTTCTCCTCTCCAATAAGGCTACCCATTGCTTTTTTTACATGCTCTTTTTCAATCTGAAAGGCCTCCTCTATGAATCCAGCCAGAAGGGCTCGGTCACAGAGAAGATTGATCAACCTTGGGATCCCTTTCGAGAATTTAAAGATTTCTTCATAGGCAGATTTTGAAAAGGTGATATTCCCCTGAGCACCTGCCACCATAAGACGCTGGTAGATATAGGCCTCCGTCTCTTTCCGAGTGAGGGGGAGGAGGTGATGACGGATGGAAATCCGTTGATTCAATTGTCTTAGTTCGGGGGATTGGAGTTTTTGATCTAACTCCAATTGACCGAAAAGAATGATCTGAAGAAGTTTTTCCTTTTCCGTCTCTAAGTTTGAAAGCATTCGGATCTGCTCTAAAACAGGGACGGAAAGATTCTGAGATTCATCAATAATGAGCACAGCATTTTTACCCTGTGACAATAGATGGATCAGAAGTTTATTTAATGCATCAATCCTCTCCTTTTTTGTCCGGCCCTTTGAAGGGAATCCAAACTCTAAGAGAATCGATTCCAGAAGTTCTTCTTCGGTAAGAAAGGAGTTGAAGATGACCGCTGTTTTTACATGGGGCCCCAATTTATTGAGAAGGGCACGGCAGATGGTCGTCTTTCCTGTACCGATATCCCCCGTGATGACGATGAACCCTTCTTTCTGTTCAATTCCATAAAGGAGGGACTCAATGGCTATCCGATGGCTTTCGCTCAGATAGAGGAATTGGGGGTCGGGGGTGAGTGAAAAAGGTTTCTCCTTTAGGTTATAAAATTCTTGATACATGGTTTTCCTCCCCTCTCACCTTATTCCCCTGCCCCGCCAGGGAGGAGGGGAAGGGTGAGGAGAATTCTATTTTTTCGTAAAGTCCTCCACTTTCTTGCCTACCTGAAGGGTTGGGGTAATCATAATTACTAATTCCGAGTTCCTTTTCTTTTCTGTTTTCTGTCGAAATAATCCACCCAGAATGGGGATAGACTGTAATCCAGGAACACCTGTATAGGTTTCTTCGCTCTTTTCCTGCATCAGACCAGCAATGATAATCGTCTGACCATCTTTTACTCTTACCGTTGTATCGGTCTCCCTGACACTCAGGAGCGGAAAAGTGGTCTTTCCATCCGGAGTGGCCTTTTCTCCAGTCTTCTCCGTAATACTGGGATGGATGTTCATCAAAATGGTTCCGTCTTCAGCAATTTGAGGGGTAACATCTAAGATAATCCCAATATCAATCGTCACAGGTTGAATGATCTGCGTCACGGTGGTCTGGGTTGCCACTGCACCAGTTACAAAGTAGACATCCTGATTGCCAACACGGATAATTGCCTTCTGATTATTAAGGGTTGAAATGGTAGGACTGGAGAGAATCTTCACATCCCCCTGTTCAGAGATCGCCTGCATGATATCCGAAAGAGCCACCTCTGAACCTGCCTGGCCAAGGGCAAAGATCCCTCCATAGGGGCTGATCTTGAAGGTTCCAGGAACTGGGATGGTGGTCCCTCCAGTGGTATCTGAGATGATAAACCCGCTACTCGTTCCAGGGTAACCAGTCGTTTTTGTCTTGTTGGTAAGTCCCCAGGCCAAATTGATCGAGCGGGGAAGCCCTTCAATCACCTTCCAATTGATTCCCTCCTTATGCTCGTCCGAAAGAATGACCTCCATAATCTTTGCCTGGATGGTAACCTGTCGCTGTGAACTTCCTTCTACAGATTCAAGATACGAAGCGATCTTATTTAATTGATGAGGATAATCGGTCACAAGGATAATTCCAGTGGATCTATTAATGACTAACTTCTTTCCCTTTCCATCTATTCTTGTCCAGGTTGTTTTCTCTTTTTCCGATGAGGCCTCTTTGGGTTTTTCTTCCACTGTTCCAAAGACGATGGCCTCTAATCCCTTCTGAATCTCGGTCCAGATATCCATTTCATCCACACTGACTAAGTCACTATACCCTGTTCTTGCTCCCGTAGAGGTGATGGCAGTTTGCCCCCCAAGTGGGACACCAGACTGAAGGCTTCCTCCTGTGCTGGCATAGATTTCCCTCTTTCCACCCCTCTTGGTTGCAATATAATTCAGAGTGAAGAGCCTCGTCTCCATCTGGGGTCTCATCACTTTTATAAATTTCCCCTCAATCCGATAGGTCCATCCAAGGGGAGTGAGAATGGCGTCGAGTGCCTCCTTTAAGGTTACCCTTTTTAGATCAATGGTTACTTTTCCGGTCAATTCAGGATCGATGACAATGTTATATTCGTCCTCCCTCGAGAAGGCGAGAAGGATGTCCTGAATGTTTGAATCCCTGGCGTAAAAGGAGTAGAGCCTTTCAGGAACCTTTTTTGCTTCCTCTTTCTGAGGAATCACAATTTCTTTTAGTTTTTCTTCTTGGGGAGGTTGGGGTTGAGGAGCCTCAACCTTTGAAGGGGGAAGTTTTGCACGCTCCTTTTTGGGTGCGGTCGCACACCCCACCACAAGTAAAAGAATTAGAAAAGTGATCCATAAGGTTTTTCTTTTCATCGTTTCCTCCTCATCTCTCCTCCACGGTGATACGGATTGGACTTTGAGTTAGATAAAGTGTTCTTTTCTTATCTCCCTTTCCCAAAACCACACGGTCTGCTTCAATCTCCAAAACCTTTTCGTCAAGAATTTTATCTCCCACGGTTACAATATGTCGGTCAATCGAAGCCAGACGAATCTTATCGCTGATTAGAATGGCCTTGACCAGAAGCGGGGGAAGATCAGGGGACGGAGGTTTCTCTTTGGCTCCAACCATTGGCTCTCCCTTAGAAAGAAGACGGATACCTGGAGGCAGTTGAAAGGGGTCTCTCCCCATCTCAAGGGATGAATTCTTCTTTATTTTGAGTTGACCATAAGCCTCATTCAAATTGGTTAAGAAGAGTCCTGTCAGAAAAAGAATGATGACTGTGGCCAGAGTTAAAATCCGTTTCATAAATCCACTCACCTTTTTCCTCCGTATGGATTCGCCGTTAAATTGAAAGGATATACATGCTCAACTCCATTGTGACCTTTAAAGGAGGTAGAATCTCCTCATTCTTTTCAATATGGAGACTATCCACCTGGATCAGAAAGGGTAGTTCTTCAATCTCCTTTAAATAAGCCCCCAGTTTGGGATAGGTGGAGTAAAGGACCATCTGAACATTCACCTTTCGATACGGGGCCCCAGGGCTTCCTGGCTTATCTTCGGGAGGAGATATTTTTTCTTCTTGTGGGGTCAAAGAGATAATCTTCATCTGATTGGGATCACTTTCCTTAGCCAGATGCCTTAGAAAGGCCTTAAATTCTTTGCCCCGAAGTGTCCGTTCACTTAATCCCTTTAACTCATTTTCCAATCGGGCAACCTCTGCCTCTATTGTCTCCACCCCTTTTGCCATCAAGAGGAATTCATTGAGTATAAGATCCACCGCTTTTATCTCTGCCTTAAGGGCTGAGAGTTTGCGACTTTTGGGAGAGTAAACAGATCGGTCAAAAACCAGAATGGCAATTGCAATGCAAGCAAAGAGGATGAATAATTTCTCTCTCCTTTTCAGTCTCATAGGGATGGCCTCTCCAATCTTTTTTCTTTGATTAGAACGATGTCGGATAGAATCCCAAACTCCGAAGAGGGTTGATTATAAGATTTATTCTCATCTGCAGAGATCAATCTCACATTTTTAAAATGGGGGGAATTCTCAAGTCGCTCAATGAATTGGGCTAAGGCGTTAAGGCAATTTAAGTCTGTCCCGAAGACAAGGCCCGAAAAATAGATTTCTTTCTCATCGGTTTGAGATTCCTCGGTTTTAAGAGCCTTGGTCTCTTTTTTAAAGGGTTTACCCTTTTTATGGATCTCGAGGTGAGTTAGGGTCATATTTTCAGGCAGAATCTGATGGATATCTTTTAATATCTCCCGGTAAGGGACAGGAGTGGTGATGGAAGAGGGATACAAAGAGAGTTCCTGTTTGATCTTCTCTTCCTTCTCCTTCAGAAGTTTGAGCCTTGACTTCAATACCTCGATATTTGCAACCTTTGCCTTTTTAAAATCCAATTCTCTTTGAAGGGAGGCTAATTTCCCATCCATTTCCCATACAATCCAGAAAAAGATTAAGAGAGTGATGAGGGGGGCCATGATCGGAATCCATTTGGTAATCTGAATCCTTGTGAATATGGGTTCTCTCGTTGGGAGAAGTTCAATTCGTTTAGGTTTTGGAATGGACATCCCAAAGGCTATTGCTAATGATAAGCCTTCTTCGTCCAAAACCTGTGGATCGATCTTCTTTGAATCAAAAAGGATTCCTTTTAAGGGGTTAAACAACTGGACAGGACAATTTAGTTCATTGGTAAGGTAAGAGGAGAGATTCTTTAAATTAGCACCCCCTCCTGTCAAAAGGACCCTATCCACTCGGTCAATATTGAATTGATTTCTAAAATAGTCAATAGAACGCCTAATCTCTCCAGCCATTTTCTCGAGCAAAGGTCTTAGCAAAAATGAGATTTTAGATAGATGGATCGATTCCTTTGGCAACTCCTTGGGTTGAGATTCAGAGGGAATTCCTATCTCTTGTTTAATCCTCTCAGCCTCTTCATAAAGGGTCTGAGGGGTTTCTTTGGAGGAAATCTCTTCCATAATCGCCTGTGTGATATCATCCCCTGCAGGGGTGACCTCTCGGCTGAATTGTAGAATCCCATCCTTAAATATATGGATGCCTGTTTTTTGGGCTCCAAGATCGATCAGGGCAATCGCCTCCTCCTTTTTAAGCCGATCCAATGAACTTAGAGCATTCCAGAGCGCAAAAGGGGCAACGTCAAGATGTGTCATCTGCAATCCGGAGGCTTCTGCAATAGAAATGGTTCGTTCAATGAGATCCTCAGGAGAGGCGACAACGATCAGGTCGAGTTTCTTAACCCCGTCTTCGACGAATTCATCAAGGATATGGAAATCGATTCTGGCGTTTTCAATGGGGAAGGGGAGATGGGCCTTGATTTCCCAACGGATGGCCTCTTTCATTTCGGATTTTGGCATGGATGGAATAATGATCCGTCGGATGATCGATCCAGAACCTGAAAGGCTCATTCTCACCTTTTTTGTCCTGATGCCAGATTGCCTCAGCATCTGCTTCAGGATTTCAGATAATTCCTTTATATCCGCTTTTCCATAAGGGATCTTCCTAACTTCAAGGTGGGTGAGGAAAGGACCTTTGGAAGTCATCCTAAGAACAACCAGTTTTATGGCATGAGATCCAATGTCTAAACCTATGGTTTCTCGCATATTTTACCTCTAAATTTATTATCAACGTCAAAAGTTATGTTATTACCGCTTTAAAGGCAATGATTAAATAAGCGCCTGCATCTCCTCCAAGAGTTGCCTGATTTTTGCTTACGTCCCCAGTAGCCCCTGCGGTTGTCATCACCCTATAGGCATGGGTTTGAGATTGATCCGAACCTGAAGTGTTCCGGTATTGAGCCGAACCTGGAGTTGTCCACCCGGCCGTTAGAGACCCCCAGGTATTGTCATCTCTGGAGGCCCAGGTTGCAAATACGAGGGCACCGTCGGTGATCGTAGTGATACCGGGAATGGTAACGGTGAAGGGTGAAGCAGGAGCGGTGTAATTACCAGAAACCTGGGGTACATCTACCTGCCACACACTACTCGTGTTTGAGGGTCTAAAGACGTGCATGACGACTGTATTACAGGTTGTACCACTAAAACTAACACTGGGATTGGCACTCCACACTCCGTTAAATCTGCACCAGAATAGCCTGATGGTGCAGTTGGTCTGACTTTGTGTGGCCTCAGCCGTCCAGCTTTGACCCCCAGCCTGATATATTGTAATGGTTGCATTGGTGCCTCGCTGTTGGGCAATCATCAGGACGAGATCGCCTGCCTGCATCCCTGCAGGAGGAGTAACCACAGTTGGATTGGCAGTATTTGTCCCATTATCGGCAGGAGTAGAGACTGATCCGAAATAGGTAATTTTCATCAGGAAACTCCTGAAATTAGAGACCCGAATTCTTCTTTTTTCGTAGTTAGAAGGGACTTCTCCAATAGAAATCAGCGTGTCACCATAAGTTGCATAATTGTAAATGAGGCGAAATCTTCCACTGCCAAGGTTTCTTGTAAGGTTATTTATATTTGCATCGAGTTCAGCAGTTGTTGTCCAGCCGTTGCCGTTAGCGTACCGGATAGCGAATTCAACCCCAGATTGAGCAATGAAGAATGCCTGGGAGGACTGAATCGGGAAAACCACGGATTTCTGTTTTGTTGGGATTAGGTATGAAATGCCATAACCGATTGCAATTATAAAAAGCATGGCAACAAGAAGGAAAAGAATTGAAATTCCACTGGAATTCATCAAATTCTTGTACTGTGTCAAAAGTCCCTTTACTTTGATTATCATTCCGGGCTTGACCTGGAATCTATGGTTTTCAAGCTCGATTCCTGCTTTTGGGGGAATGATGACTTTTGGAGTCATGTCAAGAACCCTTGATCGCAACACATTAAATTTTTTCAAAGACTTCTGTCCTCCTGCCAGTTTTGGGCAAAGTTTTTATAGGTCGTATCTCTTGCAAGGTTTTTGGGATAGACCTTTGACTGTAAAGTCACATTTTCACCGCTTGCCAATTGCAATCTTAATTGAAGTTGAATTTCGTTTGACGAATTTGTTACGGTAAAAGAAGAAACACTTGAAGCCAGCGTAGTGGTAACGATAGGTGAAGTCTTTACCTTTTCAAGAGTATTTGCACTAGCGTTTCGTTGGAAGGTTATGGTTTCACCTGCACTATCCTGAGCAGTAGCATTGGTTCTTACAAAGGTAATGGAACTGGCTGTAACCCCCGTAATACTTCTTGCATCACGGATATCTCTACACATCCTCTCCAGTGCCAATTTACCCTCGTCAAAAAGGGTCTTTTGATTGACTGTCATTGTATAAACTCTTAGACTATCGGTTAAGAATTTTATTGTAATGCCCGAAATGATGGCTAAAATGACAATCACAATGATTATTTCAATGAGGGTAAAACCCTTCTCCTCTTCCCGACCCTCCAACTTTGATGGTGAGGGTGGGGGAGGATTTGGAGTTCGGAGTTTGGAGTTAAAATTACGCACTTTTTATCCTTTCAATTATGGGGTGAAGGCAACCACTGAATAAACCTCATACTCAGTAAGTTCAGGATCTCTCACACGAACAAGGATTCTTTTATATCCTCTATGATTCGAGGGAGTTATCCCATCCCCGACGACACTGAAACTACTATCATCCACATAAAGTATTTCCCACTGCCATTGATACCCAGAAAACCCTGGAATGTCTGCATAAGAAGTGAGCGAAACAGGATTCAGAGATGGGTTAAGGTATCGATATTTCATGAATTCCTCCATTTTTTGATGAGCAAGATAAATGGCGGTGGTTGCCATTTCGGGCTTTGTGCTCCCCCTAATGCCTGTTGCAAATGGGACGATAATGGCCGGCAGTAGAACCCCTGCCATGACAATCAGAATAATCATCTCAATCAGTGTGAATCCTTTTATTCCAATTGCGGATTGCGGATTGCGGAATGCGGAATTGAAAATCCGAAACCTGGACCGATTTTCGAATGTGGAATGCGGATTGCGCCTGCCTGCAGAAGCCGAAGCGCAGATTGAGAATACGGAATGGAAAAGTCGAAAAGGACCCCATTTTTGTAATTTAGTTTTTTTACTCCGCAATCCGAATTCAGAAATCCGCATTTATAAAATACTCACTTTCCCCGTGTAATTCACGACACTAATCGTTTTCGTTTGACCGCCTCCGGAAATGGTTACGGACCCACCGCCACCTGTAGTAGGTTCACCTAAAGAATTAAAGGTGATCGTGAAATTGTTACTGATGATTACTCCTGAAGGAAGCTGGCCTGATGGATCAAAAATGCTGGTGGGATTAAATGTATAGACTGACGAGCCTGAGTTAAAAACCACACTTTTTGAGACCCTATTGGCCATGGCAAATTCCTGGGCATATCGAATGTCAGAAGCAATCATATGGGCTGCCCCCTCAAGCGATGCCCTAAAAGGAGTCCCTCCGGAATCAATTCTGGGTAATAACACTGCCGCAAGAATTCCAATGATCGCTACAACCACGATGAATTCAATGAGAGTCATTCCTTTAGAATTCGGAGTTTTAATTCCCCAACCTGCAATCCGTAATCCGCAATTCATAAGTTTTTGGCTCATGGTTTATCGTCCATTGTTCACCATGAATTACCTAAACAAAGAGGCCATATTCCACCAGGGAAGGAATACTGCCAGGGCTAAGAACAGAACAACCAGTCCTAAAAATAGAGTCAACAGGGGTTCGATGGAGGAAGATAATTTTTTGATTGCATTTTCCAGTTGGAGGTCATAGTATTCTGTCACCCTCATCATCATCTCGTCCAGTGCCCCTGAAGATTCCCCCACGGAAACCATCTGGATAATTAGGGGAGTAAACTTTCCAGTTTCTCTCATCGCATCGGCCAGGCTTGCTCCTTCTCTAATCCTTTGGATCATTTTTTCAATGGATTCTGAGAGGGTCAGGTTCTCAGTGGTTTTAGAAGTGACCTCAAGGGTCTGAAGGAGTGGAATCCCGCTTCGGTTAAGCATAACAAGACTATGGGCAAACCGGGAAAGGGCGCCTGCAAGAAATAGAGAACTAAAAATAGGAAGCCTCATCTTTATCTTCTCCCAAACGGCCCTTCCGGTTTCTGTCCGGAGATAATTTTTTAAAAGTAAAGGGGTAATGAACAGAAATATTAAAAAAATATACCAATAAGATTGAAAGACATGATTGATACCCATCATCATACGGGTAGGCAATGGAAGAGGGGTGTTAAACCTTGCAAAGACCTGAGAGAATCTTGGAAAGACAAAGGAGATTAAAACAATAAAGGCCACGACTACAGAGAGTATGACAATCTTAGGATATCGTGTTGCATCCTTAATCTTTTGACGGGTTCTTAGTTCACGGTCTGCCAAGGCTACAAAACGGTCAAGGGATTCACCGAGCCTTCCAGAGAGCTCCCCGGCACGAACCATATTGACATAGATCGGAGAGAATACGTCGGGGTATTGCGACATGGAGGCAAAGAGGGTGGTTCCCCCTTCAATTTGCCTACAGATTCCTTCTATCGTCTCTTTTAGTTTTTTGTTTTCGGTCTGCTCCTTGAGGCTTTCCAAACCTGTAAGAAGGGGAAGCCCAGCCTTGTAAAGGGTCGAGAGTTGCTGGGTGAAGAAAATGAGTTCTTCTAAGTTTACCTTTTGAAATCGTTTCCAAAGCTCGGAGAGATTGAGGGAAAACGATTTCTCCTCTTCCTCAATCGAAATTGGAAAGTACCCAAGATGGTAGAGTTGGTCCCCTGCACCCTGAAGGTCTGGGGCATCAATGCTTCCATTCAGCGGTTTACCCATCCTGTCTCTTGCTCGGTATCTAAAAGTTGGCATGTGTTCATCCTAATCATGTTCACCGTTGGGTTTTCAATTTTTATTCTCCAAACGCCGAATCCAGAGTGCGCATTATTTCAAATAGTTCTTTACCTTTTCCAGTAGTTCGTTGATCTCAAAGGGTTTGGTAATGTATTCATCCGCTCCTGTTTCCTTCCCGAGAAATTTATCCTTTTCTTGAGTCTTTGCTGTCAGCATGATAATTGGAATATGTCTGTATCTTTCATCAAACTTCAAAAGCCTGCATACCTTATAGCCATCAAGTTTTGGCAGCATAATGTCAAGAATGATTAAGTCAGGGTTTTCCTTTCTTGCTTGATTCAGCGCATCCTCGCCATTGTAAGAGACCAGGACTTGGTATCCTTCCATCTCAAGAGGGAAACGGACAGTTTCCACCAGATCCACCTCATCGTCGACCATTAAAATCTTCTTTGGTTTCATCTCTACCCCCTTAAATTTTCCTTTGCTATCCCGAAGAGTTCCCTTTTGGAAAGGGCCTCATCAGGATAGGTGGCCCTTCCAATCCTTATGAGAATGGGCCGGGTTAACCCCTTCGAAAGATATTTTCTAACCTCCTCCTCAATACGCTCCTGGATCACCTGCGCGCCCCTGAGGTCTGTTTGACATAGGGCAGTGAGGATTTTCTCCTTCTTATGCTTCAATAAGATATCAGACATCCGACAGAGACACTTTCTTACCACCCCTTCCAGTTCATCTAATATACCATCCTCTATCCTATCTCCTTGTTCAGAGACCTCGATGAGAAAGAGGGTAAGATGTGAAAAGCCCTCCTGAGCACGCCGAAACTCACTATCAAGAATATATCGAAATGAAGGCTCTCTTCGTTCCCCTTCTGATAAGGGGAGTGTAAAGGTGAAGGTGCTTCCCTTTCCCAATTCGCTTTCTACCCAGATCTTCCCCTGATGGGCCTCTACCAACCCTTTTGTAATGGCAAGGCCCAATCCTGTTCCTCCTGTTGAGCGATGAAGAGAACCCTCCACCTGATGAAATTTATCGAATATTTCATTTAGATGTTCCTTAGGGATACCTATGCCATTGTCCTTGACAGAGATAGAAACCATCTTTCTGTATCTCTTTCCTTCATCTTGAAAGGGCTTCGCAGTGATCAGGATTTCTCCACCGTCGGGAGTAAATTTGATTGCATTACCAATGAGATTTGTTAAAATCTGTTCCACCTTCTCACGGTCCCCATAGACCTTTGGAATCTCTTCTGGTATTTCGGAGTTGAGTGTTATGGATTTGCTATCCGCCTGAAGTTTTAAAGAATGAGTGACAAATTCGATTACTTCCCTTAAATCCAGTTCCTGAAAATTCATCTCCATCTTCCCTGACTCAATTCTCGAAAGACTGAGGAGGTTGTCTAAAATATTGGTCAGACGGTTGATGTTCCTTTCGGCCATGGAAAGAAATTTTGCCTGCGTCTCGTTGATTTTCCCTGTCTTACCACTGAGGACCAATTGAACAGCATTCTTAATAGCAGCCAGAGGGGTCCTCAATTCATGAGAGGCGACGGAGACAAATTCGGATTTCATTGTATCGAGCCTTCTTAGTTCCAGGTTGGCCTTTTCCAACTGGGTGGCAAAGTCCTTGAGCCTGACAAAACGTTGCCTCTCCTCAATGACCTTCTGGAGGCGAACAATGATTTCCTCCAAGTTAAGAGGCTTCATCAGATAGTCGCTTGCCCCCTTCTTCATGGCCTCGAGGGCTGAATCAATGGTCCCGTGACCGGTCATCATGACGGTCAGGACATCTGGATTTGATTTCGAAATCTCTGAAAGGAGTTGAAGGCCATCCTTTCCAGGCATTTTCAGGTCTGTTAGAACAAGGTCAAACTTCTCCCTTTCCAACTTCTGGAGGGCTTCATCAGCATTTTGGGCCACATCTACATGAAACCCAGCGAGACGGGTAAGGGCTTTGGAGAGGATATCCCTAATCTCTTTTTCGTCATCGACTACCAGAATTTTGTTTTCCATCTCGATTTATCCTTTTTCTTTTAAAGAAGGATTTTCTCTACCCGAAAGCCATTCGTCCAGGGCATCCTTTCTAAACCTCCAACTGCCACCTACCTTACGGCCAGGAATCTCTCCATTTTTAACCAGCCGATAGAGGGTTCGGACATGGACGCTAAGATATTCTGCTGCCTCACGGGGTGTCATAATCTCTTTCATGGCTCTTCTCCAACTCTATGATTTATAAATTTTTTCCTTTAAAAATATTTCGAGAATCGTTGGGTCAAATTGTTTTCCCTTTAACCTCTCCATCTCCATTAGAATCTCATCAAGGGGGGAGGCCCTCCGATGTGGCCTCGTGCTGTTCATTGCGTCGAAGGCATCAGGAACAGCAATGATCCTTGCCTCGATCGGGATTGCCTTTCCAATTAGACCATCCGGATACCCATTTCCGTCATATCGTTCATGATGATTGCGAATGATAGGAATCTTGTCCTTAAAAAAATCGACTCCCTCCACAATCTTTACACCGATCAGGGGATGTTCCCGGATGGTCTGGTATTCCTGGGAGTTCAATGGCCCCTGTTTTTGAAGGACATCGTCCTTGATCCCGATCTTTCCGATGTCGTGTAGCAAAGCCCCATATTCAAGAGTCTCCAGTCGTTCTTTTGAAAAACCCAATGCCATGGCAATCTGAAGGCTCATTCGTCTCACCCGATCCGAGTGGCCTCGGGTATAAGGGTCTTTTGCCTCGATGGCTTCTGTCAAAACCTTCACCGAATCAAGATGTGCCTTTTTAAGAATGCGGTAAGATTCACTGAGCTTTTCGGTTCTTTCCTCTACCAATCGTTCCAGATTCATATGATAGGCCTCCACCTCCATCTCAAGTTTTCTCTTCTCCAGTGCCTTTTTAACGCTAAAGACCATAAGGTCTAAATCAAATGGTTTGATTAGAAAATCATAAGCCCCAAGACGCATAGCCTCAACCGCCATATCAATTTCAGGATAGGCAGTCACCATAATCATCATCATTGCTGGATGAATGGCCTTGACCCGCTTGAGAAATTCCATTCCATCCATTTCAGGCATTTTGATATCAGATATGATTAGGGAGAACCTATTTTTATAAAATTGACTTAATGCCTCTCTTCCGTTGTGAGCAGTGACGCAGGAGTATCCTTCTTTGATAAGTCTTCGAGTAATAATGTTGGTAAGGGTTACTTCGTCATCTACAACTAAAATTCGGTCTTCCATACATCCTTTTCCTTGAATGACCCTATACTTAATATTGAGAAAAAAAGCAAATTTTGTTCCAAAATGTTCCAAATTTTCATAAAAACTGATTTGTGTGTTCTATTTTATTGATATTTAAGACCTTTTAGCTTTCAGGAAGGGAAAGTGGAGGGATTAAAAATTTAAATTTAAGGATAAAAAAGTGACCAATTTATGAAAAAATTGTACTTTTAATGACATTTTTGCACTTTTTATTAAGATCGCACCTGAAAACTCCGTCCTGTGGACGGAG
>Ga0185342_1000672_pt1 | contig 16320 bp, 10 predicted proteins | sample ConPoolayeEmetaG_FD_128045 | JGI IMG/M metagenome (GOLD analysis project Ga0185342, IMG submission 128045) | Hot spring microbial mat communities from California, USA to study Microbial Dark Matter (Phase II) - Cone Pool mat layer E metaG... ...
TTCATCTTTTAGCCGGGGAGGGCTTTGCGCCACCCAGATGGTAAAGTTATATAATTCCTGGGTGTCAACTTTTATCCATTTTTTATTTTTATGAAGGAAAGCCAACAAGGCAGTAATCACCATTCTTTATTTGCTGGTTTTTAATTAGCAGATAAAAAAAATGCTCGTTGCTTTAATGGTTATAGTAGTCAACCTTTTGTTGATACCATGTCTTAACCTGAAAGAAAATTCGGCTTGACAATAGGCTGGATGTTAAATTTTAATCAGAGAAGGGGCGGAGATTAGGTGCGCTCAAGAATCCTGAAAAAACTCTGAATACCCTGAACTCTTCCACCGAATCTTTCTCCACCTGAGCCTGTCGTTAAAAAGGAGGCAAGAATGGGCAAGGGACAAAGATACGAGAGAGGCGAAAAGTGGATACCCTTTTCAATCAAAACTTTCCCGGAAAGCATCCGGCAGCTCACAGCATTTCTCTGCGCCATTTTTCTTCTTCAGTTCTTCTGGACTCCGCTTGAAGCCAGGCCATCCGGAGGACAGGTCCAGCTCTTAAAAAAGGCTACGCCCTTTGGGCAAAAAAGCGTTGCTAAAACTCTTGCTTTTTCCATCTCCGGCACCGGGGAGGCTAATTTTGCCCTGACCATAGGAGCAGCGGGGAAGATATCTGCCACCGCCACCTGGACCGGGTCAGCCAGCTCTCTGTCTCTTATCCTGAACGGACCCGGACAGACTCAATATTACGCCAGGCGCGATGGCGGAAGCCCTTTAAGCCTGGAATATGACCTGACCCCGGAACTTCTGCAAAAGGGAAATGGCTGGAGAATAAGTCTGGTGAGTTTTAAGGCTGATATAGCTGCTCAGGGTCAGATCACTTTTCACTTACCGCCCGGTTCTTCAGTCAGTCAGCTTTCAGGACAGCCGACAGCCTCAGCCCAGAAACCGGCAGCCACAGCAGTAACAGGCACGCCGGCCGCTACTACCTCCGGGACTGCTTCTTCGGAAAAAATCGGAACTTCAACTTCCAAAACCACAACTACCACCGCCACTCCCAAGCCCAGCTTAAAGGACCTGCTGAGCAAGAAGAAAACAGAAACTCAGCCTGTCGTTCCGGCTGAAGCGCAGGAAGATTTAAGCGCTGTGCAAAAAGACATAGAAGCTGGAATTGAGCGGATTGCCAGACAATCGGCGCTAGGACCGGTGGTGGTTCCACTTTTCTTTAAATACCTGGAAGAGCTGGGCGATAACCCCCGCCTGGTCCGGGAGTTTTTCCGCGATTCAGCTCACAAGACTACCCGGGACGAATCAGAATTGGCTCGCCGGCTACAGCGTCCGGTCAGGGCCTATAAACAAATTCCCCGAGAATTTAAAGCCCGTTACCTGCATCCAGCCCTGGTAGACCTGAAAAAAGGAGACCGAATTGAATTCCGAACACTCGGCCGGGAGGTTATTCAGAAAATTAACCCGGGTCTTGAAGGCAGGGTAAAGCAGGTAGTGAGAGAGTCTTTCTCCGGCCGGTATCTTCTTACCAAAGAGCAAGTCCTGGCCGGACAGAAAATCACCCCAGTAACCGGCATGACCAGGGTTTCGGCCCAGAAAAAATCAGTCCGGACAGCAGTTCAAGCCAGCCAGCCCCGGGCTCAAGTGGCCTCGGCCAGCCTCCCGAGACTTTCTTCAAGGCCGACTGAAGCTGAGCTTAATAACCTCAAACAGGCCTTGGAACAGGCCGGAGCCACCATCCCGGCGACCCTCACCAGAGGCTCCCTCGTCCATGAGTTATTAAAGGCTTCTGGAGCTACCGACGCTTTAAGGCAGATAGACGGGCAGAAGTTTGAAACCGATTATTACCGTTATCTTGTTACCCTGGACTGGTTCCGGTGTCTTGATAAGAACGAGCGGAGCGATGATGAACCATACTTCGGGGTGCTGACCACTCTGCCTCAATTTGACCCGGGAGACACCAACTATTTTAAGTTTCTGAAGGATGGCTGTCTTAACCGGACCGATTCTTATGTCACCCGGACCTACGGAGGTGTCAAGAAAAATACCGACCATGGAATTAAGGGTGACGACCGAATCATATTTGATTATCTGATTTTCAACAGCCCGGCTTCTTTCACCATAGATCTCTGGGAAGAAGATTTCAGCAAAGGGGCAGTGTCTGACGGTTTAAGGGCGGCGGCTCTGGACATCATGTTGAAAATTAAAAATGACCTCAAAGCCGCGGTCATAAGTCAGATTCAGACTTATATCGCTGATGCCATTCTGAGCTCATCTGGCCTGAGTTCGTCAGCTGCAATGCAGCTTCTGAATCAGATTTTTAGCGGCAACCTGGGTTTTGCTGATTTTCAGAACCTGCTTTTCAATCTCTATTCAGGCCGGGCTTTTGATGCCAGCTGGTATCTGATCTATTTCCTGTTCTCGGGCGGTGATTTGATGCAGACTCTGGCCATGGTCGGCGGCGGTTCCACCGTGGTCGGAGCGGTCATTCTGGGGCTGGCCATCGTCGGGCCGGCTTTTTCCGATATGATCAGCGCCTTTTCTTCGGGGGATGTCAACACCGGCCTGGTCAATCTTTTTAAGATTATCACGGTGCTGCCGCTGCTGGCGGATTTCTTCGGCACTATAGTGAGGTCTCTCATTGATCTTTTCTACATGATTATGGCTCTGGTTGACCCGGATGACCATCTTGGTCAGAAGACTGTGGTCATTCAGCAGACTTCAGCCAACTGGCACAACGACGCCAAAGATGGGGACTGGGCTTCGGGAAATCTGATGGGCGCTGTGCCGATAAATGAGGCCGATAGGTTTTTTGCTCAGCGTGGCTATGGTCCGACCAGATTCAACTCTTCTTTTGTGGAGAACAACCTTTTCTGGGTGCCGGGATTTACAATAAAGGGCGGCGATGCTGAGTATAACGTCTACTACGAAGTTTTCCGGGAAAGAGCTGGCGGCCGGACGACCTTTGGTTTTTATTTTCCGGAAAAGCCAGACCTGAACCTTAAAAAAATTGTCTATCAGAGTAAATCTTCGCCGGCAGCCTGGTGGACGAATGTGCTGAAGGTTTCAGTGATGAGCGTCAACACCCAGGAAACGCCGCTGGTTTTCATTACAGATAAAAAAGCCGGAAAGACTTACAGCAACGTTGAGACCGGAAACATGGTGGAGATTGAGCAAAACCCGGGGGCCGAGTACGAAATCTGGGTTATGAAGCTGAGCGCAGGGGAGATGGCCGGATACCTTTCAATTTATGAGGGACCCGAGATAGAAGTCCTCTGCCCGGAAGCTAAAAGCAGCGGCGGCCCCGGAGCCGGTACTCCCCCAGGCTCCCGGAGGACACATTTGAAATGATAAAAAAGGGACGCATCTTAAGGTGTCCCCCTTGGATTGGAAGATTACGTCGGAGGCAAAATATGTCTTCTAATTTTCGCCTCGTTTTTAAGACCGAACGAAAACGAGCGATGCCCGTGTTAAATTATTTTCCTAATCTCAGTTTGCCGGTCATACTCATTGCCTGGCTGTCTTGCCTCTTTTATTCCTCATGGGCGCAATCAACAGATACGATCCTGGCTCAGATTGAACGTCTTGCCTCTCTGGGACCAGAAGGAGATGAAGCTCTAACCAAGTCCATCATCAGCCAAATTGAGGCTAATCCCAAAGGCATTGCTCAACTGCTACTACCGAAACTGAAAAATCCAGAAGCCACAGAAAACCAATTGGCCACCTATGTCTGGGCCATTGGCTGGTGTAAAGACCCGGACACCACTCAGGTCGGCTGGGCTGGAAGGCGATTACAAAATCCTGGCAATTTCGAGTTCCACCGAGGACGAACCCAGGCTTAAAAAACTAAGGGAACGCATCCTCCAGAGGAATTCCGACGAAGCTTTATACGACTGTGAAAAGCTGAACAACATTATCTTCTTAAACAGGTTTGCGGCTAAGTTGAATAAATAATTTGACCTATTTAAATGAGGACTTGTCAAATACCAGGATGCATTTTGCCTGCCTGAGTGAAGAGGAGGTAAAGAGCCTTCTTTTCCCGTTCACCAGGCCAGTAACTTATAGAATAGTCTAAGCGATTTACTTAACTTTTTTATAGCCGGCCGGGACGTCGTAGGTTCCCTCGGGCGCGGTCTTCTCTCCGAACTCCAGCAGCTCGGTGCTTGATTTTACCTGGGTGTTCATGACTTCAGTCCTGTTCAGCTGAAGAACGATGACACCCTTGAGCTTAGACATTTCCTGGTAAATTTTATCTATCATTTTCTCAAAGCCGGGACTTCCGGCCATCATGGCGTTGGTCAGCATCAGGTAGCTCTTCCAGTCAATCTTTAACTCCTCCGTGGCCCAGGCCTCAGACTTAACTTCTCCCATAGCCATCTTGGTATCAAGGAGATACTTGCGGCAGTTCCAGTTGCTGATTTTTTGCTTTTCGGAAGTTGGAGTTACTTTGACTTCCATGCTTTCGGCGAAAGCTTCAGCCATGTCCTGAGCCATTTCGGCAAATTCTTCTGCTTCTTTGCCCTTGCCGGCCACGTTTTCGTCTATCATCTGTTTGACGTTCAGGGGCATCTCCCGGTAGGTCTTTTTCTGGTGGTCAATCTGATAAAGAAGACCCTTGTCCATGCGCATGATAGTGGTTTTCTTATCATCGGTGTCTGTTCGTGACTTGTCTTTGGCTATCCAGGTGACGGTGATTTCGTCTTTTGCCGGCTGAGTCTGGCCCATAATGCTAAAAGAGTCAGTATGAGTTTTCTGCTTCATGTAGGTGTCGGCCTGAAGGTTGATGGCCGTCAGAAGCAAAAAACCTGAAAGAACAATTCCAGCTACCAGAAATCCTTTGTTTTTCACTTTTCCTCCTATTAATTCTTGATTTATGAGTTTAATCAATTTGCCAATTGTCTCTATTCCGGGGGATTATTCAAAGGACACCCAGGTTTCGGTGGAAGCCTTCTTATCAGAGTTGGCATCGTAGACAGTGGTGATTATCTTATATTTCCCAGCCGCCAGGCCGCTAAAATTGTAATTGAAAGTGATGGCTACTTCTTTGTTAGCATGCCAGGACTTAAAAGGGAGGTCGGCAAAACGTTCCTGCCCGCCTAGAATCTGACCGTTTTCGTCGGCCACCTGGAAATCGGCCAGAAAACGGAATTCGTAGTATCCAGCTTCACTCCTGATAATTCTGTATCCGGCTGGTTCTATGTAAAGATAGATGGTCTGGCCGTCAGAATAGGTATTGTCTTCTTCTGGCTCATAGACACCGTAGGAATTGTTCTGGGTTTTAACCAGTGTTGGGTTCAAAAGTAAGAGGGGAGATTCTTCCAAGACTTTATCCTTTATCAAATCAATATTCTTAAGAGCTGCGGGGTAGTCTTCATTTCTTAAAGCTTCCAGAAAAGAATCTTGCCAGGGGCGATAAGCTTCCGGGATGGTTTCAACAGCTGTAGTTGCAGCTGGTTGTTCTCCGGCTTTTTCGGCTTTTCTGGAACAATCTACAGCCAGAAAGACAAAAATAAGAACAATAGTACTTACTAAAATCGCCTTTTTCATTTTCCCTCCTTCCAGCGCGGGTCGCTATGAAGATTATTTAATTACAAATTAGTTTTTCCTGTCAAATCCAAAATTCTTTTAGGTTAAAACACAATATCCAACAAAAAGAGCCACATAGAGGACAAGCCAGTACAACTCGCAGGAAAAGATGAAGGAATAACGCCAGTCTGCCCGACAGACGAATACTTTCTGCTGATTAAGGGATGGTAGGTGAGAGATGCAGATTTTGGCTTTTAAGTCAGCTCGCGCTGGACTTTAGCCGAAAACCGAACTTTTTATTTTGGCTGAAGATTATTTTTGCCGGATATGTTCAATTTGAAAACTATTGTTTTTTTCCCTGGCCGGTTTTTCTTTAGGGTTATCCTCTTTATCTGTTATCTTCTTTGGCTCGAAGAGACCTCCGGCCTGGGTTAATATTTTTCCCATAATATATGAATCATAATTCATATAAAGTGCGTAACCGCGGCCAAAGCTTGCCTTGAAGACTAATTATTAAAAAACGGTAAGGCATTCTGTTCGGCGTTATTTCGAAAAAGGTATGATCCGGCTAATATCTTGAATAAACCTAATAAATAGATAAAATAATAATAGTCCTGAAGGTTAGCCAAAATGATTAAAGAGCCGGCCGCAGCGCATTGATAATTGATAATACTTGAATGCAAAGGGAAAGGTTAAGGGCAGAGAAATTATCTATAATCTACACACATTTTAAATTTAGGGGCTAAGGCATGCCGTTAAATGAGGCAGATACAAGGGCCAGACTGATTGACCCAAAACTTAAGATTGCAGGGTGGACAGATATTCAGGTTTCAAGGGAATATCTCTATCAAAAAGATCGAGTTTATGCTCCCGGCCGCATCATTCTAATTGGAGATCAAGCCCACCGCGGCAAACAGCGTAAAGTCGACTATCTCCTTCGCCTTACAGATTCGTTTCCTATTGCAGTGATTGAAGCAAAATCTGAGGAAGAACCTGCAGAAGCGGGTCTCGAACAGGCCAAAAACTACGCCGCTGATCTTGGATTAGCCTTTGCTTTTGCAACAAATGGTCACGAAATTATTGAATACGACTTTTTCACACGTAACAGTAGAAACATTAATGAATTCCCAAGGCCCGAAGAATTATGGAAAAGATGGATTTATAATACAGGGATTCCCATGGAAGGGATGGTACCAGAAAATAGAGCTGCCGAGATGGATCCCAAGCATGACCCTCTCCGCTATCCTTATTGCCCCCAATCTCTCTGTAATAAGGAGCCTTTCTATTTTCAGGAAGTAGCAATACGCGAAGTGATTAAAAGAGTAATAAAGGGTCAAAAAAGAGTACTTTTGACAATGGCCACAGGAACGGGTAAAACCTTCGTTGCCTTTCAGATAGTCTGGAAGTTGTTAAAATCAGGCTGGCTAAACCGAAGACATCCTGAGCGTCCGGCTCGAATACTTTTTCTTGCTGATCGAGTAATTCTTAGAGATCAAGCCTATAATACTTTTTCACCTTTTGAAAGAGACGGCTCTGATCCGCGCTATAAAATTGAAGGCTTTCCCGTGAGCCTTAACCGTGACCTTTATTTTGGTATTTACCAATCTTTATGGAGTCAAGACGAAACTGGACGAAGGCTTTTTGAAGTTTTTCCAACAGATTTCTTTGATTTAATCATTATTGATGAATGTCATCGCTCTGGATTTGGAACCTGGCGTGAAATTCTTGATCATTTTGGCTCTGCTATCCATCTTGGAATGACTGCTACTCCTAAACAAGATGAAAATATAGATACTTATGCTTACTTTTGTGCCGAAGAGCCAGAAGTTGCTATAGATCCTGATAAACCAGAACTCGGCACCTGGCGTCCACCAGCCTACCAATATAGCCTCGGCCAGGGTATTGAAGATGGATTCTTAGCAACCTATAAAGTCCACCGTGTGCGAACCACAGTTGACAAAGATGGATTACGCCTTGATGATGCTATTGAACAAGGTGCAGAGGTCATAATCCCTGAAGGTGTAGAAGCGAGAGAAATATATACAACACCAGATTTTGAGAGAGAAATCACATTACCTGACCGAACCAAGGCCATGGTCCGTCACCTTGCAGGCCTTTTGCGCCGTTTTGGCCATATGGATAAAACTATGGTTTTCTGCGTGGATATGGATCATGCAAGATTTGTTGCTCGTCTACTTCAGGATGAATTCGGTCCCGAAACTGGAATAAATAAATACGCTGTTCCGATCATTTCAGAAGAAGGCGAAGATGCCCGACGCTGGCTTGAAGAATTTGCTGATTCTGAGAAAAAAGCTCCCGTAGTTGCCACTACAGCAGAACTTCTTTCTACCGGTGTAGATGTGCCTTCGTGCAAGAACATTGTTTTTATGAAAACTTTATCTTCTCCAGTGCTTTTCAAGCAGATAATCGGACGGGGTAGTCGCCTTGATTTTCTCACTAACAAATTCTGGTTCCGCATAATTGATTTTACAGGAGCTACGCGGCTTATTGATTCATGGGTAACGCCCATAGGTCCAAAACCAGAGCCACCCGCTGGTCCATTAACTGCCAAGGTTAAGGGCATAGTTTTTGAAGCAGAAACCGAGAGTCGTATTGTTGGGGCTTCTGTCAGCATCAGGACCGGACCTAATACGCAAAGGGGCCCAATAAGAACTAATCATGAAGGAGAATTTTATTTTGATTGTCTTCCTGTCGGCAGACTAACTTTAATTGTAAATGCCAGAGGCTTTATTCGCCGTGAAATTCAAATAGAAACCATTGAAGACGAGATGATTTCTGTTGAAGTTGCTTTAAAAACTCCACAAAAAGGGGAGCGCAAGATCCGTGTTGAAGGCATAACCGTAACCATAGCTGACGAAAGCATTTTCGTAATTGATTCAACTGGCGAGCAGATGACGCTCAGTCAATACAAAGATTATGTACGCCGAAAAGTAATTGAGGTAACTCGGACTAAAGCTGACCTTAGAAATATTTGGATTGATCCGCAGAAAAGAAAAAAATTTATGCAGGAGTTGCGAGAATCCAGTATCCATCCCGAGGTCCTGGCAGAAATTACCGGTAGAGCAGATGCAGATGCTTATGATCTAATTGCTAATCTGGTTTTTGATGCCCCTATCCGTTCCAGGAGCGAAAGAACAACTGCTTTTCTAAACAGGGAACAGTCATTTATCAACCGCCATAAGGATCGAGCCCGAGAAATAATTCTTGGACTTTTAGAAAAATATCGTATCGGCGGAATTGATCAGCTCGAACCTGCCATTTTCAGCGTTTCGCCATTCAAGGAAATGGGTGGTGCTGTTAAAATCAGCAACTTTTTTGGAGGAGTTGAACAACTGGGCTCAACACTACAACAAATGAGAGAAAAAATATATCCCGAAGAGGAGGTAATTTATGCCCAATAATCAGACAAGAGAAACTCTGGCTAACGAAATCTGGAGGGCATGCGATATCTTGCGGCGTGATAATAATTGCGGCGGAGTTATGGAATACATAGAACATCTCTCCTGGCTATTGTTCCTTAGATTTTTGGATGCTCAAGAGGAAGAATGGGAAGCTCAAGCCAGACTCGCCGGCCGTCCTTATCAACCTGTCCTGACCAGCCCGTACCGCTGGAGAGATTGGGCAACTAAAGACTGGCCGGCTGAGGATTTATTGAGCTTTGTTATGGGAAAATTAATTCCTCATTTAACTTCGTTGGGCGGAGATCCGCTTCGCGAAACGATTAGAGGCATTTTTACTGATAGAAATGTAATTGTCTGTGCTTCGGGCTACAACCTTAAAGACGTTTTATCAATACTGAATCAAATAGATTTTCATAGCCAGGACGACATTTTTATCGTTTCTCAGGTATATGAAGAGCTATTACGACGACTGGGCAGTGAAAACAGGCTGGCAGGTGAATTCTATACACCGCGCCCTGTCATTCGCTTTATCATTGAGATTATAAACCCGGCTATTGGCGAAAAAGTTTATGACCCGGCTTGCGGGACCTGCGGATTCTTGGCCCAGGCTTACCTTTGGATGAAAAAATACGAAAAGACCATAGAAGATAACAAAGTTCTACAAGAGCAGACATTTTTTGGGCAGGAAAAGAAATCAATACCGGCATTACTCGGCACGATGAATCTTGTTTTGCACGGTGTTACGTCTCCAAAAATATATCGCCGGAACACCCTTGAGGAGAATATTCGCAATGTTACTGAAAGATACGATGTTATTATGACAAACCCTCCCTTTGGGGGAACAGAAGGACGGCATATTCAACAGAACTTTCCAATAAAATCCAATGCTACCGAACTTCTTTTTTTGCAGCATATCATGAAGAAGTTAAGTAACAGAGACGGTGCCCGTTGTGGTATGGTTGTGCCCGAGGGGACGCTCTTTCGCAGCGGAGCTTTTGCCGAGGTTAAACGAGAGCTTTTGGAGCAGTTTAACCTTCATACAGTAGTGAGCCTTCCACCGGGAACATTTGCTCCCTATTCGGATGTCAAAACAGCTCTTCTTTTCTTTGAGCGTCCTGGGCCCACAAATGAGATCTGGTACTATGAATTGCCACTTCCTGAGGGCTTAAAGAAGTTTAGCAAAGGGAGTCCGATTCAAGACGAACATTTTGAAGAAGCACGAAGGCTCTGGAGAGCTTGGGATGATTACAGGAAAGGTAAAAGTTCAAGAGAAGCGTGTCTTTCCGACAATTCCTGGATTGTTATTGCCGATGAGGTAAAAGCACATGGCTATGACCTTTCTGCTCGGAATCCAAACCGTAAAGATGCCGAAACGCTTCCTTCTCCAGTTGAGGTTTTGGCGAGTCTTCTTGAGCGCGAGCGTGAAATATTAAGCATAATAGAAGAATTAGAAGAAATTTTGAGTACTAATAATTCTCGAGAGGGTTAAATGTTCCTAGTATTCATTGATGAGTGTGGGTACTCAAAAAACTGGGAAAAATGTATTAAAGAACAACCGTTGCACGTTACGAGTGCGGTTGCTATAAAGGCAGACGATTTATTGAATATAATTTGTCGGATTAAGAAAAGCCTAGCTTCGCTATCTCTGAATCACTTAGATGTTAGCCTTCTTGGTAAAGGAGAAGAAATAAAAGCATCTTCAGTAGATAGGGGAGATGGTTTTTGGAGTAAAAATCCTCAGCTCAGAGATGCTGTTAGGAAGGCATATCTTGATCATTCAGAGCAGGTGACATATTTTTTAGTATGCATAGATAAACAGCGTCATAGGGCCAAATACTCTAAGCCAGATGACCCATCTGATCTTGCTATAAAATATCTGCTTGAGCGGATTCAGGGATTTCTGGTAGAACAGAATAATAACGCGTATGTCTTGATTGATGCAAACAAGCGCATACAAGAAAAGCAGCGGAATTTTCTATTTCTGATTTTCAGACGAGGTTCAGAGGGTTATTGCATTAGCAAATGGTTTGGAATCATTTATACATGGCATCTGTCTTTAGACAATATCTTAGAAATTCAATTTGGTGATAGCAAATATTCCATTGGTCTACAGATTGCAGATTTTATCGCTCGGCATGCCTATTCCTGGTATAAGTCGGGAAAGAAAAGTGATTATCCGGGTTGGCAATGGATTGAACCACGACTTTATAGGCATCCTAATTATTTCGGGTGGGGATATAAAGAATTTCCATAGGAGGAAGTAAGCTGATGCGTTTATCAAATAAACTACCTCAAGGCTGGAAGTGGGTAAAGCTGGCAGAAATTGCAGAAAAGCCTCAGTATGGATATACAGAATCAGCTTTTTCTGTACCAATAGGTCCAAAATTTTTACGTATTACTGATATAACTTCTGGTGAAATCAATTGGGAGACTGTTCCTTATTGTAGATGCGATGCAAAGACTCTTAAAAAATATAAGCTACAACCAGGTGATATATTATTCGCCAGGTCTGGTAGTGTCGGGGCAACAATTTTAATTAAAGATATACCTACTCAAGCCATATTTGCATCCTATTTGATAAGAGTAAGATTGCATAAAGATGTTTTACCTGAATTTGTTTCTATTGCACTAAAATCCCCTATTTGTCAGAGCCAACTTGTGCCCCAAGGCGCAGCTCAGAAAAATATAAACGCAAAACTTATTCAAGATTTATTGCTTCCCCTTCCCTCACCTTTCGAACAAAAGCGGATTGTAGCAAAGATTAATGATTTATTAAACCGGCTCCGAGAGGCAAAACGCCTTAGGCAGGAAGCGCAAGAAGAAGCTGAACGGCTCTGGCAATCTGTACTTGCCGATACCTTCCCTAAGCCCGGCACAGTACTTTCAGAAGGTTGGCAGTGGGTTAGATTAGATGAATGTATTACTACTATTGAAAGCGGAAAAAGGCCGAAGGGAGGGGTCAGAAAGCTAAAAATAGAAAAGGGAATTTTTTCTATAGGTGGCGAACATCTTAAATGGGATGGGGGTTTTGATTTATCTAGACCACGACTTATACCAGAAGAATATTATTTTTCGATTAAAAAAGGCAAAATAAAGCCTAATGATATATTAATAGTTAAGGATGGTGCTACGACAGGAAAGACTGCATACGTTCCAGAGAATTTTCCATTTCTGGATGCTTGTGTAAATGAACACGTTTTTATTATCCGAGCTAAAAAAGATCTTATACTACCAAAATACCTCTTTTTATTCTTATTAAGTTCCTTCGGGAAAAAACAAATCTTATCAACATTTCATGGTGCAGCGCAGGGCGGCATTAATTCTCATTTTGTAAAAAAAGTATTTATCCCTGTTACGTCGCTTGAAAATCAAAAGAATATTGTTTCTTATCTTGAGTCAATAAAAGAGAAGATTATAGCTCTAAAAAACTCACAGGAAGAAGTTGATTTTGAAATTAACATGCTAGAAAAAATCATTTTAGAAAAAGCTTTTCGTGGGGAATTGTAATGGCGGTTCTTCAGCCTAATTTCTGGACTAGAGAGCGCCAAGAGTTGTACCTATGGTTTGAAAGAAATGCCCCATCTCTTGGAGAGCTTTATAAGGGCGCAGTAGAGATGGTTTTCAACGAAATATTTCCCGGGAGGGTTCGATTTGTTTCACATGCAGTTCGGGAAATAAGAAATCGCCTTCCTGATGTGATAGCAGGCCCAGTATCAACGAATCAAGTGCAATATATAAATCGTTTAGATGACTTATCTAAGATATGGAAGAAGGAAGGTCTTTCTCTTGATGGCTCTCTTCCAATTAAAGTGACAAATAACGAGCAAATCCCTCTCATTAAAGAAGTAACAATACCGGTGAAGATATATAAAGAAATTGCCAAACTTATTCGTGATCATGAGGAGGCTAGAAAGAAACCATATGAAGAATTCAGGCGTTTATTCCAGGCAGTTGATCCAAGAAATAAAGAAGCTGAGGCGACATTAAGACCAAGGATTGATAATTTGCTCAAAAATACAGAATGGTTTGTAGCTAGGACACACGATAGAGGAAAGGTTGACGCTGAGATGGACGGAAATGAGCTAAAGAAGAATTTTGAAATATTTGAACGTGCTCTTTTGGCAATTATTGGGAGTTTTTATAAAACCCTGGAGGATCTTGATGAAATCTTGGAAGAAACCAACGCCAGATCAGGTTGATAAGGCCGTAACACTTCTCGCTCATTATGAACAATATCGTTATTTCTTTGACCGCCTCGAAAATCCAGAGTGGCTAGAACCTTTATGGAAAAAGGGATTTTTCCGTAATCCTCCTGCACCTGTAAAGGACGAAGAAAAGAAAATTATTCGTTACCAGCCGTGGCCTGAGTCTGGTTATCTTGCCCGTATGGCTAAGTATAAGCCAGATATTGTAGCCAGTATAATTGAAAAAATGGAAGATACAGATAATAGTGCTGTCCATGTCGACCTGATCGATGCTGCCCTGGGCATGCCACCTGACATATCTATTCAGATATCCGAAGAGGCTAAAAAATGGGCCGAAAATTCTAATTTGTTGACAGCAGAAAAGATAGGAGAATTAACGGCCCATTGGGCAAAAGGAGGGAAAACCGAAGAGGCAATTGGGCTTGCAATGGTGCTTCTTGATGTACTCCCGGAGGAACAGAGTTTTAATACGGGTATTAAAAAACCATTTGAATTACCACCAAAGCCACGAGCACGGTTTGAAATATGGATATATGAACAGATTTTGAGGAAGTATTACCCTGAATTGGTGAAAGCAAGTGGCCTTCATGCCTTGGAGAGGTTATGCGACATTTTGGAAAAGGCAATAATTTTTTCAGGCCATAACACAGAAGAAAAGGAGAAAAAGGATCATTCCCGTATATGGCCGATAGCAGTGGATGAAAATCCACAAAATATTGGATATAACGTAAAGAATTGTTTGGTTAAAGCAATCAGAGATGCGTCAGAGGCCATAATTCGTTCGGGCAACTCAGATATAAAGGAAGTTGTCGAATCACTTGAGCGCCGCGGCTGGAAAATATTCCATCGGATTGCTCTGCATATCCTGCGGCTTTACCTTAAACAGGCAGAGAGGCTCGTGAGAAATCACCTTGTTGATCGCCGCCTATTTGATGATGTTGGCGTGCGGCATGAGTATGATCTCCTCCTTCGGACTGCGTTTAACCATTTATCTAACCAAGATAAGCAATTGATTCTTAGCTGGATTGAAGAAGGTCCAGATAAAGAAAGATATAAGAAATTTTATGCTCATCATAGAGGCGTCTTGCCTTCAGAAACAGATCTAAAGCGCTATATTGAGATGTGGCAGAGAGACCGCTTGTCATGGATTGGAATTAATAATCTTCCATCTGAATGGCAGCAACGTTATAAAGAGCTAATAGCAATATATGGGGAAACAGAATACTCTGAGTTTCCAGTTTATTTTGAAGGTGGAATACAAGGCCCATTAAGCCCAAAAACAAAAGAAGAACTTAGCAAAATGCCAATAAACGAACTCATAGCTTTTCTCAGATCCTGGGAAGCACCGAATGAACATTTTTATGAACCCTCTAAAGAAGGCCTTGGGATATTATTAGCCGAAGCTATAGCTGAAGATCCGGAAAAATTTGCTTTAGAAGCTCCAAAATTTAAGGAATTGCATCCAATTTACATTGATGCGTTGATTGAGGGCTTACGTAAGCATTTAAAAACAGGAAAAAGATTCGACTGGGCTCCTGTTTTAGATCTATGTCAATGGATAACAAAACAGCCAAGAGAAATTTCTACCCAACAAAAATCAAAATTAGAGCCTGATTGGGGCTGGACACGAGGTTCAATAGCCAATCTTTTGCAGGAAGGAATGAAGATTGAAGCAATACCTATAGAAAACAGAGCAATGGTCTGGAATGTTCTCTGTCCTTTGACCGATGACCCTGAACCAACATCAGAATATAAAGAGAGATATGGCGGCTCGGATATGGACCCAGCAACCCTCTCTATTAACACAACAAGGGGGAAGGCCCTTCATGCAGTTTTTGAATATGCACTTTGGATAAGGCAATATTTAGAAAAAGAATCTGACACTGGGAAACTTGAAAAAGGGTTTGAAGAAATACCCGAGGTAAGGAAGGTCCTGGAAAAGCATCTTAATATCGATCAAGACCCCGCTCTCGCAATTCGTTCAATCTATGGAGAATGGTTTCCTTGGCTGGTTCGCATAGATTCTAAGTGGGCTGGAAAGAACGCTTGCCGTATTTTTCCGCTTACCGAACAAGAACAATCTTATTTTGATGCTGCCTGGAATACTTATGTAGCCTTTTGTTATCCTTATGACAATGTTTTTGAAATTCTGCGAGAACAATATTTACACGCTATTCAAAGAATCGGTGTAAAAGATAGGATTGCCGAATTATATGAGCCAGACAATCATTTAGCTGAGCATCTCATGACCTTTTATTGGAGGAGAAAGATAGAAATTGATGATTCTCTATTTGTTGAATTCTGGTTGAAAGCACCTGATTCTCTAAGAGGCCACGCAATTGAATTTATTGGCCGAGCCTTAAAGGCGACAGAAAAACCCATTTCGGAAGAAATTATAAATCGTTTGAAAGCCTTATGGTTAAAAAGGATTGAATCAGCGAAGAAAAAGCCTGAAGACCACGAAAAGGAAATGGCCGCATTTGGTTGGTGGTTCATATCAGGCCAATTTGATTCAGAATGGCTTGTTAAAGAGCTTCATGAGGTTCTTGAGCAAACTAAAAAAATTGAGGTTGCGGATGAAGTAATTGGGAGGCTTGCTGCAATAGCTGAAAGCTACCCCCTGCAAGCGGTTGAATGCTTGATGTTCATAGCAGAGGGCGATAAAGAGGGGTGGCTTATTTCCGCAGTTTCAAATGACGCAACAAAAATACTTAAAGTGGCCTTAGATAATCCTGTTTCTATAGATGAGGCGAAAAAGACCATTAATTATCTAGGTAGCCGAGGTTTCCTTGATTTTAGAGAGCTTTTGAAAAAATAGGCTACTCTGTGGCTCGTAATAAAAAATATTACATCTTTTGATTGGGATTTCTCTTAGGGTGAAGCTTTTTCTATATTTATCGGTCCTATAACAGTCAGCTAATCTTAGCAATCTTATTTTTTCTGAGCAGGTTTCGCCTTTGGTTCCTCTTTATTAGCTTTATCAGTCAGTTTCTTCAGTTCGAAGCGCAGTTGGGCTGCATTAACTTTTCTCGACAATATATGAATATCCGTTCATGTGAGCCGCGTAGACGCATCCAGCCCCTGCAGTTATTTCTTCTCGGGTTTTTTCTCCTGGCCCTCGACAAAGCGTTTGTATTCGAAAACTCCACCCGGCTGTGAGACCTCAAAAGACG